>ERZ791821.274-NODE-274-length-49536-cov-6.455791_pt1 | contig 49536 bp, 43 predicted proteins | sample MGYA00510300_ERZ791821 | MGnify/ENA primary metagenome ERZ791821 (study PRJEB30046, sample SAMN00792034) | human gut metagenome | study: EMG produced TPA metagenomics assembly of the A metagenome-wide association study of gut microbiota in type 2... | reverse complement strand
CTAGTGAGTGTGTTTCCTGATTATGGTTGTTCAAATTCAACTTGCAATTTACCTAATCTTTTTGTCAAACGATTTCAGCGTATCATCCTGAATAAAAAACAGATTTCGTAACGCCCTTGCAACTTTTATAATGTTTGCTTCGTCTTCTTTGATGTATTCATATTGATGCTGCAGCAGCCGCCGATACTGTTTATCTTGAATAGCGTTAAAATCAATAAGCAGTAATTCCTCGACGGGCACTGGAATCATATTGTTAAAATTAATAGCGCCGTATACGCCTTTATTAATTTTTCTAAAATCTTTTCCATTTTTCATTTTCAAATGCTTGGGCTTAGGAGATGACAACGGCGCGTAATATGTTATGCCCCTTACTTCTATGACAATTCCCACATACGGACGCCTTTGATTTTTATTATCCGGCACCCTTTCATCAAACTGCTTTAAATATTGTATATACGTATCGCTGACATGGTACAGACGCATAGCTTCTCCTTCTAAAATATAAAAATAGAGGACGTTTTCACGCCCTCCATCGTTTTTTAGGTCCTCACTTTATGGTAGAGGCTCACCGCTTTTTTTAGGTCCTCACTTTGTGGTAGAGGCTCACCGCTTTCTTTCATTTATATTCTACAAGACATTTCTTCCGCAGTCAATACGCTTTCTCACCCCATTCGCTATATTGCTCATAACATATGTGATATAATAAAATATACATATATCTTTAAGAATTAAAGGAGACGATTAGACATGTTAATAAAAAAATTAGTAACCTACGAGGATATGGGCCTGGTGCAGTGGGGCGTCCTCGACGAGACGGAAACGGGCGTATACGGCGCTATTGCTCTGGAAGAGGCCTTCTTTACGCCGCTGCCGGAAACGCTTCTCGAATTCATCCGTCAGGGCAACGAAGGCCTTCTGGCCTTAGCTGACGCGCTGGAGCAGAATGAAAAGACCCATGCCGTCGCGGCCCAGCCTCTGGATACGGTTCGCATCATGGCGCCTATTCCCCGCGTAGAACGCAATATCTTCTGCATTGGAAAAAATTATGCCGACCATATTGCCGAATTCGACAAGACGGCTATGCCGGAGCTGCCGAAATACCCTTTGATTTTCACTAAAGCCACGACATCGGTCATCGGCCCTGACGACCTCATCGATCCCCATAAAAACGTCACCAGCGCCCTCGATTATGAAGGCGAGCTGGCCGTCATCATCGGCAAGGAAGGCTCTGATATCCCCGTGGGCGAAGCCATGGATTACGTATACGGCTTCACGATTTTAAACGATGTGACGGCTCGCGATCTGCAGGCCAACCATGTCCAGTGGTTTCACGGCAAGAGCCTGGATACGTTCTGCCCTATGGGGCCCTTCCTGCTCCTGCGGGACGCTGCGCCCGATACTTTTACGGTCGTCACCAAGGTCAACGGCGAAGTACGTCAGGACGCGACGACAGGCGAATTCATCTTCACCATTCCCCAGCTCATCCAGACCATCTCTCAGGGAACAACGCTCCTGCCCGGCGACATCATCGCTACGGGCACGCCGTCCGGCGTAGGCGTAGGCTTCAATCCGCCTAAGTTCATCCATTCCGGCGACGTCGTAGAAATCTCCATTTCCGATATTGGAACGCTGACTAATAAAGTAAAATAAACGGCTATGAAAAACAGCTTCTCTCTGCCAAAGGTTCCGGCAGGCAGGGAAGCTGTTTTCGCATACGAAACGCCCCGCTCCTATGAGAACGGGACGTTCGCGTCATTCTTATGTCGTTGTCAAGTGTATTACCCGTGCAGTTCCCGATCCAGGGCCTCCAAGCGGGCAATGCGGTTTTCCGTAGACGGATGGGTGCTGAACAAATTCATCAAATTGCCTTTGATCCCTGAGAAAGGGTTGATGATGCACATATGGGCTGTCGACTGGGTCGCGCCAGGCATGACCCGGTAATGGGCGTAGTTGTCGATTTTAGCCAGCGCTCTGGCCAGAGCCAGCGGATCGTCGATCATCCGGCCCCCTTCTTCGTCGGCCATGTATTCGCGCGTACGGGAAATGGCGAACTGAATCAGCGCCGCCGCAATGGGCGCAATGATAATCGTGCCGATCAGGGCGATAGGATTGGTGCTTTCGCCGTCTTCGTCACGGCCGCCGCCGAAGATAGCCGCCCACTGGGCGATGTTGGCGATCATGGAAATGACGCTGGCGAAGCAAGCGACAATCGTGCTGATCAGGATATCGCGGTGCATGATGTGGGACATTTCATGGGCCAGGACGCCGCGGATTTCGTCTTCGTCCAGCATCTCCATGATGCCTTCCGTAGCCGCGACGGCTGCATGAGAAGGATTGCGGCCCGTAGCAAAGGCATTGGGCACGTCCGTCGGAATGACATATACCTTCGGCATGGGAAGTTCCGCCCGCCGGGCTAAGTCTTCGACGATATGGTACAGGTAATGGCCTTGGCCTACTTCCTGGGCTTTATACATTTTTAAGACAATCGAGTCGCTGAACCAATAGGAAAAGAAATTCATCCCTAAGGCGATGACCAGCATGATCATCACGCCGCCGCGGCCGCCGAAGGCTCCGCCGATGAGCATCATAATACAAGCCAGCAAAGTCATCAAAAACACTGTTTTTACACTATTCATGGTGACGTCTCCTCACTCTTCAAGGAATATAAAAGTCAAAAAGTAAAATTGTGTACTATTATTATATATGAGAATCTTTTTTATGTCAATAGAACATGGACTTTTATCTTATTATTCCTTTAAAACATGATTATTGTACCGACGGATGACGACGGCGTACATGCCGTCCTTGTCTTTTTCCGCCTTAGCGAAGACGACGATAGTCACGTCGCCGCGGACCCACGTCGTCATACGGCCGCTCTGCCTGACAGGAAAGTCGTCCATGGCGGCGTAAATGCTGGCGCGAAGACGGCGGTAGATGTCGCGGGCCGTCTTCTTATCGGCCGTGCGGAAATAGTTGTCAAAGGCCAATACCTTGCTGTCAGCCGCCGTGTCGTCCGTCAGGATGACCAGGCCTTCCTGCACGGTCACGCCGTCGCGGGTCACAGACCGCTCTGCCCGTTCCAGCCTGGACGTCGTATTGCCATAAAAGGTCCAGCCGGGCAGCGCGGAAAAGTTAGCGTCGAAATCCGCCCGGGACATGCCCAGGTACACCGTATCATAAGCCGTCGTCGGGCTGAGGGAAATCTCGTCGACAGACTGATCGTAATCGAAGGCCGATGCCGTCATCGAACCTAACACCAGGCAGCAGGCGAAGGCAAGGGCGCAAAAAATCCGTTTCATAGTTCAAAAACCTACCTTTCTTTTATAAAAAAGGGATCAATACCAGACTAAATACGCTGAATACGAGCCGCTGCAGGGGAATCAAGATATACGAGAAGACCGGCGTCATCATGAGGGCAATGAGGATGATAAAGCTGTACCGTTCCAGGCTTGCCAGGCGGTAGTTCCATTCCGACGGCAGAAAGCACATGAGGATACGCGAGCCGTCCAGCGGCGGCAGGGGCAGCAGGTTGAAGATGGCAAAGTTGATATTATATACGACGATCATGCTCAGCACGAGCTGCAGAGCCGTGCCGGTAAATAAGTCCAGGCGGCTGAAGGCGACCTGGGCGACGAGGGCGACGAAAGCCACGATTAAATTGGCCGCCGGACCGGCGAAGGCAACGCACAACTCCCCCTTCCGCCAGTTGCGGAAATTGTTGGGATTGATCATGACCGGCTTGGCCCAACCGAAGCGGGCTACGAGAAGCATGAGCGCCCCGATGGGGTCGATATGGGCCATAGGGTTCAGCGTCAGCCGTCCCATCAGGCGCGGCGTGTCGTCGCCCATATAGTCGGCCACGAGCGCATGGGCGTATTCGTGCATGACCATGGCAATGAGCAGGCCGGGAATACCGGCGACGATATGCAATATGTTGAAATCAAACATGTATGTTCCTCCATTATACGTTGTTGTAAAATATACTATTTATGTATTTTATAGTAATATACGATGCGCAAAAAGTCAACGACCACGAGCCGCTGAAGCAGCTCCAGCGGCTCGTGGTCTCCCATCGTTTACCTAAATTTTACATTCCGGCGGCCTGAATGCGGTTCTATCGCTTCTCAGCAGATTTCCCATACAAAGGTTGCCGAATCGTCAGCGTGAATATCTTCCGGTTCCATATCGATGGATTTCACGCTCTTCACGCTGCTCAGACATTCGCTTTCGTAGGAAAAACGAGTCGACGAATAGATAGACAGCTCGTCCCAGCTGTAGTGTATCGACAGCAGAGCGCCCAAGGCCGCCCCCGACGCTTCGCACAGGATCTCAGCCCTGCGCCGCGCATTTTCCGCAGCCGAGCGAAGGATGTCGTCCTTTAATTTCTCCGAGTCCTTTACGGAAAATCGGATTTCTATTTCCGGAGTGGATATGCAGGCGGCGACAGCTGAAAGAGCCTGCGACAAGCGGCGTGATTCGAAGTCAAACTGCAGCCTTACGTCGTGATGCACGATAAAGCCTTCAAATATGCGCTTATAATTTCCGTTTCCATCTTTTATCGTGTCATATGCCGTATCAACCCTGAACTTCGTCGTCTTAAGGTCGCCTGCCTCAAATCCGGCATGTTTCAGGGCCCGGCTGAGGCCGTCGATCTTTTCCGCTGCCATATCCATCGCCGTATCGTATGTCATGTCGCTCGTCTTCATAGACATATTGATGGTAACGAAGTCGGCTTTCGCCGCCGCTTTTCCTACGCCCCGCACGGTAATAGTTCTCGTCATGTTCCATTCCTCCTAAGTTAAATACGGTACTCCATATCATTTCTTTAGAAAAAAATTGACAACAAGCCGCTGCCGGTTATAATGAAAGTCATCACTACAAGTAACACCATAACCAAAAGGGACGTGATGACATGACAAAAGAAGCTTTGTGGACTAAACCGTTCTTGCTGACGGGAGGCGTCAATTTTTTCCAGCTGTTTACCCAATATATCCTGATTACAACACTGCCCCTGTGCATCATCGACGAATTTCACGGTAGCGAGCTCGAAGCCGGCCTGGCCATGACGTTTTTTCAGATCGGCACCAGCGTCTTCCGGCCTGTTGCCGGATATTTGGTAGACGAAAAGCATAAGCGCCGCCTCCTCCTGGGAGCCCTGGTCTTATTTTTCCTGGTCATGGCCGCCTTCAACGCCGCCGACTGCGTCGAAGCGCTGTACGGCCTGCGCCTCGTCCATGGCATCGTCTTCGCTTTGGCTACGACGACGGCCGCTTCTATCGCCGTGTTAGTCATTCCGCCGTCGCGGCGCGGCGAAGGCATTGGATATTTTTCCGTCACAACCAATATGGCTATGGTCGTCGGGCCGCTGGCCGGGCTGCTGTTATACCAAACGATCCGCATATCCGGCTTGTTTCTGGCTCTCGCAGTCCTGTCCGCCCTGATTCTCGCTGCGGCTTCGGCCATTCCCCTGCCGCGAAAGGCGGTGCAGCCTTCGCCATCTGCCTCCAAAACGCCCTTTTTTGAACACTTCATCGAAAAGAAATCTCTTCTGGCGTCGTTCTTAGGCGGATTGGTATTCTTCGCCTACGGCGGCATCCTGACCTTTATTCCCCTGTACGCCGCGTCCCTGCACATGGCTGAAAGCACAGGATTATTTTTCGCCGTCTTTGCCGTCGTCATCGTCGCCAGCCGCCCCGTCGTGGGAAACGTACTGGACCGCATCGGCCCCAGCCACGTCGTATATCCCGGCTTCGCCTTATTTATCATCGGCTTTATTCTCTTCGGTTTCGTCAGTACGAAGCTGTGGTTTCTCCTGTCGGCGGCGATCCTCGGTCTCGGCTTCGGCGCTCTCAGCCCTGTGTTTCAGACGCTAGCCGTTCAAAGCGTTCCTGCCAGCCGGGCCGGCGCTGCTACGGCCACGTACTTTTGGTTCCTGGATATCTTCGTCGGCCTGGCCGCCATGACCTTAGGCCTCGTCGCCCAATGGTTCAGCTACAGCCTGCTCTACGGCGTCCTCTGCCCGGCTGTCGTACTGGTCACGGCAGCTCTGTATTACGTCGAGTATACCTGCCGGCGCTTCCGCTCCTAAAAAATACCGCCTTCTATGTATAGGATAGCATCATAGGACGACAAATCTTGTCGCTGCAAAAAAGTCCCAGAATATATTTTTCTGAGACTTTTTTTGCGTCCGGTCTAATCCAGCAATTTCGCCACGAGCTTTACCGTCGAAATGCAGTCCATCAGGCCGTCGACCTGACGTGATTCGGAAATACCCGTCTTGCACCACAGGGCGAAATGCTCGCAGTTGTTTTCCAGCAAATCGTAGGATTTCTCGCCAATGCGCCGCCTGGCCCTGGCAATGGTAGACCGGGGCGTATACAGATGAAACTGCTCTTTCGGATCTTCTTCGCCGACGATAGCTTCTAAGGCCGAGCGAAACATGTCCCACCACGAGTCATCCTCGTCGTCTCGATGGTCGTCCTCCGAAAAATCGCATACATAATAGGTTTCATCGCCGTCTAAAAACTCCTCCATGGAAGCCTCGTGGATGCAGGCCTCGTCGGCGTCAAACTTGAATTCGCCCTTCGGCGGCGCATAATGTATGACCCGGTCGTGGCCGACATATACGCCGAAATGGCGAAACAACCCCCGGTCTACGAATATGACGTCGCCTGCCTTTGCCTTCTTCTTTGCCATCGTTTCTACCTTCCTGTCTGTCCCATTGCGCTAGAGCCGCCGCTCAGCGCCCGCTTATATTCATTATATCATATCCATTCAACGATAAACGCACAAAAAAACGCGGCCCCTCTGCCGGGACAGCCGCGTTTTGCCTTGCTTATAGAATTTTCGAAAGGAAGGACTGTGTCCGTTCTTCCTGAGGATGGAAAAAGATATCATCAGGCTTGCCTTCTTCGAGGATATAGCCGCCGTCGATGAATAAGACGCGGTCAGCCACTTCGCGGGCAAAGCCCATTTCATGAGTAACGATGGCCATGGCCATGCCTTCCTTGGCCAGATCCTTAATAACGTCCAGTACTTCCCGGACCATTTCCGGGTCGAGAGCCGACGTCGGTTCGTCGAAGAGCATGAATTTCGGCTTCATCGCCAAGGCGCGGGCAATCGCCACGCGCTGCTGCTGGCCGCCGGACAGCGTGCCCGGGTAGGCATCCTTCTTATCGGCCAGGCCGACCTTTTCCAGAAGCTTAATCGCCGTTTTTTCCGCGTTTTCCCGCGATTCGCCTCTTGTTTTCATCGGCGACAGGATGATGTTTTCCAATACGGTCATATGAGGAAACAGGTTGAAGCGCTGGAACACCATGCCGACTTCCTTGCGGATGTTGTTGATGCTCTTGGCGTCGCTCATGCTGATGCCGTCGACGATGATTTCGCCGGCCGTCGGTTTTTCCAGATAATTGATGCAGCGCAGGATCGTGCTCTTGCCGGAGCCGGACGGGCCGATGATGACGACGACTTCCTTATCGTGTATGGTCAAATCGATGCCCCGCAGGACATCGTGCTTGCCGAAGCTTTTTTTCAATCCTTTAATTTCTATCATCCGTTGCAAACCTCCGTTCCAAGAAGCTGACGAGCTGGGCGATGCTCAGGGTCATGATCAAATACAGGGCCGCGACGGTCATCCAAATTTCAAAGGAGCCGTAGGTCTTGGCGATGATGAGCTGGCCGCGGCGCGTCAGTTCTTCGAAGCCAATGACCGAGACCAGGGACGTTTCCTTCGTCATGGAAATGAATTCGTTGCCCAGAGGCGGGATGACGTTTTTAAAGGCCTGGGGCAGGATAATATACCGCATGGTCTGCATCCACGATAACCCTAAGGAACGGCCCGCTTCCATCTGGCCCTTGTCGACGGCCTGAATGCCGGCGCGGAAGATTTCCGAGACGTAAGCGCCGCTGTTGATAGAGCAGGCGGCGACGGCGGCAACAAAGGGATTGATGCGCTCGCCGATAATCATCGGCAAGGCAAAATAAATCAGGAAGATCTGTACCAACATAGGCGTACCGCGGATGATATTGACGTAGCAAATCGCGATAACCCGCAGGATCTTAATGCTCGACAGGCGGCAGACGCTGGTGATCAGGCCCAGGATAAAGCCTAAGGCCACGGCGATAGCCGTAATTTCAATCGTAACGGCAGCGCCGGTGAGCAGCAAGGGCAAGGAGTCTATAATAAGACTAAAATCAAATGACATAAAAAACACTCCTATTCCGCAACAATATGCATAAAACACGCAATTACCAGATAAATTATACCTTGACTTATTATAATTGCATTTTTATGCGTTGTCAACGTATTATTCTCTTATCGGCCCAACATGTGAACGAGTTGGTACATATTGTCGCTGATGGGGAAATGGAAATGAGGCGCTTCGGAGTACGGCGTCGCAGCGATGCGGCGGCCGATGAGGCCGATGACGCAGTTGTACGTCCCTGCCAGCAGGGAATCAACGGCCTTCTGAGCGTACAGGCCGGCCATAGTAGCATCGAGTGCGCTGGGCGCGCCGCCGCGCTGTACATAGCCGAGGACGGTCAGGTTCGGTTCAAGGTAAGTATGTTCTTTGATGTAATCTACGACGTCTGTTCCCTTAGCTGCCCCTTCGGCGACGACGACGATGCTGCTCAGCTTGCCGATGCGGTGCGATTCCGCCAGATGTTCGCACAGGCGCGGCAGATTGACTTCGTGTTCCGGCACGAGGACGGCTTCAGCTCCTGAGGCCATGCCGGCGTACAAGGCGATAAAGCCGGCGTTGCGGCCCATGACCTCGATGACGGCGACTCGTTCGTGAGACGACGCCGTATCGCGGATTTTATTGATCGATTCGAGGACCGTATTGACCGTCGTGTCGAAGCCGATGGTATACTGGGTCCCCATCATGTCGTTGTCGATGGTACCGGGAATGACCATGGTCGGAATCCCCCAATGGCTCAGGGACTGGGCGCCGCGCATGGAGCCGTCGCCGCCGATGACGACGAGGGCGTCGATTTCCAGCGACCGCAGGTACGCCGCCGCTTCCTTCTGCACGTCCTTTTCCATAAATTCTAGGCAGCGGGCCGTTCGAAGGATCGTGCCGCCGCGATGAATAATACCGCCGACAGCACGGCGGTCCAAGGTGACCGTCTCATGACGGAGCAGGCCTTCGTAGCCGCGGATAATCCCTTCGACAGCCAATCCCTTTTCAATAGCGTAGCGCGTTACGCCGCGAATAGCCGCATTCATGCCCGGGGCGTCGCCGCCGCTGGTCAATACGCCGATTTTACTAATCATAATGACATCATACTCCTTTTTCTCTGGCAATAAACTGCACTTTCTTTTCTTCTATCTTCTGGACAATCGTATCAACGATTTGTGATGCTCCGCCGCGCGTCGTATCGACGACGCAGTCGCAGTAGGGATAAATTTCTTCCCATTGGCGCATCATCTTATGAACAAATTCCCGTAAGTTGTCGTAATCGACAGTCGGCCGCTTGCCGATGTGACGGCTCACCCGCTCTTCCACGCGGAACGGCTCCGACAAAAGGGCGATAATGAAACCATGGCGGTGCAAAATCCGGTAGGTCTCTATACTCATGGGAAAATTGCCGCCAAAGGAAATAACCGCTTCGTGATAGCGGCTGACCTGCTGCAGGACGTTGAGCTCCCGTTCGCGAAACCCCTTTTCGCCGGCATGGGCATAGAATTCAGCAATAGTCATGCCGACGGCCCGCTCGATGCGCCGGTCCGTGTCGACGAACTGCCATCCCAGACGCTGGGCCAGTTTTCGTCCTATATGACTTTTGCCGCTTCCCATCATGCCTACGAGAACAATATTCCGTTTCATCGTCGCACCTCCCTTGCTTAGTATTCTCCATCTTTGGGTACGTTCTCTATTATAGCAAAATTTTTCTATCTTGCCACATGAAAATGAGAGAAAAAGGCGCATTTTACATATAATTTCTTTCAAAAATATGTAAGATGCGCCTTGTATTTCTTTTTGTTCAGATGATACTGCCCGATAACCGACGGACGAAGCTGGCTGCTCGCGCCCCTGCCGGGTATGAATCGTCTACCCTACTCCGGGTAAATGCGGAACCATGCCGCGTACATCGTCGGCAAAACCAGCAAGGTCAGCACCGTTGCGCCGAGAAGGCCGCCGGCAATAGCTACAGCCATCGGTCCCCAGAAGATGCTGGTCATGAGGGGAACCATGCCGAGAATTGCCGCCGCGGCAGTTAGCATGATCGGGCGGAACCGCAGGACAGCCGAGTCGATGACGGCGTGCCACGGGTCTTCGCCGGCAGCCAAATGCTGCTTGATCTGGTCGATGAGGATGACCGAATTGCGGATAATCATGCCGCCCAGGGCTAATATACCCAGGTAAGCCACAAATCCCAAAGACTTGCCGAGCAGCAGCATGGCAACGGCTACGCCGACGATGCCCATAGGAGCCGTAATCAAGGTCAGGGCCATGAGAGAGACGCTGCGGAGCTGGATCATGAGCAGGGTCATGATGAGCAGCACCATGACCGGCACGGGCTTGAGCAGATACCCCAAGGATTTCTGGCTGTTTTCCAAATCGCCGTCTACTTCAATAGAGTATCCGAAGGGCAGACTGCCGCGGATGGCCGCCGTGTCGTCGTAGGCCTTCTGCGTCGCGTCGTTAGCCGTGCCGGAGCGGATCGTCCCCTCAACGGTAATAGTCGGCTTCAAATCGCGCCGCCAGATAAGGCCCTCTTCGGCGCCGTAGGAAATCGTCGCCACCTGCTCCAGCGGCACGTAGCCCGCCGTGCCGGCGTAGACGGGCAGGCTGCGGATACGGGACAAATCATTCCGCCCGTCCGGCGAAAGGCGAAGCTGGATGGCGATGGTCTTGTCGGGAGCCCCGTAATACTCGGCAATCGTCGCGCCGGACAGCTCAGTATACAGCGTCTGGGCAATGGTTTGGCCTGACGCGCCCATAGCCCGCAGCTTGTCCTGATCGAGGCGGACCTGGACGATTTCGCTCTTCTGCTCCCAGTTAAGGAAGACCTGGCGGACGTTCGGATCCTGCCGCACCGCGTCGGCGGCCTGGGCGGCATAGGCCTTCACCTTGTCGACGTCATAGCCGGACACGCGCAGCATGATGGGATAATCCGAAGGCGGCCCCAAGGGGATGCTCTTGATATTGCAGCGCACGCCGGGCTGTCGTTCTTCTATTTCGCGCCGTATATCCTCGGCCAGAGCTTCCCGGCCCTCCACGTCGGACGCTACAACGACGAACTGGGCGTAATTGTCAGCCGGAAGGACGGGCTCCAGAGTCAGAACGAAGCGGGGAGCTCCTTCGCCGACATAATAAGAATAATTTTTTATCTGGCCGGGCTTCGTATCCAGATACCGGGCCAACGCAGCTGCTTCCTTTTCCGTCGCCGCCAGCGACGAGCCTTCCGGCAAGGTCATTTCAACGATGATTTCCGGCCGCAGGGACGGCGGAAAAAATTCCTGGGGAATATACTTCATCAGCCCTGCCGAGGCAATGCACAACGCCGCCGTGCCGCCTATAACGGCCCGCCGATGAGACAGGCACCATACGAGAACGGCGCGGAACCCATCGTAAAAGCGGTTTTGGTACAGCGTCTCTTCCGTCTTAACCTCTTTCACCCGGATAAGATAGTACCCGAACAAGGGCGCAGCCATGACCGACACGAGCCACGACAGCACCAGAGCCGACAAGATAACCGGGAACAAGGCCTGACAAAATTCCGATGCCGCGCCGTCGGAAAAGGCCACGGGGATAAAACCGGCGCAGGTGACGAGGGTCCCCGTCAGCATGGGCTTGGCCGTCACCTTAAAGGCATGGCAGGCCGCGTCGAGACGGTTCATACCCCTCTCAAGCTGGACGCTCATCATTTCCACGGCAATGATGGCGTCGTCGACGAGAAGGCCCAGGGAAATGATCAGGGCCCCTAAAGATACCTTGTGAAGGTCAATGCCGGCCACTTCCATGACGCAGAATACGCCCGTCAGGACCAGGGGAATACAGCAGGCTACGACAAGGCCCGTCCGCAGGCCCAGGCTCAGGAAGCTGACGGCCAGCACGATGAGGATAGCTTCGCGGAGGGTATCGACGAAATCGTTGATAGATTCCTCGACGACCTTAGGCTGGTCCGATACCTGATGGAGCTCCATGCCGGCCGGTAAATTTTGCTTGACGTACTGCTGCATCTCTTCCAGATTGCTTCCCAGCTCCAATATATTGCCGCCGTTTTTCATAGACAAGGCAATGCCTACGGCAGGCTTACCGTCGAAAAACATCTTCGGGTCCGCCGGCTCCGTATAGCGCCGTTCGACAGAGGCGATGTCGCCGAGACGGAACAGGCGGCCGTTGGCGTTGATGGGCAGGTTGCGGATGCTTTCCAAATCGTCGAAAACGCCGCTGACGCGTAGGTATACGTTATCCGATTCCGTATCGACCATGCCGGCCGGCGTCATGGCGTTCTGCCCGCTGACGGCGTCGGAAATGGCCGTCGGCGGAATTCCCAGCTCAGCCAATTTATCGTTGGCAATTTCTATATAGACTGCTTCCGACTGCTCGCCGACGAGCTCTACCTTGCTCACGTCCTCGACGGTCAGCATGATGCGGCGGATTTCCTCGGCCTTCTGCCGCAGCTCTTCATAGGAGTAGTCGTCACCGGTCACGGCGTACACCGAGCCGTATACATCGTCGAAGCGGTCGTTGAAAAACGGCCCGACGACGCCGTCAGGCAGCTCCGATTTCATGTCTTCCGTCAAGTTTCGCACCTCGTGCCACGTGTCGCGGATGGTGTCGCGCGGCGCCTGGTCAGTCAGATACACGTAAATGACCGTCTGGCCGGGTCGGGAATAGCTTTTCAGGTAATCGAGGTTCGGCGTATCCTGAAGCTTCTTTTCGATTTTATCCGTCACCTGTTCTTCCATCTGCCGTGCCGTCGCGCCGGGCCAGGCGGCGGTGACGACCATTTGCCGCACCGTATAGGCCGGGTCTTCCATGCGGCCCAGCTTCATATAGGAAAAAACGCCGGCAATGGCGATGACGATGATGAAATACCAGACGAGGGTTCTGTTTTTAATAGCCAGTTCCGATAAGTTTCTCATGTGCCCTCACCTTCCGTCCGTACCTTCTGCCCTTCACGCAGCATGTGGACGCCGGCTGTGACGACGACGTCGCCGGCGGCAACACCCGTCACGGCGACGGTATTATCGCCGAAGCCTTCGACGGAAACGGTCTTCAAGGACAAGGTCCCGTCTTTGCCGACGACCCAGACCTGCGGTGCATCGCCTGTCTGGTACAGGGCAGATAAGGGCAAGGTATACGAGCCGCTCCCGTCTGTCGCGCCGACATGAACGCTGGCCGTCATGCCCAGCTGCATGCCTTCCGGAGGCGACGGGACGGCAACGCGCACGGCGTAGGTACGGGAAGCTGCATCAGCCATGGGCGATACTTCCCGTACCGTCCCCTGAGCTGTCTGACCGGGCAGGGCCCAGAAGGAAAGAGTTACAGCCTGTCCGACGGGGAATTCAGCCAGCTTGTTTTCAGGCACGTCGATCTGCACTTCCAGTTCGCCCGAATGAACGAGGGTCAGCACAGTCTGGCCGGCGGCAACGACCTGCCCTACTTCGCCAGAAAGAGCTGATACGACGCCGTCGGCGTCAGCCGTCAACTTCGTATAGGACAGCTGGTTCTCCTGAGCCTGCTGCAGAGCCGCAGCCTGCTGGTACTGGGCAGCCGCCTGGTCGTAAGCCGTCTGGTACTGGTCGAGAGCGGCGGCGCTCACGGCGTCCTGGGAAAAGAGCTGCTTGTAGCGGGCCAGATTGGCTTCGGCTAATTGAAGCTGAGCTTGGGCCGCATTGACCTGGGCCTGAGCCTGATATACGGACTGAACGACATCCTTTGGGTCCACCGTCATGAGGACGTCTCCGGCATGGACGACGCTGCCGAGCTGGACGTTGCGTGCCGTAATGCGTCCGCCGGCCTGAAAGGCCAAGGCGCTTTCATAGCGGCCCCGCACCGTGCCGGAGTAAGCGCCGGCTTCCCTTTCGGCCTCAGCGCCAACGGTAACAGTGCGGACCAGCTGCGGTCCTTCCGTCTGCGCCGGCTGCTGGCCGCATCCGGCCGCCGCTGCGGCAAACACGACGAGAGCCGCGACGTACAGCCACGTTTGCGATGCCTTCATATGTCATCCCTCCATTTCTCCGTCCCTTGCATCCCACGTCAGGACAGCAGCATTCTGCGCCGCCTGCTGCAGCCCCTGCAAGGTAGAGGCCAGCATCCTTTCATCCATATTCCGAGTCAGGGCCTGAATCCATACTTCCGAAATGTGCAGCAGTCTATCCCGTGCCTGCTGTCCCTGTTCCGTCAGATAAATATATTTAAAGCGCTTGTCTTTTTCATCCTGCCTGCGCCGTACATAGCCTTTTTCTTCCAGCGATTTGACGCAGCGGGCAACCAAGCCCTTGTCGACGGATAATTGCCGGCTCAGCTCGTCCTGGCTGCAGCCGTCGCCGCGGTACAGCTCGACGAGCAGCACGTATTCGCTGTAGCCGATGCGCCACGGCCGGCAGGCGTCGGTAATATAAGCCTGGGAACGGCGGTTCAGCACGCCGAAGGTATATCGTATCTGCGAGTAATCCATAGGTAAGGCCTCCTTTTCGCCAACCATTCAGTTGACTTAATCAACTATCTATATATAGTATAACAGAGTTATCCCATCGGCACAAGAACAAACAAGCCTGTCCTTCCCCCTATCGTCATCACGGGGAAAGACAGGCTTTACGAATACATATATTGATGAAGTCAGGCGTTCCGCGTCATCTTGTACAACAGGGCATTGCAGATCGCCGCGGCGACGTTGCTGCCGCCCTTGCGGCCTTTAGCGGCGATATAAGGCGCCCTGCCGGCCATAATAAGCTCCTTGGCATAGACGACGTTGACGAAGCCTACGGGAACAGCAATGACGAGCTCCGGCCGTATGTCTCCCTGCTCCATGAGCTCATGAAGGCGGATGAGGGCTGTCGGCGCGTTGCCGACGGCGATGATGACCGGCCCCTCGAGTCGGCAGGCCTTGTCCATGCAGGCGGCGGCCCGCGTCGTCCCCTTGGCCTTTGCTTCAGCAGCTACGTCGGCGTCGGCCATAAAGCAAACCTTGCGGCAGCCCAGCTTGTCGAGAGCGGCCTGACTGATGCCCGTACAAGCCATGTTCGTATCGGTCACGATAGTACAGCCTTGCCGCAAAGCAGCCAATCCCCGCTCCACGGCGGCATCGCTGAAGCGCAGCGTCCGGGCGTAATCGAAATCGGCGCTGGTATGGATGACCCGCTTAATGACGTCCTTTTCCATAGGCGGCAGGCAGATTTCCCCCAGTTCCTCTTCGATGATTTCCATGCTGCGCCGTTCGATGTCGGCCGGCAAAATATGTTCAATCTTCATGATGGCGTTCCTCCCTGTACATACGGCATGCGGCGACGAACCGGCGGGCCCAGTCCGGATTGCCCCAGAAATGAATGTGCGGATACGCCGCGACAATACGGCCTTCGCTGCGCCCGCAGGGCCACGACCGCCTTCCCGACGCCTTTCGGGCCGTAAAGGCAGCGCCGTTGTCCGTGCTGTCGGAATAATGAAATTCATGAGCGCAAATAGTCTCGCCGCGGCGGCAGAGCATCGTATCTTCTTCGGCCGTCAGCGTAACGTAGCCGAATCGGGTCAGGCTGTCCCTCATCTCCGAACGTCCCGGCAGGACGCCGCACCAGGAAACGGACTGCTTTCCTGAGGAAAATTCATCCAGCAGGTACATAAAGCCGCCGCATTCGGCAACGCAGGGCATGCAGCCCGACAAAGCCCGTTTTAAATTGTCCTTCATCGCGGCGTTGTCTGCTAAGGCTTCTGCGTAGAGCTCCGGATAGCCGCCGCCAAGGTAGACGCCGTCGCAGTCAGGCAGCCCTTCGTCGTGGAGAGGGCTAAAATATACCAGCTCCGCCCCCAGCTGTTTCAGCAAGGTCAGACTGTCTTCATAATAAAAGCAGAAGGCTTCGTCCCAAGCGACGGCGATCCGGGCAGGTCCTGCCGGCTTCAGTACAGGCTCTTCGTACGGCAAAGGCCGGGCTGACCGGGCCAGGGACAGGAGTGCGGCCACGTCGACAGACTGCCTCGCCTGCTCAGCCAGTGCGTCTATTTTACTTCGGAAATCTTCAATCTCCCCGGCTGTGACCAATCCTAAATGGCGGCTGGCAAAGGCGCAGCCGGCCATGTCGGGAAAACAGCCGAAGGCGGTCAATCCTGTTTCTTTTTCCCACACATCCTTAAAGTACGCGTACACGCCGGGCTTAATGTGATTGACGATAAACCCGGCAATCCGGCTATCCCTGCGGAAAGCCGCCGTCCCTTTAATTTGAGCCGCCAGGGACAGGCCTGCGCCGGAGCCGTCGACGACGAGGACGACAGGCGTATTCGTGGCCTTAGCCAGTTCATAGGCGCTGGCCTCGCTCGTCGCGCCGACGCCGTCGTAATAGCCCATGGCCCCTTCTATCAGGGCCGCATCCGCGCCGCTGCTGCCTGCTGCCAGCAAATAGCGGGCCGTCGCCGCGCCCTGCTCGCCTCTTCCGAATAAAAACAAATCCAAATTATGAGACGCCGTCTGGAGGACGCGGCTGTGAAACAGGGGGTCGATGTAATCGGGGCCGCTCTTAAAGGCCGCCGCCATCAGTCCCATCTTCTGCAGGGCCCGCAGAAGCGCGCAGACGATAGTTGTCTTGCCGCCGCCGCTTTTAGGTGCGGCGATCATCAGACGCGGCGTCATCGTCTCCTTCATAGGCAGCCCTCCTTCGGCAAAGCCGTCAGGATATAAACGGGATTTTGCCCCGTCATCATGTGATATGGGCCGATGCGCCGGCTCTCTGCCGCGCTGAGCTGCGTAATATCCAGCGTATATCGTTCCTTGTCTTTATAATAGGCCGTAATGTCCGCCAGTGTTTCAATGGTAATAGCCGTCATGACGATGCGGCAGGCCGCGTTTTTTCCGTATATGCCGTCCAGGATATCCGCCATCTTTCCCTTCGTGCCGCCGATAAAGGCGCAGTCCGGCGCGGGAATAGGCTCCATCGTTTCAGCGGCGTCGCCCGGGACAATGGAAACGTTTTTCACAGCAAAGCGGCGGCAGTTTTCCTGCACCAGGGACAATGCCTCTTCGTCGATTTCAAAGGCGTATACCTGTCCGAAAGGCACCTGCCGGGCCAGCTCGACCGTGCAGGACCCCGTACCGGCTCCAACATCGTACACGCAGTCGCCGGCCTGCGGAGCCAGATGTGAAATAGCCACAGCCCGGACGGAACGCTTGGTCATAGGCGCGCCGCCGCGGACAAAGGCGTCGTCGGGCAGGCCGTGGACAGGCGTCGTCGTCGGCCGGGGATGGTCGTTGTATATCATCATGACGGCCAGGCCGCCGATATCCTGCGCCGCCAGCGCTTCCGCCGTTCCAGACAGGATCTGTTCGTCCCCATAGGATAGATTCTGTCCAACATCGACGCGGACGTGGCCTAAACCGGCCTGGCACAGCTCCCGGCAAATCAGGGATACTGTATCGCTGCCGCCGGTCAGGCAGAATACCTTATGATGGCCGTATACGGCAACGGCGACGGATTCGCGGCGGCCGTGCCGGCTGACGCAGTACGCATCGTGCCATGGCGTCCGCACTTTAGCGGCAAAATACGCGAGGCTGCTGATACCCGGGCAGGATATGACCGTACAGCCCGGAATGTCCGTCAGCAGCCGTCCTAAACTAAAAAAGCCGACGTCGCCGGACACGACGACGGCCGCCGGCCCGTCTCCGTCTTCCATAGACGCTAAGACGCGCCGTATTTCCGACGGTTTATACGTTGAAATTATGGTCTTTCCCAAGGAAGAAAAGGCCTCGGTCATGCGCCTGTCGCCCAAGATAACCTGGCTTTCTTCGACAGCCCGTTTTCCCTGTATCGTCAAAAAATCAGGATGTCCCGGCCCCATGCCGACGATATATACCTTCATGCCATTTCCTCCTCGCAAGCTGCCTGCCGCAGCCGTTTTGTTGCGTCTTCCAATGAGCTTCCCTTTTCCGCCGTCCGCTTCACGACGATAAGGACTGCGCCGGCCCGACGGGCTCCCTCTTCTTTTTCGCCATAGCCTCCGGCCTGCCCTGAGTCCTTGGTGACAACATAGGACGCCCGGGTCTGGGCAAACATTGCGGCGTTCAGGTCGGCCGAAAAGGGACCCTGCATGCAGATCATATGGGCCGGGTCGTAGCCCAGAGACAGGGCTCGCTCCAGCGACGACGGCAGAGGCAGGATGCGCAGGTACATGCGCTCCCTGTAATCGGGAACGGCGGCAAAGATATCCAAATCCTTGCTGCCTGTCGTCAGGAATATCCTTCCCGTCGTATGGCTCAGCATGTCCGCTGCCTCTTCCATCGAGTCGACCGTGACGACGCCGTCATGTTCCGTACAGGGCCGGACAACGCGGCAATAGGGAACGCTCCCTTCCCGGCAGGCGGCCTGTATATTTTCCGTAGCTGCAGCGGCATAGGGATGGGTCGCGTCGACGGCCAGCCGTATATGATACCCGCGCAGAAAGGCAATCATAGCCTGCCGGTCCATGCACCGCGTGACGACGCGGATATTATCAGCCTTAGGCAATAGGGCCGCGCCGTAGGCCGTGGCGACGGACACGTATACCGTCAGGGGCAGTCCCGCCGCGTATTCTGCCAGCAGCCGGCCTTCCGTCGTACCGCCGGCAATCCAGACGGCCGTCACAGGACGTACCCGCGCGGCGTCACCATCTTGCCCTTCAGCACCTTCGTCTGGCTGTTGCCGATAAAGACGGTGGAAAACATATCCAGCACCATGTCCTGCAGCTGTGTCAGCGTCGTGATCTCCGCCGTCTCGCCGTCGCGGCCGATATAGCGGACGACGCCGGCCGGCGTATTCCCCGGCCGATAGGCCTGAATAATCTGGCAGGCCTTGCGCAGATAGTCAGCCCGTTTTTTGCTGGCCGGATTGTACAGGACGATGACGAAATCGCCTTCAGCGGCGCAGCGCAGGCGCTTTTCGATGACTTCCCAGGGCGTAAGCAGGTCGCTGAGGGAAATGAGGCAGACATCGTGAGTCAAAGGTGCGCCCAGCAGAGCCGCCCCCGAGCAGGCCGCCGTCACGCCGGCCACGACGACGACGTCGATGTCATCGCAGTCCGCCGCCATTTCATGCATGATGCCGGCCATGCCGTACACGCCGGCGTCGCCGCTGGAAACAAGGGCCACGGTCTTGCCTTCGCGTGCCTTGTCTATGACCAGGCGGCAGCGGTCTGCTTCCTTCGTCATGCCCGTATCCAACAGTTCTTTGTGAGAATATTCCTCTTTTATCAGTCCAATATACGTAGTATATCCGATAATGCAGTCGCAGCGGTCCAGCACCTGACGGGCCTCGGCCGTCATGCCGGCAGGGCCGCCCGGCCCGATGCCGACGACATACACCGTATGCTTCATACCTTGTCCTCCTTCTTGCCGAACTGGACGACGTATTCTTCGCAGGCAATGGCTACAGTCACGCCGTCGCGGCCCGATTTTTCCAGCAGCAGCCGGCCGCCATGGCTGGATAAGACAGCAGCCCGCTCGCAGACGTTGTCCGTGCCGACAACGCGGCGCACAAAACCTGACGAAATGAATTTTCCCGGCGCGTCGTTGAGCTGCCGCGCCGTATAGTAACGCACCGGCAGATGGCGTGTCCGGGCAAATTCCGTAATGCCTGCTTCGTCCCTTTTTATATCAATCGTGCTGACATCGGCTACGGCGTCCCAGCTCAGGTGGAGCCGTTCCATATCTTCCCCGACGCGGCGGGCAATAAAATCGGCGCTCGCGCCGCGGCGGCAGCCTACGCCGATATGCAGGATCGGCGGACGGGCCACGACGGTCACGGCAAAGGGACGGCACTCGTCCTTTACCGTAACGGCCAGACCAGCCGGGCCCTGCCCAGCCTGCACCAGGCTGGTCGGCACGTCGCCGCTTAAGGGAAAGTCGCTGTACAATCCAGCCTGTCCCCGTTCGAGAAGCGCCGCGGCGAAGGCCTTGGCGTCGCTTAGGGACGACAAGCGCAATCCCTGCACTGCCGCCCATTCGTCGACGGCAAAGAGATTGTTGACATCCGTCGCCGTCGTGATGACGGCATGGCCGCCCAGCCCCTTCGCCAGATACCGGGCGATGTTGTTCGCCCCGCCGATATGGCCGGACAGCAGGGGAACGACGTATTCCCCTTTTTCGTCGACGACCAGCACGGCCGGGTCCTTCTCCTTGCCCCGCAGCTGCGGCGCGACAGCGCGCACGGCGATGCCTGCCGCGCCGATGAAGACGAGGGCTTCGGCATTTCGAAAGGCCAGGCGGACACTTTCGGCTACATTCAGGGGAAAAGGCCGCAGCACGGCCGGATTCATAGGAATAAATTTATTCATCGTCTCATGGGTTACGACGAATCCCAATTCAGATAACACGGGGCCGATGCGCAGGCTCAGCGCCGTCCCCGCGGCGGTAAATGAAAAAACGACTGCTTCCATACCAATCTGCCTCCTCGTACGGGCATACCTTGCCGTATCCGGGCCGCCTTATTTCGCCTTTCCTTGGCGGTACCCGTGGGTAAACGCAGGATCATATAATAAGCTTCTGTCATAAGCGCCGCCGAGAAACTCGCCGACGAGGATGAGCGCCGTCTTGTCGATGCCCTGTGTTTTGGCCGTCTCGGCCAGCGTGCTGACAGTGCAGCGGCAGACCCGTTCTTCCGGCCACGACGCCTTGTAGACGATCGCCGCCGGCGTCTGTCCGTCGTATCCGCCTTTCTGCAGCTCCTCCTGCAGTCCTTCCAGCAAGCCGGCGCTGAGGAAAATGACCATCGTCGCCTTGTGGGCGGCATAATCGGCGATTTTCTGCCGGTCCGGCACAGGCGTACGCCCTTCCATGCGCGTGATGACGACGGACTGGCTCACGCCAGGCAGGGTGTATTCGGCCTGCAGGGCCGCCGCCGCCGCGCAGAAGGAGCTGACGCCGGGCACGACGTCGAAGGCAATTCCCTTCTCAGCCAGGATATCCATCTGCTCGCGGATCGCTCCGTATACGGACGGGTCGCCCGTATGCAGGCGGACCGTGACCTTTCCTTCCGCCTCGGCTTGTTCCATGACAGAAATGACCTCTTCCAAGGTCATGGATGCGCTGTTTTTCACGACGCATCCCTCTTTAGCATACTCCAAAAGAGCCGGATTCACCAGAGATCCGGCGTAAATAATGACATCTGCCTGCTCCAGCAGGGATTTTCCCCGCAAGGTGATCAAGTCGGGCGCGCCTGGTCCGGCGCCGACGAAATGTACCATGGCAGCCTCCTATTCCTTGACCAGAACGACGGAAAAATACGGCCCGTCTTCTGCGTCCTTCAGCGACATATATATCTTCTCCCCGGCCATGCCGCACCGCTCGACCATAGACGCGGCGGCCAGCCTGCCGGCGGCGGCCAAATCCTGTTTCAAATCAGCCAGCGGCCCCGCCGGCTTCATGACGACCTTGCTTCCGTCCATGGCTAGCAATTCCCGGCGGTCGCTCCGATTTCCGGGAATGATCGTCAGCGTTTCGTCCTTTTCACACAAGGGCCGTCCCAATCGGGCCGCGGCGGCGCAGAAGCTGGGCACGCCGGGGATGATCTCCGTCTTGTAGCCGTGTTTCTCGACGATGCGCTGGACGTACAGGCTCGACGCATAGATCGTCGGGCAGCCTAGCGTAATGAGAGCCACGTCCCGTCCGGCCGCCAGCTTTTCTTCCAAAGCCGACGCGCCGTCTGCATGGGCTTTAGCCAGAGCGGCTTCGTCGCGGGTCATAGGAAAATCGATGTTCAATATGTCTTTTCCCTGCAAATCTACGTCGGCCATCGCGGCGACGGCCTGCAGCAGAATGTCCTTGGCCGTCCCTACGCCGGCCCGTCCCTGCGGAGCAGCCAGTACCGGGCAGGCTTGAATTCGTTTTAATGCCTTGACCGTAATGAGCTCCGGGTCGCCCGGCCCGACGCCGATGCAATATAAGGTTCCCTTCATCATGGTATCTCCCTTGTCGTATGATGTAAAAGCAGCTTCTTCGCCCGGCTCGTACAGCCCAGAACGCCGTACGTATTAGAAAATAGGACGGCGCCGGTCTGCACTTCGCCGTGAACGCGCTGCTCCATATAATATTCTATCTTTTGGCACGTAAAAGCCATGACGGCCTCCCGCAGTCCTTCCTGCGTCAGGATGCGCACGGCTTCGTCCGTCGTCACGGCATCGTACACGGCCTGACCCGTCCGTCGGGACGCGCCGCACAGCATAGCCGCCAGAGACAGAAAGGACGTGCGCCCGTCGGCATAAGCCGAATGCGTATTCATAATCCCCTGGGCCACCTTGACCAGCTTGCCCAGATGGCCGATGAGCAGGATATCCTCAAAGCCGCAGTACAGGCCGTAGTCCAGGAGCTCGCCGACGTAGTTGCTGATCGTCACCCGCCTGGACACGTCAACGCCCAGCTGGCTGCGGCTGAAATCAACGCCGTAGTTGCCGAAGAAGGCTAGCAAATGCCTGTCACCGGCAGCCTTGCGGGCGTCCATTTCCAGCCGTATCGTGTCGACCAGAGCTTTCTCGCTCATGGGCTCGACGATGCCTGTCGTCCCTAAGATGGACAAACCGCCGACGATGCCCAGACGGGGATTGAAGGTCTTCTTCGCCACCGCTTCGCCGCCGGGAATAGAAATCGTCACGGCAAAGCCGCCGCCATAGCCGCAGGCTGTCCCCACGTCTTCCAGAGCCTGGCAAATCATGCGGCGCGGCACGGGATTGATAGCCCATTCGCCGACAGGGCAGGCAAGGCCCGCTTTGGTCACCGTGCCGATCCCCTCTCCGCCGCGAATGTCGATGCCTTGATCTGTCAAGGCCACGTCGGCATAGACGAACAGGCCGTTCGTAATATCCGGGTCGTCTCCGCCGTCCTTGACGACGGCGCAGCGCGCCCTGCCGGGATGTACGGCGCTGTCATGGATTTCCAAGGTCAGTACAACGCCCTGCGGCGTCGTAATCGATACGGCGGCTGCGGCCTCTCCCGTCAGGGCCATATGGGCCGCAGCCTTCGCCGCCGCAGCGGCGCAGGAACCCGTCGTATAACCGCAGCGAAGCTTTTTGCCGCCTGTTACGGAAAATAAATCCATAGACTCCTCCTTATCGTTCCAATCCCAGAGGAATCAAGGCCCTGCGGCCATCTGACGTCTGTACCAGCTCGGCCTGTACGCCGAAGACGCGGCACATCAGGTCCGGCGTCAGCACGTCGGAGGTACGTCCTGTACAGACGATTTCTCCGTCTTTCATGACGATGGCCTGCTGCGTGTACTGCAGGGCCTGATTCATATCGTGAAGGACGACGACGATGGTCAGTCCTAATTTTTCGTTTATATGGTTCAGAAGGCGCATCATGTGCAGCTGATGGCGCATGTCTAAATACGTCGTCGGCTCATCCAAATATAAAATCGACGACCGCTGGGCTAACAGCATAGCCAGCCAGACGCGCTGCTGCTCACCGCCCGATAACTGCTGAACCACGGCGTTGGCCTTGTCTTCCAGCCGGACGGCATGCAGGGCCTTTTCCACATACAATTCGTCCTTCGGCGACGCCGGGCGGTAAAACGTCCGATAGGGAAACCGCCCCATGCGCGCCAATTCGCGGACCGTCATGTCGTCGGGAGCCTGATGCAGCTGAGGCAGCACAGCAATATGACGGGCCAGCTCCCGCCGGCTGAAGGAAGTGATGTCCCGTCCGAAAATAGTAATCGTCCCCTTGTCCGGCCGCAGCATGCGGCTCATGGTCTTGAGAAGCGTACTCTTGCCGCAGCCATTGGGCCCGACGACGGCCGTGATGCTGCCCGTTTCAATGGAAAGGGTAACATCGCGCAGGATATCCCTGCCTCCTAGGGAAAGGGACAGATGCTCTGCCGAAACGGCGTAATCCATGGCTGTCACACTTCCTTCCGCAGGAGAAATAAAAAGAACGGCGCGCCGATAAAAGCCATGATCAAGCCTGCCGGCAGTTCGACCGGCGCGAAGATCACCCGGGCCAGCGTATCGCTCAGCGTCACGACGGCCATGCCCAGCAAGGCCGAGCCGGGAATGATATAGCTGTAATTCGTGCCGACGAGAAGGCGCACCATGTGCGGCACGACGAGGCCGACAAAGCCCAGCAGGCCGGCTACGCTGACCGAGCTGGCGGCCAATAAGGCGGCCACTGCCGTGAGCAGCACCCGGGCCAGCTCAATATTCAGTCCCAGCGCCCGGGCCATGTCGTCGCCGAGCTGCAGGACGTTGAGGTAATAAGCACCAATCAAAGCCAGCAGCAAGCCGGCGCACCAATAGGGCGCGACGACGGCCGCTTCATTCCAGCTGGCCGCCGAAAAACCGCCGACCATCCACAACAACGCGCCGTGTACCCTGTCGCTGTAAAATACGAGAATCCCCGAAATGCCGGCGCTCAAAAAAGCCGAAACGGCTACGCCGGCCAAAATAATCCGTACCGGCTTGATGCCGTTTTTCCAGGCCAGGGCGTAAATCGCTCCGGCCGCCGCCATCGCCCCGAGAAACGCTACGGGTGTCATGAGATAGGTCATGGCCGGAAACAGGACGAGAACGGCGATGCCTGTAATGCCCGCGCCGGCAGAAATGCCGATAATATGCGGGTCTGCCAGAGGATTGCGCATGACCGCCTGTAAGATAGCTCCGGCTACGGCCAGATTCGACCCGACCATGGCTCCCGTCAGCGCCCGGGGCAGGCGCAGATTCCACACGATCTGGTCTGCCGTCTGGGCCATTGGATTCCATAAAATAGAAAGCACCTGACCGGGAGGAATCACCGCCGCTCCCTGGGCAACAGACGCGACGACGCCGGCGAGGGCCGCCGACGCAAAAAGAGCCAGCATGAGGCAGCGCCAGGCCAGGCGGTTGCGCGGCCCTATCATGAGAAGGCCTCCGGATAGGCAAGCCGGGCCATATAGGCTACGGCGTCGGGATACTCGAGGCCGGGATTCAGGAGGAAGTACCGCTCAGGCAAAACGTATACCTTTCCTTCCTTTACGGCCCGCAGCGTCGCCCAGGCCGGATTCGACATGACATCCTGACGAATCCGCTCTTCTATTTTTTCCGCCGGCCCCATAGAGGTGAAGAAGATAATGTCGGGATCCTTTTCCGCCAGCGCTTCCATGCTGTAGGGAACCTTTTCCATCGTTCCGCTGGTCTGGGCGTCGGCGGCGACGTTATCCAGATGAAGCATTTTGGCCGCGCAGCCGGCAATGCTGGTTTCGAGCTGTACCGTCACCGAGCTGGGCGTCGCGTGGATGATAGCGACTTTTTTATGGTCCTGCGGCGCTTTGGCGACGATGGCCTCTATGGCCTCATCCATTTCCGCCGCCCGAGCCTCGGCCGCCTCTTTCTTGCCGTAAATCGTCCCGAAGACGGCTAAATTCCGCTTTACGTCGTCATAGGTCTTGCTGCGCAGGGCGATGACGGGAATGCCGTTCTGCTCCAGCAAGGACACCAGCTTTTGGTGCTGCACCTCGCTGGCTACGACCAGATCGGGCTGGAGCTCGATGATTTTCTCAACGCTCACGTTGTACACAGGCCCTACGTCTGGCACCGCTGCATATCGCTCAGGCAGCTCAGCGTCTTCGGCCTTGACCGTCGCCCGGCCGGCCAGCTCGCCGTCGAGGGCGTCGGCCATATTCAATAGGGACGTAGACAGGACGACGACGCGCCGGGGCTTCTCTGCCAGCCGTACGTTCCGGCCCATATCGTCCGTAATGACAGCATAGGCCCCGTCAGCCTGCCCGCTTCCCTGGGCCGTCGCGGCGTTCTGCGGCGCGCAGCCGGCGGCAAGCAGGGCAACCAAGCACAAACACAGACCGGCCCAAAGAAACCACCGTTTCGTATGCATCCTATCCCCTCCTGTCATCTGCTAAAAGCTGTATTTCGCCCCAGCCAGCCAGAACCGCCCGGCCGACGGGTAATCGTGGTACATGTCGTACCCTTCGTTGGTCAGGTTATTCACTTGGGCGTATACGGTAAAATCTTTCGTAACGTCATAGCTTACGCCGAGATTCCACGTCACGTAGGAGCCGTGCATGTAGTAATCGTCGTCGCGGCCCGTGCCGGCATTCATGGTCATATTGACCTTCCAGGCCTTGTTGTGAAAATGCAGGCCTGCGTGGTAGCCGTTGGGGCGGTTGAATGTGTTGTCGACGTTCATTCCGGCTCCGTCTCCTTTATCTACCTTCGTATGGATGTATGAATATCCCAGCTCATAATCCCAATACTCGTTGATACTCTTGCTCATGGAAATTTCTACGCCTGTTTTCTTCTCTTTGTTTACATTTTCTACTTTGGAATAACTAGGCGTGCGATACCATCGTATGGCGTTGCTGATGCTGCTGCGGAAAAAATTGACGTTGAACTGTGTTTTTTCATCATATTGGTACGTAACGCCAATATTTTGCGTATATCCCGTTTCCGGCTTCAAATTTGGATTGCCGTATGATTCTTTTCCGCTGCTGCTTTGCAAATAATAGTATAAATCATTCAATTTCGGCGCGGCAAAAACGCGGCTCCAGTTGGCATACACATTCCATTTTTCGTTAGGCTGGTAATTCATGGCAATGCGCGGCGTCTTATGATACCCAAATTCACTGTTATCGTCTAAACGAACGCCTGGAGTAATATTTAACTTTCCAAAAGTCATGACGTTTTCCAAATAGACGGCCCGGTTTGTCCGCTCTTTATCAATATATCCTGAGGACACATTAGTTCCCTCATCCTTCGTCCATTCTACGCCGGCCGTCAGCACGTTGTGCTCGCCCAGCTTCCAGTTGTTTTCAGCCTGCACGCCCTGGTAGCGGGAATGGAAATGGTAGGTCCAAAGATTCTTGGAGTAATTATTGAAATAGCGGATAAAGCCCGGCGTATCACCGTCTTCACCAAAGGTATACGTAAGGCTGTAATTGTTGTTCAGCCGCTCAATCCGCTTGTTGGCCGTAATCGTCTGCAAACCCGGCTGTTCATCGGAGTCGTCGAAGGTCGAGCCATGGCCCTGAAAATTCGTATGGGCAGCCCAAAAGGTCAAGGAGCTGCTGTCGTTCAGTTTCTGGTCGATGCGGGCCGTCAGGGAATCCTTATTGTAATCGCCGCGGCTTTCATCCGTATCGTATCCGTCGTCGTTGAACTGGTAATACTTCCGATGGCCCAGGCTGCCCGTGACGTACCATGACGTATTGCCGCTGGAGCCGCTCGTCGTCAGGGAATAATTGTGCGTTCCCCACGAGCCCGTATTGACGTCCAGCGTCGTCCGGTTTTGGCCGCCTCGTTTTGTAATGATGTTGACGACGCCGCCGACAGCGCCGCTGCCGTAACGGACAGACCCGCTGCCCTTGGTCACTTCAATCCGTTCGATATGATCGATGCCGGGCAAGGTCTGCAAATCGACGGTTCCGCGGCCATAGGCGGCGCTCTGAGGATTGGTAATAGGCTGGCCGTCGACGAGGACGAGGACCCGGTCGTCGCCGTTCAGGCGGATGTAGGCCGACGTCCCCGGCACCTGTTCCGTTACAGTGACGCCGTTGACCTGTTCCAGCGCCGTCTGCACGTCGATGTATTGATTTCGTTCCAAATCTTCCGCCGTGATGACCGCCGTGTTCGACTGTTTTTCCTGCAATGCCTGGGCCGTCAGCACCGGCTGATAGCGGTCAGCCGTAACGATGATCGTATCCGTATCTGCCTCCTCCGCCGCCGCGCCGACAGGTATGCTTCCTGCCAGCGACAAGCAGATCAGCGAAAGCAGCGTTTTATGTGATGTCATATATATGCTCCTTATATACTATATAGTACCATTAACGTATTTGAAAGGGAATATTCAGCTCTCTTTCCGAAGCTACAGCCTGACCGTAGCTGTTCTGCGCCGGTTCGTACACGCAGCCGTAGGCTATCTGCACGGCCGCCTCGTCCATGGCCGCATATCCCGACGAAGCAGAAACCGACGCGCTGGCGACGGAGCCGTCCGCACTGACGACGATGTGAACCGTCACGGTTCCGCCGATATTTTTCCGCCGCAGTTCTTCCGGATAGTAAGAATTCACGTCGGGCACCGATACGAGGCGGGCTTTCGTCGCTGGCCGCAGTCCGTCGCCGCTGGGAATACCGGAAGCGCTTCCGCCGGAGCCGGGCTCGCTCCCCGAACCAGACGCTCCCTGCCCTGCGCCGCGGCCCTGTCTGTCCGACGAAGGGCTTTGCCCAGCCGCGGATTGCGTTTTATGAGCTGCCGCGATTTCCTTAGCCTGGGCGGCGTCGACGCCCGTCTCGGCCATGATTTTCTGTACCTCCCGCTGCTCCTGCACCTCTTCGGTATAGGACTCGTCGATAGCCGGCATCGGGCTGGACGGCGCTTCATACGTCGGGCCGCTGTCTCCGCCGCCCAATTTCGGCAGGTTGTTCACCGAATCTTCATTATACACCGTCACGTCGATTGGCTCAGCCTGGGAACGGGTCTGAATAAAGGTAAACACGCCAGCCGCCGCCAGTACGACGAACAGCGCCCCATGGACGGCCAGCGAAACGAACAGCGCCAGCCGCTTATCCTTGTCCTCGCGCTTCACTTCGCACCGCCGCTTTCCGCAGCCAGGCCGAAATGGGTAACGCCTGCACCCTTCAGCTCATCGAGCAGGGCCATGACTTGTCCATAATCCAGTCCTTGATCGGCTCGGATGACGACGGAAAACTGCCCGCTGCGGCGCTGCGCTTCAGCGGCCTGCCGCAATAAGTCGCCGCGGCTGATTTCCTTATCTTCCAGCCACAGCGTCCCGTCTTTTTTCATCGTCACGACGTAGTTGACCTTCGTCTGGGCCTCGGCATGGACAGCCTGGGGCAAATCAACGCCTACCGTCTTCAAGTCGACCATGTACAGCGTACTGATCATAAAGAAAACCAGGAGGAAAAACATGATGTCGATCATGGGGATGATCATGACCTCCGGCTTCGTAAATTGCCGTCTGTCCCGCAGTCTCATGATACTCGCTCCCGTTCCTTGGGCGGCATCAGCTCAAGAGCAGAAAAACACAGTTCCATGTCCGTGATGATGCGGTCCAGGCGCTGCGTAAAATAGGCGTGAACGGCCAGAGCCAAAATAGCTACGCACAACCCAAAGGCCGTCGCCACGAGAGCTTCGCCGACGCCGCCCGTAATGGCGATAGCCTGCCCCGATTCGACGTTGAAAATACTGAACGACGTAATCATGCCGCTGATCGTCCCGAGAAGCCCCAGCAAGGGAGCCATGGTGACGATGACACTCAAATAATACAGGCGGCTGCGCAGCTTGGCCAGCAATACGCCCGACTGTACTTCGACAAAAGCGCCGCGCCGCTCGTCGTCGCAGGCAAAGGCGTCGGATAAAATCAACGCCAGACCGCCCTGCCCTTGACGGGCCGCTTCGCAGGCTTCATCATATTTTTTCAATTTCATGTACGTGTAAAATTGCTGGGCAAAGACCTTTCCAGCATCCATACGCTGATAAAAGAGCCAGCGTTCAACGCCTACGTACACGACAAACAACGAGCAGGCCAGCAGGGCGTACATGACGATGCCGCCCCTTTGAAACAACTGCAGGCCTTCTGCTATGGATTCCATATCTCCCTCCCCGGCAATGCCGTCACCGTTTCCTAAATAAAAAAAGCCGCAGGGATATCCCTCACGGCTATTCGCGCACCATTGAATCTCCATTCCCATCGCTCGCAGGTCTATCGGTGATTATCAGTCAGGCAGTTCTTCTGGCTCAGATTCATCGCTTCGCTGCGCCTTCCCATACCTATGGGGTACAGTGACATATTGCAGCGTCGCTCCTCATTACAGCGGCGGGACCGCGCCGGATTTTCACCGGACTTCTCTATTAAGTCTGCGACACCTGACCTGCATATAAATAGATTTCAATTAACTATAGCATGCCCCCTAGGGCCTGTCAATACGCGGATTTCTGTACGAACAACTCCGTTTCGTCATAAAAGACGAAAAAAGTCAATACCATGTACATTCCCGACAGTATCAAGTGGTAGATGGGATTTATTTGATGGGGACGTCGCAGCGTCCTTTTCCTTCCTTCGGCAGCTGTGATCTGCATCATGTACGCAATACGGTACCCACCGCCATTTTCTGCCAATGTCCGCAGCCGAACGATTCGTTTCGCCCCAAATTTCACACAACTTCAATTTTTTAAACTGCCTATGTGTCAGACAACGATATTATCGCAGGTCGGCTCAATACCTTCATTTTCTAAACTGCCTATGCGGCAGACAACCTTGGCAGGGTTCCTCGTTTATTACAACACTATTTCTAAACTGCCTATGCGGCAGACAACGTGTTGTCCGTTACCGTGGATGTGGCGTTGACTTTCTAAACTGCCTATGCGGCAGACAACCGGTATATCGTTTTGATTGAAATGTCGGGGAATTTCTAAACTGCCTATGCGGCAGACAACATGTAGCCGAGCAATCCGCTGGCAATGCTCATTTTCTAAACTGCCTATGCGGCAGACAACCGAATACATCCAGAAACGAGGCGAATTATAATTTTCTAAACTGCCTATGCGGCAGACAACCAATCGCTGCCCATTATGAAAAATTTGGTTTTTTTCTAAACTGCCTATGCGGCAGACAACGCTGGACAAACGCGGAGTTGGCAGAGTATATCTTTCTAAACTGCCTATGCGGCAGACAACGATACGGTCGCCTTTTGCCCCGAATATCTCTATTTCTAAATTGCCTATGCGGCAGACAACTCGTGCAGCGGCACGGCCAACAGCTCACGTTGTTTCTAAACTGCCTATGCGGCAGACAACGGTGACTTCTTTTTCTATTCCTAATGCTTTCTGTTTCTAAACTGCCTATGCGGCAGACAACTGGCGTATCTGCAAGAGCTGTACGGCGAGGAATTTCTAAACTGCCTATGCGGCAGACAACGGCGCGATTACACCGAGCGCGCCGGTCCTATTTTTCTAAACTGCCTATGCGGCAGACAACATATATATTACCAAAAGGAACATGGCCGCAGCTTTTCTAAACTGCCTATGCGGCAGACAACAGTATAGCGATAAAGGCATGGACGCCCTTTTTTTTCTAAACTGCCTATGCGGCAGACAACTGGACTAGCAACACATAAAGAGATTAACGTATTTTCTAAACTGCCTATGCGGCAGACAACGAGGCCAGTATGCCGGCTGTCGACCCGGCCAATTTCTAAACTGCCTATGCGGCAGACAACGATGCGGAACGGGTGGCAAAATACTTTGTCAATTTCTAAACTGCCTATGCGGCAGACAACTCTTGCTGTTTTGGGTATGCTGTTTGCGATATTTTCTAAACTGCCTATGCGGCAGACAACGTGAGGTGAAAAAATGAGTCCACGAACAGGAATTTCTAAACTGCCTATGCGGCAGACAACACGATTGTATTCTTCACTCCAAACGCCTATCTTTTCTAAACTGCCTATGCGGCAGACAACTAAAGCCCAATTTCTTAATGGACTCTTTGTGTTTTCTAAACTGCCTATGCGGCAGACAACAAACTCTTCAACATCGAAGTCGACATTGTACTTTTCTAAACTGCCTATGCGGCAGACAACGGAACGTTTGAGAATCTGGATGACGGCTACATTTTCTAAACTGCCTATGCGGCAGACAACTTAACGTGCGGACTGATTTGAGCTATCAGCAATTTCTAAACTGCCTATGCGGCAGACAACGGTGCGACGGCAAATATTTCCGGTACAGCTGTTTTCTAAACTGCCTATGCGGCAGACAACTCAGGCCAAAGAGGCTCAAAAGCAGCGCGACTTTTCTAAACTGCCTATGCGGCAGACAACCCCCGTTCCTCCTTCTTACTGCTCAATGCGTCTTTTCTAAACTGCCTATGCGGCAGACAACGCCGTTGGCTGTAAAAGGCCCAAATGGCAAATTTTCTAAACTGCCTATGCGGCAGACAACATTGAACGCATTCACTGGTATGCCGACAGATTTTTCTAAACTGCCTATGCGGCAGACAACCTTATCAACAAAAACGTCAAACAAATAGGCAATTTCTAAACTGCCTATGCGGCAGACAACGTAGGCGGTAGTTATGCCGTGTGTATCGTAGATTTCTAAACTGCCTATGCGGCAGACAACTAAATGGGCCAGTAAGAAAAAGAAATGGTATTTTTCTAAACTGCCTATGCGGCAGACAACCTTATGCTCCTGAATTTCTCCCCGCTGATAAATTTCTAAACTGCCTATGCGGCAGACAACCTCACACCAGAAGAATTCAAGGGCTTTTGCAAGTTTCTAAACTGCCTATGCGGCAGACAACAATAGTTGGGTAGTAGAAAGCATTGGCGAACATTTCTAAACTGCCTATGCGGCAGACAACACGATTGTATTCTTCACTCCAAACGCCTATCTTTTCTAAACTGCCTATGCGGCAGACAACAAGCCGTCGCCCTTGCGGTAGCTATCCTAGCATTTCTAAACTGCCTATGCGGCAGACAACAGCGTATGATTGCAAAAACTCAAGCTATGCTTTTTCTAAACTGCCTATGCGGCAGACAACTTTCGCCGGTTAAGATTCGATTTTTTCATTGCTTTCTAAACTGCCTATGCGGCAGACAACTTCTGCTTCTTCAAAATGTACCGGGACACATATTTCTAAACTGCCTATGCGGCAGACAACATACGGAATGCGTTATCATTGTATATTGGTACTTTTCTAAACTGCCTATGCGGCAGACAACCGGTTACAAAGGGACGGATTACGTTCTTTAGATTTCTAAACTGCCTATGCGGCAGACAACTTTTCATGATTTTGCGCCCCTCCCTTTTTTTATTTCTAAACTGCCTATGCGGCAGACAACAATCCGTTCCCACGATTCGAGTTTTGCCGTCTTTTCTAAACTGCCTATGCGGCAGACAACTAGCGACCTGTACGGCACAGGGCCGGGTATATTTTCTAAACTGCCTATGCGGCAGACAACGAACCTCACGGCCTATGCGCCGCGTAAAGTATTTTCTAAACTGCCTATGCGGCAGACAACGCTGACACAGCCGCAGGCCCTTGAAACGACGTTTTCTAAACTGCCTATGCGGCAGACAACGTTCATATGCCGCATTAGGAGAAATTCTATTATTTCTAAACTGCCTATGCGGCAGACAACGATTTTGTCTTTCCGTATTTGGGCGAGTTTGATTTCTAAACTGCCTATGCGGCAGACAACATGCATGAATGCGGCGGCGGTGGCGGTTTTCTTTTCTAAACTGCCTATGCGGCAGACAACTTGCTTGCCCAAAACCCCAACGGCTCACGTTTTTTCTAAACTGCCTATGCGGCAGACAACTAAGAAAAAGAAGTGGTACTGGAGGCCGGAATTTTCTAAACTGCCTATGCGGCAGACAACTTTCTATCGGTGATAGAAGGGTCAAGGTCAAATTTCTAAACTGCCTATGCGGCAGACAACCTCTAAGGTGATTCGCGCCGTCATTCCATTTTTTTCTAAACTGCCTATGCGGCAGACAACCCGTAGAACTCTAGGGGATTAGCTCCCTAGAATTTCTAAACTGCCTATGCGGCAGACAACGTGATGATAAGAGTGCGTATATTATAGAGTGATTTCTAAACTGCCTATGCGGCAGACAACAACAGAATCCTGCTCATCTTCGACGAAGCGTCTTTCTAAACTGCCTATGCGGCAGACAACGCAGAGACCAAGAAAGTGCAGCAGGGTTATTTTTTCTAAACTGCCTATGCGGCAGACAACCACGCTTCAAAATCTCAACAATTCGGCCATCCTTTCTAAACTGCCTATGCGGCAGACAACCATGGCCGCCTGGGCATTGTATTGCTGCCGCTTTTCTAAACTGCCTATGCGGCAGACAACGCATATGCAAAGAGAAAGCGTAAACGGAAAACTTTCTAAACTGCCTATGCGGCAGACAACTCAGGCCTCCAGTACCATTTCTTTTTCTTACTTTTCTAAACTGCCTATGCGGCAGACAACTATACGTGTGGGATCGGTCAAACCTGCTGCGATTTCTAAACTGCCTATGCGGCAGACAACGCGAGTTTAATCTACATTCTGGTAAGCTTGAATTTCTAAACTGCCTATGCGGCAGACAACTACGCGTCACCAGCGCGAGATTGCAGACTTAAATTTCTAAACTGCCTATGCGGCAGACAACAGGGACATCGTCAGATTTAGACGAGGCATTTATTTCTAAACTGCCTATGCGGCAGACAACCTGCGAGCCTCGGCCCAGGACTTAGCCGTATTTTTCTAAACTGCCTATGCGGCAGACAACAATAAGGTCCCTCGGTATTATCGTGATAAGTTTTTCTAAACTGCCTATGCGGCAGACAACAGTCGTCCGCTCGTACCGAGTATTACCGTACATTTCTAAACTGCCTATGCGGCAGACAACAGTACGTTACTATGTCGCGGCGCCCTGGAATCTTTCTAAACTGCCTATGCGGCAGACAACGCGTTACTACTATCCCTCGATACGTTGGGTCTTTTCTAAACTGCCTATGCGGCAGACAACCGAAGTAAATGCGTTTCCTTTCAGGGCTTATTTTTCTAAACTGCCTATGCGGCAGACAACTGTAAGAAACCATACGGCCATACGGCATACTTACTGGCATGGCAGTATGGTTACCTTATTTTACCCTAAATTTTTCGGGATAGCAAAAATCCTCATATTTTCAAGGTTTTTCCTTTGTCCATTTTATTTGGGTTAAAATTCGGGTACTGCAGAATGAGGACTTAATCCATAACTGCCAAAATGATATTTCTCTCCTGGTTCAGCTTTCGTCCGTTTAATGAATAATCGGAATGGATTGCGGTTCGTCATGCTGCACATCTGAATATACGGCAGCTGCGTCGCCCGATTCTTTGATTTCATAATCTGGAGAGCCTGCTCATAGGAAGTATCAGGATGGCGCTGGCTGTACCGTCTTGCTTTTTGGTGGACGGAACTGTCTGGCTGATATCGGCTGTACACAGCATATCCTTTTATCTTATTGTACGGTATTTTCTTTATCCTTCCAATATCAGCATAATCAGCAAAACGATGCAATACGCCCTTTATATCCAATATTTCCAATAGGTGTTCATCTTCTGCCAAAATCCGCAGCTTAGTTCCTAATGAAGTATCTCCATACTCTGGAAAAGATACGGCAATATTCGTAATTCCCCGGGTATTTTTTAGATCTGCCAAAGCAATATGAACTGCTGTAAATATCTTTCCCCAAAGAAAATTTACAGAAGAGCTTTCATCAGGAAGCAACGTGATCTCCTGATAGTACTGCATGATATCATTCCTTTCCGCCTTGTCCGAAGACGCCGCCGCGCACTAATACGGCCATAACATAGTGTTCGTCTTCCTCACAGCCTAATGCCTCTCCTACCGAGTATTTATCAAATAAGGTATAAAAATCCTTCTTACTCGTGCCTGTCCGATAGGCTTTTCCCAAATTCGTAACGGCGCCGTACGTTTCTATTGCAATGGGACGCAGGACGTCGTCGTATTCCGGATACCACGTGTCGATAGTCCTCAAAGCATTGCCTAATTTTTGAGAATGCATAGCCGCTGTATCGTTTACAGCGTATAAAATCTTGCTTTTTTTACCCTTCTTGTCGAGGACTAATTCTTCGCTCGGATATACTTCTTGTCCACGACCCAACAGCACATTGGCTTCGACTTCAAGGAAAAGATACGGTTTAGTACCGCACAAGGCATCGGCGATGCAGCTTGCCAGAGCTAAGACATTTGTATCTTCATCGTCAAAATCCCGTAGGCTGTAGTCATACGCATTAAACACCCATTGTGCTTCCAGCTCTTTTGCCGTCACAATAATTTCAATTCGCTCTGCGCCGACACGATTTCTCCATAAAAACCGTCCGTTGGCAATATTGAAAGCATATCGTTTCGCTAATTCGGTAAAGCCGTAGCGGTCTTTATAGGCTTGGATCATGCTGTTGATTTTCTGATAGTGTTCTTCATTATTGCAGGCCGACGGCTGCTGCACCGGCAGAAATTTCAGCGTAAAGCAAAGTTTTAACGTATCGCATTTCATAGATAAGGAAGCGCTGTCTACGGTTTGCAAATTTGCTTTTTCTACTTCTGCATTCAGCTTTGCCGGGTCATTTTTAACGGCGTTCTTCAGCCGATTGGAAATAGTGCCCCGCACCGACTTTTCTGCTAAGCGAATGGGAGTTTTTTCCTCCTGCCTCTCATCCCACTGTGTTTCATACATATATCCGTCAGAAGGAACCATCCGCTTTTCAAAGGCCAATACAGACGCAATAACAGAATCTTTTTTTGCCATAACAAACTCCTCCTTTTACTGCAGCTTCTGATTTCTGCAAACATACAACCCCTGTTCTTCATTGTATTCATAGTGCCACATCATGTCGTCAATATCATCAAATTGATACGGCATCTTAAATTCGCCCAGCGTAACGATATTTTCGGCAAAGCGATGTGGTTTTGTCATATCCCTCTGCTGAGATACCTGCATCAGCGGCGATATCGCCTTAAATCCTACAGAAATGGGAATAACCCAGCCGGGTATCGCTCTTTCGTACGTCCAATCCGTACGACCCGATTCGGCATCCGAATCGGCATGGCAATGGATCTGCAAAAATTTCAGCAACGTATCCAGCCCATCTTCGGAACCAGCGGCTTCCTGTTCCAGTATATCCCGCCGTTCAATCAATACATATCCAGGCATCATCTTGGCAATGAGCGGCTTATATCCATATTCTTTTTCCTCGTCAATATATACGATTTCCGCCTTGCCGGCTTTGAGAACATCTCCGGAAGCAATTTTCATAGTGGGCAGCAGCATAGTGATCGCATGTTCACACCGCTCCTTGTATTCCGGCCGAACCCGGCTCGTTTCGATTACCAAGGTTACAGTCACATGAACTCGCGCTTCCGCAATAAACGGCGGCCGTTCGTAGGCTCCGCCCTTCTTTTTCAGCGGATTGGCCGTCCCGATAATCGAGTCTCTGTACCCTTTTTGAACCTGTAAATGACAGGAATGGCAGACAACAGCCGTTTTAGAAAATACAATATCTGAAAAAACCGGGTCCCATACCGCTAGGTTCCGCTGCAGAGCATGCACCGCCCCCAGCCATGCCGTCATTGCCGGAAAACCAATGGTATAGGTGCTGCTCATCGCATTGGCGTTGTGAATTTGTACGTCAGGCAATACAATGTAGTTTTTCATCACTCGCATCTCACCGCCTTATCCAGCTCATCTCTGAATTTGTGCTTAAAAAAGCGCATTTCCCCATCCCCTAAGGCGCAGCTTTCTTTCTTCAATATGTATTCATACGTACGTATTACCCATCGTCCAAAATCAGCGCTCAGCTCCTCACGCCACTCATCTTCTTTCCGCTGCAGCGCATATTGCGTATCCAGCCAAATTTTCTGATGCAGCGGCAGAGACGCATAGGCTCCGTCGCCGCTCCACCCTTCTCCCTCACGGCGAAGAGCATAGGCCGCCATCATAGCCTGGGAAATAAGCTGCTCTATATGCGCTCTTACGGCGTCGCGGATTTGCTTATTGTTCCTATCCGCTTTAAACAGTACATGAAGTTCCTTAAATATATACTTATAATTTCTAAATGAAAGGGATTCCCTAAAAAAATTTCTTTTAGGCTTTCGCACTTGCCGGCCAGACAGTACAGGAGGCAGCGAGGGCAGCAAGTACGCTGTCCCTCCGTTGGCGCTGTTTAGATAGCTGATATTCTGAGGCTTTGTCCCGCCGAAGGAAATAGCCGTCAAATCCCAAAGTTCATCATAATCAGCGTCAGTCTCGCGGGCCTGCTTTCTCTGTTCGTCTAATTGTTTAACCTTTCCTTTCAGTTTCAGCAACACGCTGGAAGACGGCATAACCGTCAGCAAGTGATAATCATTGGCTCCCACAGGAAAATAGACTTGCTTAAGCAGGCCGTCGGTCGTATCGGGGGGACTCGGCTGACTGCATTGCAGGACCCGTTCTTTGAAGGTATGGTACATGGTTTCGCCTAGGTGCAATGCTTTAAACTCTTCTTCTATTAAAGAGCTTCCCGTTACTACATGAAAAAATACGTTATGTCCATCTTCCAAAAGATTATCAAACAATAATTTAGCCGTTCCCATATACGCGGCGTTGACAGAAACATCTGTATCATGAGCTGAATTCGACGTAGCAACATATCCTTTACAAGGAGAATCAGACGTATCGTATATGCTTACTTTAGCGTCTGGATGGGAAAACTTTCCGACATGCGTGGCTATCTTGCAGAAAGGAATCTCATCTATCCGTTTTTGCAGCCATTCCGTTACTGACAGCTTCTTGCTTTCTGCTTCTTCCTCTATGTACGTCTTGAGCATTCCCATAATCATCACTCCGTTTCCATTATATAATATCCATGTTATTTTATTTTGTTAAAATTATACTACAATCAGGATAAAATGACAACTATCTGAACATATCCTCATTCATAAAGAATTGCCATAACACACCTTACACTAACTAGTCCGGCATGACATATACCGCCTTACAATAAACGTGTAACGCCCTAACGGAAAACCGCTGACGTCCAATTGAACCAGATAAAATGCGATTCCATATTCGATAAAAAGAAAAAAAGCCAGCCAAGTTAGGCCGGCAGACAAAAATTTCATGCAAGCAAAAACGACATGTTCCGCGCCAAGCGCACCGGCACAGTGACAGAACGTATACAGTTCCAGAAACGCCGTTTACAACTAAACACATCCATAGAGCAAATAGCTCATTAAACTGCCTTTGCGGCAGACACTCATAAATTAAAAAAACATTTTCTAAACTGCTTATCCAGCAGGCATCTTTATTATACCATGGACATAAAAGATAAAAAATACATAACACAATGCCGAAGTTGTCAGTGCTGCCGCCGACAAAAGTCATCGTTCATACGTCTCTGCCAGTTTGAAATAGTTTCATGCCTATAACTCTGTTTTCATCTCATCTTTTTGAATATGCCGAATTGATCGTCATAAAACCATGCTTCATCGCCGCTATCAACGGGCAAAGTAATTTCTCCATATGTTTTAGATAGTATCTCCAATATCTCTTCTTCCGGAAGATCGTTGTCTTCTGGAATGCGGCGACGAAGCGCGTCTTCATATGTGCGCGACAGCCATATTCTTTCGTCCCCATATTCTATATTATCTTGTTCAATATGCAGCGTATCTCCGCAGTCAATACATTCGCCGTCTTCATACGCAGAAAAGTGAATCGTCCCGTCTGTATATACGCCTATGAGCTTCCTATCAGGCTGGCCTTCACGAAACCGGTTGAATGTCTGCGGCAGCGCCGTAAGCCACCAATACTCTTCAATCCAGCCGGGCAGTCCCTGAGGCCCTGGCTCGGTACTGTTAAAATCTTCCATTGTCATATGTTCCAAGTCGATTAACAGGGAAACGTCTTTTTTATCGATGCCATTCATGACAGGCTTTTGTATACGCAGTACGGCGTCAATTTTTTTATGAAAAGTTTTTTCATCTATAATATCATGCAAGTCATGGCTGCGGAGATGATACGGCTTAACTTCGTATCCCGGCTTTATAAAGGCCTGCGGTTCTCCTTGCAGAGCCCTCACATTGTACTGCATTACAGCAATATTCGGTTTTATAATGTCCGCATACACCTTGCGATGACGCAGCACGCGCCCGGCCAGCTGAATAAAAGAACGATACGACGACGGCTCGACGACAGCCCAGTCAAAATCATGGTCCCGGCCAATTTCTTCTACAGGCGTTGCGACGACGATAAACAAGACGTTATCTTCCTCAACGCTATCTAAATGGCGGCGAATCACCGGGTCTCGTATATCTATCGGAACGGAGCTGTCGTATTTTCGTTTCAAGACGGCGTCTAAATATTTTTCCTGCTCATGGCGCATAATCAGAAGCTGCCGACTATGGTAGGTCATAATCCGAATAGCATATCCTTTCGGCAGCATGCATTCGCTGCTCAGCAAATACGAGCTGCACGCCACGCAGGGATTAATATTAGCCAGGCGGATAAGGCCAAAGGATACGCGTTTTTTCGTCCTTTTATCAATAATGTAATTATCATCATGCAGGGCAACTGCCGCCTTCTTGGCCGCCTCAAAAAATCGGGTAATCCGGCTTCCCCCTTCCGGAGCCTCCGGAATGTTAACGATTATGCCTTTTCGTTTGATGAGCTGCTTTTCCAAATGCTGTACCCGTTTATCGACAAAGGCCTCATGCATTACTTTATAAGCCTGAAAGTCACCCATAGCAATCCGGCCTGCTACGGTCTTAAACTCATCACACAAGACGACGCCGCACTGCTTTGCTTCAGTAAAAAACTGATTATAGCAGGCTAAGCCGCGCATATACGCCCGGAACATACCCTGAGCCAAATCAGGCGGTATCGTCGCCGAAGATATGGCTACGCTCCGTCCCATCATTCCGGCTAAATGAACCAATCGCGAAATAGCAATTAAATCTTTTTTATCAAAATCATCAATTTCATCGATGACCAAGTCGGACGACATGAGACGCAGCAAGGGAAGCATATATTTTCCGCCGCGTATGGTCTCTGTCGCAGCCATCATATAATCTATCGTCGCAGTCAAGACGGGCTTATACAAAAAGGCCTTATACTTTTGCGGGTTATGCTGGAAAAATATGTCTAAAAACGCCGTCTGTTCTGCACTGCATGTGTCTTCATAGTCCAATTCCTCCTGCAGCAGGGCTTCTGTTTCTCCTACAGATGACATATCCTCTTCAGCCATTTTATCTTGTTCATGAAGCGACTGGACGACGCTGGAGCCAATCATAACAGCTAATTCGCTTTTATCCAGTCCGATGCGAGTTCTATATTCGTCTCCTGTCTGCAGCGTAAGAGTCCGCAATCCAAGAGCCAAAATATAGCGAAGAGATTTTCCATCTTCTGATACAGCATTCATGAGCTTGGCATTGGCAATCGTTTTCCCGCATCCCGTACTCGCCATATTTACGATGAAATAGGCCATCTTCCCTCGTTCTCTTTGCCGGAATTGCTTGATTTTTTCAACAGCTCCATCTTGCCAGCGGAAAGACCTGGGACTTTGCTTCTTCAGAAAGGCAATATCTTCTGCCTTTTCCATCAGGGCAGCAAAGTTCGGCAATTGATGAGCTATCTGCAAGGCCTGTTCCATAACGGAAACGACGTGCTCCTCCAAGGATTGTTTTAATCCTTTATTGCGGTCCGTATTGGCCCATAACTCAACAGAGCTCCACGAATGCTTCTTTTTATACGTTGCTTTTCCTGTATCTTCACAAGGCAGTGAAGAAATGTAATGGTCAGAGAGCATCAGGCACAATCGGGCATAGGTGACTATGCTGCGAAAGGCCAGATCTCCTTCCCGAATCAGCGTACACAAAACTCTTTCTTCGCGAAGCATCCTGGCAGCCCATTTTTTCAAAGCTTTTTGCCAAAGGAGCCCGTCATCCCACAACAATCCTCGCCGAAAGGAAAAACATTGTATTTCTCTTTTCCCTTCTTCATCACTCTGCTGCTTGCTGTATCCCCAGGAAGCACGTATGCGCTCTATCATTTGCTGAAAGGAGTACACGCCATCGCCTTGGTATCCAGTTCTGTCATTCTCGTCGTCTATATACGGCAGCCGGTGATGAGATAGGATAATCCACGCCAGCATACCAGCAATAGGCGGCATAGGGCCTAACGTCCCCTTATTTTCGCCTGCCAGCTCAGCCAATGCTTTCGTATTAATTGTTCCTTCTGCCAAGGCAGTCAGCCATTTCTTATCGTCATCATATGCGTCCGTATACCGCACTAAGGCTTCCAGCAACTTGCAGGATACCCATTCATGGCGAAACGGATCGGCTTCCAGTTTTCCCTTTCCAGCTGTTTTTAACTTATGCTGGAACAAATCCGACGCCTTGCCCCAGTCATGAAGCAGCGCTGCCAAGGCGGCAATCGCTTTAATTAAGGACAAATACTGCCAATCGTTTTCCCATTCACGGTGCACGATATTCTTTGACGTATAATGCACCGGTACGATTCCGGCTTCATTAAACTTGCTGCGCTTTCCTACGATCCATACCAGCTCGCTTCGGCTGCGCGAACGAATCCAATGGCACGAAACGGCCGTGCTCTTCGTCGCGCTGCGCCGCAGCAGCGTCCTAACCGTCGCAAGCCCCTCTTCCGTAATGACCGTTTTCCAGGTATCCGTGCCGATTCGCAGGGCAAAGCTGTCCAAAATCCTTCTGACAACAGGAATAGATTTTCCTTCACTTTTGCTGACAAAAATTACCATCATACGGCATCACCCCCGCTGCGGGCAAACATTATGCTGCATTCCTTGACCTGGGAAAACATAAAATCCAGCGCTTTGTGCTCTGTAAACTTCTGCAGGCAAACCTGCCTGAATTCCTGATCAGTCATATTCCTTTCAGCACAAATAAAGGCCCAAGGCAGGACGATGGCATCCTTTATCAAATCGGCCACATCAAAAACCAGAGCGCCTCGCCGCGTTTTTCCATGCATGACAGCAAACCCATGAGGAATCCCCAATACCCATAAGGTACAGGCCGCCAGCCCATAGGCCAGATAATTGCCATGGTTCAAAAAGACATTTGCTTTGTCATCGCCTTGCTGCCGTCTTGTAAATTCTCCCCAGTCCGATTGTTTGGCCGCATACTTGTAAAGCTTTTTCGTAAATGCAGCTTCTTTCGTAAGGAGTTCCGTCACGTTTCCCGCCTTGGGAATCTCTTTTTCATAAGCATTTAACGCTTGTTTTATTTCCAAATCGTCACAGTCAAACAGTTCATCCTGCAGTTCCCTGTCCTTACCCCAAACAGTACGCAAAAAACGGCACCGTTCCTGTTGAAACGCCTTAGCCGCCTCCAAGCGTTTCGCCTCGTCAAACCAAAAGGACAGCCATCCCTGCACATATACAGTCGGCCGGTATTCGCTCTGCGGATTCAGCCATTCTATTTCCGAACCGGCAAACAAAGGCGTACTGCCTCCTCCACAGAACCCAACCAGAACGCCGGCACCGGCCAATAACCGCATAGCCGCCTGCGTAATAGACGTACCTGTTCCCAATAAAATTACCGTCGTATTTGCAATCGGAATGTTCCAGTACAAATTTTCCTTTTCCGTCTCTGTCAAATACACAATGCGGCCGTTCTTCTGCATGACACGGCATTTCTCCAGATAAAAGACATTGGCTCGCTTGGAATGAAGAATCGTTTTTAAATCGGAAGACGTTAGGTTCTGTTTCATAGGGCATCTCATCCTTTGTAAAGATATTCTTTAGGATAATACTTTTGCTATTTTCATTTATTAGTACTGTTATCCGTCAAGAAGCCTCTCCATTACGAAGCATGTTGCGAGACTTCTTGACTGGTCAAAATACTTGCAGAATTCATATTGAATAAGCCTAGTATTGTCAATGTTTAAACATTTCAATCCGCACTCCCGTACGAGAAGTGACGGAACCTGACAGCAGTCGTCATGCACAGCGCGACATTTCAATCCACACTCTCGCACGAGAAGTGACTGAAGCTAGTGGAATATGGCGGAAGCCAGAGTGCAATTTCAATCCACACCCTCGCACGAGAAGTGACTGGTGGCCTGCCGTGGTAAATAGTAAAGCCAAAGGATTTCAATCCACACCCTCGCACGAGAAGTGACTTGCCTCGAAAAGCTTTCCTTCCACGAAATCCAGCATTTCAATCCGCACCCTCGCACGAGAAGTGACAAGGCTTCACCGAGCTGCTGCGCATAGGGAGAGCGATTTCAATCCGCACCCTCGCACGAGAAGTGACTTAGCAATCTTGATATCGTAACTTTGCCGGAACTGATTTCAATCCGCACCCTCGCACGAGAAGTGACAAGGTTTCATCTACCATAGCCGTGTCGTGGTGTGATTTCAATCCACACCCTCGCACGAGAAGTGACGCCCAGGGCCGCAGACGATTCCGCGGCGTTGCAATATTTCAATCCACACCCTCGCACGAGAAGTGACGCTGATTGCGTTCGACGAATTGACGCATTTCACGATTTCAATCCACACCCTCGCACGAGAAGTGACCCGACGGCGTGCGCAGGTAGTCCTCTGATACGATATTTCAATCCACACCCTCGCACGAGAAGTGACTTTTTGAAAATGCTCAACGTGAAGACTCTGATCAATTTCAATCCACACCCTCGCACGAGAAGTGACCGCTACATTTAGTATACTACAAAAATAACCTCCGCAAATATAGGCATCAATAACTATACTTAGTAATTTATACCACTTTTTTCGCATCACCAAACAGCATCTTTCCATGTATATTAGTGCGGAACCAAAGGAAAATGCCGCATACTTCTGGTTCGCACAAGCTGCATGATGATGTTTTCCTCTATCCGTATGGCTATCTTTATTATACCAGATGAAGTATCTCTACCGTTCATCTCATTATGATCGACATTGTCCCACATCTCGCTAGCCCCGACATTTTTTTATGCTCCCACACTTTCCTGCGTCTCGGCAAAACGAATTTGACATTTTGTCCTTTCCGTGCTATAGTGCAAATTAAGTATTCGTATAGAGGAGGTATATTTCATGAAAGTTGTGTTATTAAACGGCAGCCGCCGTGAAGCTGGCTGCACGTATACAGCCTTATCCGTCGTTGCTGATGTCCTGAAGGAAAACGGCGTCGACGCAGAAATTATTCATGCCGTACCGACAGACGACGTCGTCAAAGCCGTTGCTGAAAAAGTCAAGGAAGCCGACGGATTAGTCGTCGGTTCGCCCGTGTATTGGGCTTCTCCGTCGGGCGAAATTATTTCCTTTATGGATAAGCTGGCCGGCGCGGCTGGTTCTGCTCTGATCCACAAACCGGCTGCCGCTGTCGCATCGGCTCGCCGCGCCGGTACGACAGCTACGCTGGACGTACTGAATAAGTATTTCTCCTATCATCAAATGCCCATCGTTTCGTCCAACTACTGGAACGTCGTTCACGGCAATACGCCTGACGAAGTAAAGCAGGACGCCGAAGGCATGCAGATCATGCGCGTTTTAGGCTGCAACATGGCTTGGCTCCTCAAATGCATTGAAGCCGGCAAAACAGATGGCATTACAGCTCCTGAAACGGAAGCTAAGGTCATGACCAATTTCATTCGGTAAATTGCCCGCAAAAAAAGACTGGCTTGCTCTGCGCAGGTCAGTCTTTTATCGTATAACCGATATGCATTTAGTCTTCTCTTCCCCATTGACAGGCCTATTTACCATGCCGTACCATAAGCATATACTGTTTCGTTTTGTCATATCATGTCAAAGGAGGATGTATCATGGGATTTTTTAGTGAAATGCTGGGCAATGCGTCGGAAATAAACATTGATGAAATCCGCGAGGACTATGCCAAGTTTTTGGCGCCGGGCGAGCGCATTGAGCACGCCTACCGGCTGATTCGCGATTTGTTTATCTTTACGGATAAGCGGCTCATTCTCGTCGACGTGCAGGGTTTGACCGGAAAAAAGACGGAATACCTCTCGATTCCCTACAAGAGTATTACTCATTTTAGTATCGAGACCGCCGGCCACTTCGATTTAGACGCCGAGCTGAAAATCTGGATTTCCGGCATGGGCACGGAGCCGTTGTGCAAGCGGTTCAACAAGAGCCTGAACATCTATGCGCTCCAAAGCCTGTTAGCGCAATACATTTTAATCTGATACGTACAAAGAGGCCTGCTGCGAGCAGGCCTCTGTTTTATATGGACGCATTTCAGCAATTTCCCGTATACACATGGGACAAATACGTTCCGGCAATATCCCTCAGGCGATATACTGTTTCTACCTTCGTCGGCCCCCGGTCGGCCATGCGGTACTGCGGGAAAAAGCGGGTAACGTGAAGGGGGATGTCTGCGTCCAGCGACGCAATCCATTTCGCTTCGGCTTCCATTTCGTCCTCGCCGTCATTTTCACCGGGGACGAGCAGCGTCGTCAGCTCGACGTGGCAGTCCCGGGCCGCTCTGGCGATAAATGCCTTGACCGTTTCCAGATTCCCGCCCAGCTTCTGGTAATACTCGTCGGTAAATCCTTTCAAGTCGATATTCATGGCGTCTATATACGGCAGCAGCTCTTCCAATACGGGCAATTCAGCAAAGCCGTTGGTCACTATGACGTTCTTCATACCCCGTTCACGGACCAGACGCGCCGTGTCGCAGACAAATTCATAGCCTACAAGAGGCTCGTTGTACGTAAAGGCGATACCGATATTTCCGTGGCTCCGGTACGCCTCCGCCAAGGCCGCCAGCTGTACCGGCGTAATCTCCCGCCAGGGAACGTCGGCATGACCGGCCATGGATATTTCATGGTTTTGGCAAAACGGGCAGGCTAAATTGCAGCCGAAGGTACCGACGGAAAGGATCATGCTGCCGGGATAAAACCGGCGCAAGGGCTTCTTCTCGATGGGATCCAGCATAAGAGACGTAATCTTGCCGTAGTTGACGCTGACAATACGGTTTTGTTCTCTCTTCCGGGCCCGGCAGCGACCGTACTGGCCTTCGGCCAACGTGCAGTGATGGGGACAGACGGGACAGCGAAGCAGGCCTTCTCCCTGCGCTCTTTGGGACGGCGTAGTGTTCGTCATCAATAGTGTCTCACCACCTCAAACCGTTCCAGCTGTACGTCCTCGTCGGCGGCGATGCCGGCTTTGCGCTTGGCAATGGCCACCTGTTCCTGTACGGTATCGACGCCCTCCAGATTCGGAAGGAGCAGTCCTCTCCGGCTGCCTTTGGTCACGATGACGCCGTACCGCCGTACGTCCAGTTCTTCTTCTGATGCGATGATTTCAGCTGGGCTAAGCACGTCGACGCTGTATTCCAGCCGCTCTAATTCGTCTGCCCTTACAGCATGAAACCGCGGGTCCTTCGTCGACGCGCTGACGGCATTTTCGATAATTTCCTCGGCAATGCTGTTTCGTACCGGCCCAATCGTGCCGATGCAGCCCCGCAGAGCCCCTTCTTCTTTTAGGGAAACGAATACGCCAGCCCGGTTGGCATACATTTCGTCGGGAAGTCCGTCAGGCACGCTGATTTTTTTGCCCGTCCGGATGTACATTTCTATGGTCTGCCGAGCCAAGCGCACGTACGCATCTTCCGCCTCTTTCCGCCGAGCAGCCTGCGCGCAGACTCGTTCTTCATACTGACGCAGGAAATCGCGCTTCGGCGCAGCCCCTTCCGCTTCATATACGCAGACGCCATATCCCACGCCGAAAGGCCCTTCATAAGACAGGCTTTCGGCTTTGACAGCCAGACAATCTAAGGCGCCGGCCATGATGACAAAAGACCGCTGGCCGCATTCCGCTGCTTTGGCACAAAAATCCTCGGACAAATCGAAAAGACGGCCAAAGTCGCCTGCCCCCATAATGTCCATGACTTTCTCGTCGTATACGGGCCCTTCTGCCTGGAAGCCATACGGGCCGTCGACTTTGAGCTTATGGGACAAATCGCCGCTGGCAATGACGGCAATGCGGCGTTCCAATAGCTCCGCCGTTTTTTGAATGCACTGGCCCAGCTTATAATGCTGGGAAAAGGGCAGTCCCGACAGGCCGATGCGCACCGTCTGGTACCCTTCATAATACTGATTCAGGAACCAAAGGGGAATCATCGTCCCGTGGTCCAGACGGCTGTCCCGTTCGCCCAGGGTACCGGCCGAAACGCCGCAGCCTGCTGTTTTATGGGACAGCATATCGACAAATTCTGTATCATACTGCACCTTGATTTCTACCTGCGGTGCCCGGAAGGCCCCGAAATTCCCCTGAGCCTCGCGGCCCGGCGAAATATGAAAATAATCGGCATACATGACCGAATGAGGCGACAGGACGACGACCGTATCGGGCTTCCACGACGCCAGCCTCCTGGCCGCTTCATGATATGCCTGTATCGTCGCCTGAATACCCCGCTCTTGTCCTCGCCCGACCTCTGGAATAATGAGAGGCGGATGGGGAACCATGATTGCGCCTACTATTGCCATACTACATCCCTCCCTGCAACATGCATTCATCGCCATTTCATGCCTTGCTGTATACAATCGTCATATGCAGCAAGACTTTTTATTTTATTATAATCCACAACGCTGCCAGTCTACAACTGTCGCCCGGCTGCGACACAAAAAAGAGGGCCATCCTTTTTGGTGAATGCCAGTAAGGAAGTATCGAAAACACACTAAACTAACGGCTGACAAACAGAGTTGCGTATTATTAAACTAATATTAGTTATCAAAAAAACAACCACGCTACCGATAAATCAGTGGCGCGGTTGTTTGTTTTTTTCTGCTGAAGGCAATTCGATTTGTCTAGGTTCTTCCAAGGTCTCTGAAAATAGTATTATGAGAATATTTTAACATTAGATGCTGATGGTTTGTTGTCGCTTCTAGCATCAATCAAAACAATATCATCGCATCCAGAAAGACCAAGTTCGTTTAGAACCGAAATAACTTTTGCCTCTTCTTCTTTACTGAAATACAGAATAACTTTAATGGCACGATCAGTGTCAGAAGCCGTTTTGTAGACTTCTACTTGCTTTGCCATATTATTCTTCAATTTAGAATTTGATGCTAACTTGAATTCTACAAGAGTAGAGTTTTTCTTTCCATATGAGATTTTATAATCTACCGGCCCTCTTCCGTTATTCACTTCGCGGTTAACATCTAAAGGAGTTCCATACCAAACAAGGCGATATATTATTTGAAGATCTGCTTCACGCTTTATTGGTTTTCCATTACTATAGAATAGCTTATAACCATCCTGGTCTTCTATTACATGTTTCAGGAACATTACGCGTTTCTTTGCCTCATTATGTGCATCTGGAATAACATCATAGAAATCCGTGCGCATGCTCAGCAAAGAAATCAGTTGAGATATTTGTTCATTAAATAGGAGCTCTACCTCACGTACCTTTTCTTTACTCACCGAAGTCGCTTGTGATTCATTTTCCTCTTTGTACCGTATGTAATAATCAATCAGTTCCGGATGCGAACGAATAAGAGTTTCTGCTTTGTGGTCCTTTTCTGATTGGCTCATCTTCTTTTTTGATAACAAATTTTGAAAATACGTATCAAGTTCGAACCGAAGAGCCTCATCTGGAATAGATGGAGCTATTTGCTGCAGATTCCTGATCATATCATTGCGGTTAATAAAGGTATCGTCTCGCGTTAACATTGTTTTCGGTGTAAGCAATACATAGGACTATGTGAAGCTTTTTCTGTAAATAACTGCCAGGTATAGGTCTTCTATGATACAATCTAAATCATAGGAGGCTTACTATCATGGCAAGAGAAAAGAAACCGGTACATAAGGTCATTATGATGTGACCCCAAAAAGTTAGACCTTAGTAACGAGGTAGTTTTTGCTATCTCGT
>ERZ791821.262-NODE-262-length-50575-cov-5.690974_pt1 | contig 50575 bp, 45 predicted proteins | sample MGYA00510300_ERZ791821 | MGnify/ENA primary metagenome ERZ791821 (study PRJEB30046, sample SAMN00792034) | human gut metagenome | study: EMG produced TPA metagenomics assembly of the A metagenome-wide association study of gut microbiota in type 2... | reverse complement strand
CCCTGTTACATAAAAAGGCACTGACGTGCCAAAGATGCGCACTCGCGCGAAGATGCAGATTGTCGCAAGCGACCGCACGAGGCGCAGGAATGTGACAAGGCACATTCATTTTATCGAAATGAGAAAGCAGTTACAGGTCCATCCCCTGAAAAATATGATGTTCCTTTAAATATTTTGCAATGGAATTCAAAACCAGTCTTTTATTCCCGCTCCATTCCGGTGCGATCAGGATCGACTTTGGCCCGTCGCCGCTGATCCGATGGATCACAGTTTCCTGTGGGAGGATTTTTAAGCAGTCACCGATCAGTTCCAGATATTCCGGCAGTTCCAGTGTGTGAAACCCGCCGGATGCATAAAGATCGGCAAGATCTGTCCCTTTTAACACATGAAGGAGCTGCAGCTTGATCCCATCCACATGGAGCTTCCCAAGGTAATTCACGGTTTCCAGCATCTGTTCCCTCGACTCTCCGGGAAGTCCGAGGATCACATGGACGATCACCGTGAGTCCGGCAGCCTTTAACCTGCGGTAGGCATCCTCAAAAACGGGGAGCGCATATCCCCGGCGGATGAGTTTTGCCGTATCCTCATGGATCGTCTGCAGACCGAGTTCTATCCAGACTGGTTTTTCTTTATTTAACCGGGAAAGAAGCTCTACGGTTTCATCCGGGAGGCAGTCAGGCCGTGTACCGATGGAGAGTGCGCAGATCTCCGGGAGAGAGATTGCCTCAGAAAAGAGTTGTTTCAGATAGGAGAGTGGGGCATAAGTGTTTGTGTATGACTGGAAATACGCGATATAGGCAGCGTCATCTCCTGAGATCTTCCGGCTGACGCGGGCCTTCGCAAGGTCAGCCTGCTCTCTAAGGGATCCGGCCTGCTTTTCTGCAAAATCACCAGATCCGCCGGCACTGCAAAAGATACAGCCGCCTCTTCCCAGTGTGCCATCCCGGTTTGGACATGTCATGCCGCCGTCCAGAGCGAGTTTATAGACTTTTTTCCCAAATATCTTTTTTAATTCATAGTCGAGAGAGTGGTACGGTTTGCCATTCCAGTCTGTCTGAAGCATAAAACAGATCCTTTCAAAAAATAAGTTTTCCTTGCAACACATATACGAGGTATTATATAATAATAAAAGGTTTCTTTTCAACCTGATTTCCGGAAAAGTTACTGCGCCTGCTTTGCGCGTAGTTACTGTTCACGCCTTGCGCAAACAGTAACTGATTTTGCCGATGCTTCGCATTCCGAATCGGCAAAATCCACTACCACCACTGTATTGTACGGAATTTTCAGTTCAGAAAATTCCTACCCGTGTACAGTAACTGTGGGTACAGTAACCCGGAAAACACAGCAAAGCTTCCGCATAAGGTGCCGGCTGTGAAGAAAATAAAAATATCCGCCAAGGCGGATCGAAAAGGAGAACTGGGGTTATGGATAGAGAAGCTGCAAGGAAAGCATTACAGAGCGCGAAAGCGACCGGATTTTTTACAGAAATGTATGGGGACGGTGCCGCTGAGAATGAAAAGCGCTATGAGCATGTTCTTGAGGGATTCGAAAAGTCATTCGGGGGGGATCAGGTGAGTCTTTTTACTTCCGCAGGACGTACCGAGATCAGCGGAAACCACACAGACCACAATAATGGAAAAGTTCTGGCTGGAAGTATCAACCTTGACTGTGTTGCCTGCGCGGCGGCAAACGGAACCGATGAGATCCACATTATCAGTGAGACATACAGCCAGAAATTCACGATCAATATCAAAAATTTAAAGCCGAGCGACAAGATGGCCGGAACCATCGACCTGACAAAGGGAATGCTGGCCGGATTTCAGGAGATGGGATATCAGATCGGCGGTTTCGACGCTTACATTACAAGCAACGTGATCAGCGCCGCCGGAGTCAGCTCCTCCGCTTCCTACGAAATGCTGATCTGTTCCATGATCAACGAGTTCTTCAATGACGGAAAAGTGGACGTCGTTACATATGCCCATGTCGGCAAATACGCGGAGAACAAATACTGGAATAAAGGTTCAGGTCTTCTCGACCAGATGGCATGCGCGGTGGGCGGCATGATCACCATCGACTTCAAGAATCCTTTAGAACCGGTTGTTGAGAAAATCGACTATGACTTCGGTGCTCAGGATCACAGCCTGATCATTGTCCAAACCGGAAAAGGTCATGCGGACTTAAGCGCTGAGTATTCCTCCATCCCGAATGAGATGAAGAGGGTGGCAGCCGTGTTTGGAAAGGAAGTCTGCGCGGAGATCACGGAACAGGAAGTGATCGAAAATGCGGCGAAAGTGAGAAAAGAGGCGGGTGACCGCGCGTTCTTACGTGCCCTTCACTTCTTTGAGGAGAACAAGCGTGTTGAAAAACAGGTTCAGGCATTAAAGGAGAACCGTTTTGACGAATTCTTAAGCCTGATCACTGAATCCGGAAATTCTTCCTGGAAATGGCTCCAGAACTGTTATGTTCCGGGATCTGAGGAGCAGGGGATCACTTCCGCGTTAGCACTCACAGAGTTATTTATTAAGGAAAAAGGCTGCGGCGCATGCCGTGTTCACGGCGGCGGATTTGCGGGCGTTATTATGGCGATGCTGCCGAATTCCGTGACAGACGAGTACATCGCTTATATGGAAAAGGCAATGGGAGAGGGAAGCGCATACCGTATGAGCATCCGCCCGTACGGAGCGGTATGCGTGGATGGATATATCGCATGAATCGGAGACACGCACGGAGCCTGATTCTTATAGCTACCGCTTCCGGTGTATTGACTGCATGCTCAAAGCCGGATCCCGGTATGGGGGAGACGAGAAAACTCATTATGGGGACCTTCACTGAGGACAGCGTGACTGACCGGGCTGGAAAAGCCGCGGCGGCGACCATCAGCAACACAGTTCCCGGAGTCTATGTGGAGACCTGGCCGTCAAAAGGCGCCTATATGAATATAGAGCATCTGTTTGACGGGACATATGATCTCGTGATCGTTCCGGCTGGGGCAGCTTACGAGGCGTATACGGGAACCGGTGCCTGTGAGGGAGAAAAAAAGGAAAAACTTCGTGCAGTAGCGGCATGTTATCCGATCGTCTCCACGTGGATATCCCCGAAGAAACTGGGACTTTCGAAGGTACAGGAACTGAAGGGGCATCCGCTTGCCGTGGGAAATGAAGGTTCTGAGACGGCAAAGGTATCCGGAGAAGTGTTCGATGTCCTTGGAATCGACAAGGAGAACACGGAGATCTGGTATTATGGGATCCAGGGTGGAGCCGACGGGGTCCGGGACCAGTGGGCTGACGGGATCCATGCGTTCACGGAGTCCCCTGTCCCGGCTTACCGGGAGCTGGCGGCGGAGGATGGGATCCGGTTCTTATCCTACACGGACGAAGAACTGGATGAGATCTTAGGCGGCCATCCGGAGTACAGTAAGATCAAAGTTCCGGCAGGAACTTATGAAAATCAGGACGATGAGGTCGGGACCTTCTGCGAAAAAGTCCTTGTCTGCGTGTCTGCGGACATGGATGAAGACCTTGTTCATGAGATCGCCTGGGCATTGGAGGTCAACGGACCGGTGTATACAGCCGGAGAACCGTTTATGTGGGCGATGGATGACAGGGAGTTCCGGGCTTCTGAGATCCCGATTCCGCTTCATGACGGGGCAAAACGGTATTATGAGGAGCAGGGATATTTCAAATAGTAATATATTCCGTAACTGTTCAGTAGGTCTGCGCATTTACTGCGCTGACCGTAAGAAAACTTAGAATAGAAGGCAAAAATCCTATCGGCACAGCCGATTTGGAATGGATTTTTGCGCGTAACTGTGAGGGTACTGAACAGTTACAATATCCCTCAAAATAACAAGCGGTCTTATAAGAGACCGGGAAAAGGAGATGTCCTATGTTGTACAAAGAATTGATCGAATTATTTGACATGTTAGACAGCGCATCAGCGTCCGGCAGCGAGGTGGTGGAGTATTTTAGATCCATCGATCCCATGTGTCAGGTGGAAACGTATCCGCTTGAAGGACCAAAAGGGCATACAGATATGGTGAGAATCCTGATTCCGGGAAAAAACGGAAAATCAAAGGGCGGAAACGCTGGAACGATCGGAATTCTCGGACGCCTCGGCGGTCTGGGGGCAAGACCGGAACAGATCGGGTTTGTCTCCGACGGTGACGGCGCATTAACAGCGTTAGCGGTTGCCGCAAAGCTTCTCAGAATGCAGGCAAAGGGTGATTTCCTTGAGGGCGACGTATTCGTATCTACGCATGTCTGCCCGGACGCTCCGACAGCTCCCCATGAACCGGTGCCGTTTATGAACTCCCCGGTGGAAACCTGGCAGGTGAATAAGGAGGAAGTGACGGACGATCTGGACGCAGTTCTGGTTGTGGATACCACAAAGGGAAACAGGATCATCAACCACCGTGGATTCGCAATTTCACCGACGGTATGTCAGGGATATATTTTGAGAGTCAGCGAGGATATTCTCGATGTGATGCAGATGACAACAGGAAAACTTCCTTATGTATTTGCTCTGACACAGCAGGATATCACGCCTTATGGAAATGGAATCTTCCATTTAAACAGCATCCTGCAGCCTGCGACGGCGACAAAAGCCCCGGTGGTAGGCGTTGCGATCACGACAGAGACGACCGTTGCCGGATGTGCAACGGGAGCTACCCATATGGAAGATCTGGATGAGGCAGCCCGGTTTATGATCGAGTCGGCGAAGGCATTCGGAAGAGGAAAACTGAGTTTTCTGGACAAGGAGGAGTTTGCACGGATCAAGGAGCTTTACGGCAGCATGGAACACTTCCAGACGCTTGGAAAGAAGAGTGAAGAGGCGTAAGCTTCGGGAAAAGATCCGGGTCTCAGCCGGATTCCGGCAGCAGATGTAATTTTTTAAGATATTTGACAGAAATTTATCATAAATCCCGGCGGAAAAAATTTGACAGGTTCTGCCGGGATTGTTACAATTACGGGTAGAGCAAAAATTGTAACAATATGCGATAACCGTCTATGGGACGGGGTGATGGAGAACATACATGTCAGACAGAGAAATGATAGAAGAAACTAAGAAAGACGTTCCGGATCAGATGGAGCCGGTGATCCCGGAGATCCCGGCGGAGAAATCCGAGAAAGAACCGGAGGTCGAAGCCGCAGAGTCCGCCAGCACAGAACCGGAGGTCGAAGCCGCAGAGGCCGCCAGCACGGAGCCGGAGACCAAGGCCGCAGATGCTGACGGCGCAGAGCCGGAGGCAAAGGCCGCAGAAGCCGCCAACACAGAGCCGGAGGCAGAGGCCGCAGAAGCCGCCAACACAGAGCCGGAGGCAGAGGCCGCAGAAGCCGGCAGCACAGAGCCGGAGGCAAAGGCCGCAGAAGCCGACAGCGCTGAATCGGAGACGGAGGGACAGAGATCCCGTTCTGCGGGAAGACGTTCCGGAAACCGAAGGGAAAAACAGCAGCCCGTGCGCCCGAAAAAAGAGCATCAGGCAAGTCAGCGTGAAAATATCTTAAGACTGCGTGAGATCAAAAAGAAAAAGGCGGCGATGCCGTATATGAAGATCCTCGCGGCAGGAGGAGCGGCTGTTGCAGTGGTCGCGGTGGTTGCGGTTGCAGGAACTGTGATCGGAAATCACAGGGACACTTTTTCCAGAGGGATGAAGGTTGAGACCGCAGCGGCTTCCTTAGAGACAACAGAGGCTGCATCTGAGAGCACCGGGGAGAGAAATATCGTTCTGGAGACCACACTTTCTGCCGAGGAGATCGCGTCTAAGGAATATGAAAAGACGGTCCAGAGTATTGTGGACAGCTATGCAAACCTTGGAATCGCGGAGGTCTCAGGCTATCTGAACGTCAGAAAGACCCCGGAGAGCTTCGGTGAGGTCATAGGAAAGCTGCCGAAGGGCGGTGCCTGCGAGATTCTGGATACCTCCACAGATGGCTGGTATAAGATCTCATCCGGCGGTGTGACCGGTTATGTAAGCTCCCAGTATGTCTATACCGGGGATGAGGCGAAAAAACTGGCTGCGGAAAATGTGGCTGAGCGTGCCGTGATCGATGCGGATAAGTTAAATGTCCGGTCAGAGCCGAAGGCGGATGCGAATGTTGTGGAGCAGGTATTTAAAAACGAAAGATATGACATCAGGGGGCAGCAGGACGGCTGGATCCAGATTTCTTCCGGATATATTTCTGCGGATTATGTCACCGTAAAATACGCTCTGGATGAGGCGATCAAGCAGGATATGAGACAGACGGTCTTAAGCCTTTATGATAATCTCGGTGTATCCAATGTGTCCAATTACCTGAATGTCCGCGACAATCCGGATGAGAAGAAGGGCAAGATCATCGCGAAGCTGCCGAGCAACGCAGGCTGTGATATCCTGAACACCTCCACGTCGGGCTGGTACAAGATCCGTTCCGGAAACATTACCGGTTATGTAAAATCTGAGTATATCCTGACAGGACAGCAGGCGAAGGACAAAGCGCTTCAGGTTGCAAAGCTGATGGCGATCTCCAACACGGACGGCGTCAATGTCCGCACAGAGCCGAACACGAATTCTTCGATCTACACACAGATCTCCAACAGCGAGCGATTCCTTGTAGCGGATCAGCAGGATGGCTGGGTAAAGATCGAGATCGATGATCAGGACGCATATCTGTCCAGCGATTATGTTGACGTTAAGTACGGTCTGGAAGAGGCGATCAAGTATACGCCGGTGGTTGAGGTTGCAGATACCTCTTCGAAGAATGATTCTAAGAACAGTTCAAAGAACAGTTCAAAGAATAATTCCGGTAAGAAGAACAGCGCAAACGACGGGGCTGCCGGATCGAAGTCCGGAAGTGTTTCCTCCAAACGTGCCCAGATCGCAAACTATGCAGTACAGTTCGTCGGAAACAGATATGTCTATGGTGGAACGAGCCTGACAAACGGAACGGACTGCTCCGGATTTACGATGTCTGTCATGGCGAAATTCGGTGTATCCCTGCCGCATAACTCCGGCGCGCAGTCTGGATGCGGAAAGTCGATCACCTCGAGCCAGATGCGTCCGGGTGACCTTGTATTCTACTCCGGCAGCGGCGGAATCAACCACGTGGCACTTTACATCGGTAATGGTCAGGTGTGCCATGCGTCCAACGCGAGGTCCGGTATCAAGATCTCTACCTGGAACTATCGTACTCCGGCGAAGATCGTGAATGTACTTGGTGATTAATTGAAAATTGGAAGATTTCGGACAGCCCGGTAGAGATGCCGGGCTGTCTCGATAAGAAAAGTAAATTTGGAAGAAATGAATTCCTCAGACTGGGAAGCTGGAGCATATTAAAATTTTTCCGGGTGGATCAGTTCTGGAATGCATGGGAAGGAAAGAATATGGAGAAAAAGAAGGGTATTAATAGACATGCGGCAGGTCTCTGCGCAGGACTTGGCATCCTGTTCGCCGCAGCGGTACCGATGACGGCGTTTGCGGATACGGTTTATGTGAACGCGTCGAAATTAAATTACAGGAATCAGCCCTCCACTGTATCCGGGGCGGTTCTCGGAACACTGCCCCGCGGGACAGTACTTTCCAGAGTGAAAAACAATGGGGAGTGGAGCGAGGTGCAGATCGGCGGGGCGAAGACGACCGTCTATGTGGCAAGCCGCTATCTGACGACCAGCAAGCCGCAGAGCAGCACTGCGAAAACGGGGGCGGCAACTGCGGGCGGAACATCCACAGTTGCTGCCGATGGAACTGTGACAGTCCCGGACTCCTTAAAGGCGTATGTGGATAAGGCTTATCAGGTCGGAATGGATCCCAACTGGAAATATGCGGGGATGTCCGCAATCAACAGCGGATGTGCGGTATTCTATCACAATGGGACTGCAAACCGCAAAAACAAGGTGGTTGCCGTAAATGCTGGACATGGTACATCCGGCGGATCGAAGGTAAAGACCTTCTGCCATCCCGACAAAACGGCAAAGGTGACAGGCGGAACTACAGGAGCCGGAGCGACGAAGGCCGTTGCGGTATCCGGCGGAATGACGTTCGCGGATGGAACGGCGGAGAGTACCGTGACGCTCCGTATGGCGCAGATCTTCCGGGATAAGCTTCTGGCGGTGGGATATGATGTGCTGATGATCCGTGATGGAAGTGATGTGCAGCTCGACAATGTGGCGAGAACCGTCATGGCGAACAACAAGGCAGACTGCCATATCGCCCTGCACTGGGATTCCACGAAGACGGACAAGGGCGCATTTTACATGAGTGTGCCGAATAATGCCGCCTATCGTGCCATGGAGCCGGTGGCGTCCCACTGGGAGTCCCACAATAAGCTTGGAAGCGCGCTGGTTGGCGGATTGAAGCAGAACGGTGTGAAGATCTTCTCGTCGGGATCCATGGAGATGGATCTGACCCAGACGTCGTATTCTACGGTTCCGAGTATTGATATCGAACTGGGGGATGGGAAATCTGCTCATGATGATGCGACGTTAGGAAAACTGGCGGATGGACTTGTTGTCGGTGTGAACAGTTATTTTGGACAGTGATCCGGGCTCGTAAGTTCAAGACAGAATGAATGGAATGCCGCTGCTGGGGAAAATACCTGGCGGCGGTTTTTGGAATTAATGGGGGGTTATACCGGAACTTCCTGGTAATCAAAAAAATTACATGACGAAGATGTGCATTTGCGCGAAGATGTAGATTAACGCAGATGAATGCGAGGATGTTGAAAACTACGGGGGGGGGACTCTTTCCATATAAAAAACACCATCTCTCAATGGAAATGGTGTTTTTTCAGTGGACCTGATCGGATTCGAACCGACGACCCCCACAATGCGAATGTGGTGCGCTCCCAACTGCGCTACAAGCCCATAACGATATTTTTTTGACCTCATTATTATCGCACCGCAGGGGACAGATGTCAAGATTTTCCATGGGAAAAATGAAAAAAAAGTTACCGCACAGCCACAACATTATCCAGACCAGCGAAGGGCTTTCAGGGATTTTTAACGCAGATTGTAACTATTCAGTACCTTCATAGTTACACGCAAAAATCCATTCCAGATCAGCTTCGCTGATGGGATTTTTGCCCTCCAGCCTATGTTTTCTTACGGTCAGCGCAGCAAGTGCGCAGACCTACTGAACAGTTACTGCAGATTTAACTTTTAACTAACTAGAGCTGAACGGTAAGATTTTCAGGAAAGAGACGCCGAACATATGTTTACATGAACGGAAACATAGTGTATAATACCCATATGGAAAGAAACAGAAAGAGGGGATCATATGGTACTGATCGTATGTGTGGATGATCATAATGGAATGATGTTCAATCACCGCCGCCAGAGTCAGGATCGTATCCTGCGGGCAGATATTCTGGAACTTACGGGTGGAAAAAAACTTTGGATGAATGCCTACAGCAGAAAACAGTTTGCGGAGAGTGATGCGGAGAAAATACGGGTGGATGAGACGTTTCTCGATGCTGCGGGGGACGGGGAGTTCTGCTTTGTGGAGAATGCGGACGTCTCTGGCTGTGCGGAGCGGATCGAGGAAATCTATCTCTACCACTGGAACAGGGATTATCCGGCGGATGTGTATTTTCCGGTGGACCTCAGCGTGTGGAAGTGCGTGGAGACGAAAGAATTTGCGGGATCTTCCCACGAGAAAATTACGAGAGAGCGGTATACCCGTTAAAATATGAATGTATGATAGGCAGAATGACGCTGGAGACAGTTCTAATTCCGATATTTCAGAAATATAGTGGGAGATTGGAGATTGGGACAGGGGGGAGTATGTACGGAGCATTTGGCGGAAAGGCGGACTGCGATAGAAAATATGGCAACAGAGGGGAATGACAGAATATGAATCATTTAAGAAAATGGCTGCTTTGCGTGATCGCGGTGGTCTCTTTGACGGTAACGGCCTGTGGGGGAGATGCGGCCGCTAATGTCAGTGTGGCGGCAGATGTTGCTCATGCGGCGGGAAATATCCTTGGAAGTCTTGCTGAGGCGGCAGAGAACTCTGGTGCCGGGAACAGCAGCGGACAGGGAAATAAAACGTCAATGGGGATGGCAGGAAACCCGTCGGCAACCGGGGAATTCCGTCTCTCCGATATTCCGGAGTATACGGACTCCCCCTATGTGGCGGTCAATGGAAATGTTCCGTATTTTACGGAGGACGACCTGACGGATGTCTCCTTTGAAAGCTACAGTGATTTGGATTCATTAGGCCGCTGCGGTGTGGCTTATGCCTCCGTCAGTACCGATACGATGCCGACGGAAAAGCGGGGTTCCATCGGAGAGGTAAAGCCAACAGGGTGGATCAATGCGAAATATGATTTTGTGGATGGAAAATATCTGTATAACCGATGCCATCTGATCGGATACCAGCTGACTGCGGAGAACGCGAACGAAAAGAATCTGATCACGGGTACGAGATACCTTAATGTTCAGGGAATGCTGCCGTTTGAGAACCTGACAGCCGACTATGTAAAAGAAACTGGAAACCATGTGATGTACCGCGTGACACCGGTTTTTGAGGGAGACAATCTCGTAGCATCCGGCGTTCTGATGGAAGCGGAATCGGTGGAGGACGAAGGCGACGGAGTCCTGTTCTGTGTTTACGTCTACAATGTTCAGCCGGGAGTCACGATCGACTACGCGACGGGAAAGAGTGAACTGGCGAAGAGCGGAAGTACAGGAGGCAGTCAAAGTGGAAGTACGTCAGGTACCGGAAAAACGTCAGGTACATCGTCTACTGGAAACAATTCATCAGGGGCATCTGGAGGTACCGGAAAAAACGATGCAGGAACCTCTGGAAAAGAGAGCGGAACCTATATCCTCAACACGAAGACCATGAAATTCCACCGCACGGACTGCGATTCTGTGAAGAATATCAAGTCTGAGAACCGAAAAAAGTATACGGGGGAGCGGGAGAAGCTGATTGATGAGGGATATGAAGCTTGTAAAAGTTGTAAACCGTAGAGAATATTTCAAAAACATATAAAATTAAGACAATATCAAACGCCCGGCTTTATGCAATCAGTGTATGGAGCCGGGCGTTTATTCAGTCCATATTTGACATAAGATTAAACTGAAATATCAGAGATTAATCATGATGTGAGAAATCATGAAACATTTTTTCTGCAGTGCCTGTATCTAAGCGAAAAGATTTACATAGCTGCTGAATGATTTCGGAATCGGTAAGATTGTGTTCTTTTAGAACATTTATGATCGCATGGATTCCCTCAAGGCGCCCTTCTTTGCGCCCTTCTTTGCGCCCTTCTTCAAGGCCCTCTTCATGGCCTACCTTACGTCCGATGTCAATACCAGTAGATAAAATACTCATATGTGCATCCTCCCATTCTTCACTCTGCTTTACTTCAGTAACAATTGCGTCCAGCCTGCGGATCCTGTCATCAAGGATAATAATCTCGGGATTGGAGAGCGTAGAGTTTTTCATATATTGAAGAAGACTCACGAGTTCATCCCGTTCGTTCTTACTGCTCATATTCAAAAATATCTTCATTGTCTCATCCCCCAGTTCCATCCCCGGAATCTGGTGACAGCGCTCTGTGAATGTGTACATTGCGCGATCCATTCCGAAGAGATCAGTTTGGGTGATGAATATCACGATCGTTGATGGCAAGTGGCGGTATTTTGTGTGTTTTCCTGCCTTTAGCGCCGGTGTATCAAGAAGTCCCTGATAATACCGGGAGCGCTTCCTGAGATCGTCCTCAGACGCATCATTCTGCATCTCTGTAGCAAATTGCCTGGAATCTTCCGCCAATGCCCAGGCGTCGAGCCGGATTCCGCGTCTTCCGTTTTTGTTGAGAATAACGTCCTCAACCCTTACCTGTGTAAGCCTGAGATCTGGTTCATCCAGGATAATACTGAGTACGCATTCCTGCGCCTCCTTGTGCTTCATTACCGCGAGAAACAGGGCGAAATCGCTGAGATTGACATTCATAAAATCGGGCGATTCCCTATACTCTTCAGTGGAGATGAGAGCATGGATCACTTGATTTTCCATTCAGTTACCTTCCTTTCCTGGAAAATTGGGCAGGAGAGGAATTGATACGAGACATCCCCGACTCCCTGCCAGTTGTTTGGGTGATTTCAGCAAAGAGTCTTCAGATGCCGTAATGGCCAGAATAGAAAATAGATCATAGAATTCGTTAGAAACCTTGCTTGGGATTATATTAGCATGTAGGAGTGGGGATGGCAATGTAGTTGGGTATTAAAAAATATTAAAAATTGATAAACTCATTGAGGACACAGAAGCAGAAGATTCCACCGAAATCGAGGAAGCTGAAGACACCGTAGAAATCAAGAAAGATGCCAGCGTAGAGTTCGTACTCGATGAGGCACCGGAACTGTAAATTTCACGAAACAGAAAATGGAAAAGTCCCCGGAAGTAAAATTCCAGGGGCTTCTGTTTTTGTGGGAAGGAGGTTTCTTTTTGCATTGCAATATGCTATACTGATGGGAAGAAATTCATAAAGCAGATTTTATCTGCTAATAAAGAATCATATATCAAGGGAAAAGGTGAGGTATTATGAAGATCACAAAAGTATGGGCGGTATATTTCAGCCCCACAGGAAACACGAAAAAAGTAATCACAACGATGGCGAAAAAGGCGGCGGAAGTTCTTTCTGTGCCGATGGAGACATTTGATTTTACACTTCCGGAGAACCGGGAAGGTGTTACGAGCTTTGAAAGTGAGGATCTTGTATTTTTCAGCACACCGGTCTACGCGGGAAGAATTCCGAATAAGATGCTACCGTATGTGCAGAGCGCTTTTGAGGGAAATGGCGCATTTGCAGTACCGGTATCGGTATTCGGAAACAGAAACTTTGACAACGGTCTGATCGAGCTTCGCAACGAGCTGGAGCTTCACGGCTTCCATACGATCGCAGCTGCTGGAATCCCGACAGAGCATGTGTTCAGCAATAAGCTTGCGACAGGACGTCCGGATGCGGATGATCTCGCGAAGATCGCGGAATTTGGTGAGAAGGTCGCGAAGAAAGTTGCTGATATGACGGAGATCCCGGCAAAGATCGAGGTCCGCGGCGATGATCCGGTGACTGCCTACTATACACCGCTTGGAACGGATGGAAAACCTGCAGTGTTCTTAAAGGCGAAACCGAAGACAGACCCGGAAAAATGCACGAAGTGCGGAATCTGTGCGACAGTCTGTCCGATGGGATCCATCCCGAAGGACGCGCCGGATACCTGCACCGGAATCTGCATCAAGTGCCATGCCTGCATCAAGGCATGTCCGGCAGGCGCAAAGTATTTTGATGACGAGGCATTTTTATCTCATGTGGAAATGCTAAAACAGAATTACCAGAGACGGGCTGAGGCAGAGTGGTTTATCTGATGATTCTATGATTGTATAAAAAATGCATAAAAAATCAATGCAAAAGATTGATACAGAGGGCGAACATAGGCTCCCTGTATCAATCTTTTTTTTTCAGTCGTTCAGTGCCGCCAATTTTTCAAAATACGGCGCAAACAGCTCCTTTTCATATGCATATCCCGCCATAAACACGCAGTCCATAAAGAGTCGTGTGATCTCTGGATCTTCCTGCTCCGCGAGAATGCGCTTCCATTCCTCTTTCGCGTGCTGGCTGAGTTCTGCGAGCAGCCGGTTCCGGTCCTCGAAGAGGCCGTTGTCGGTGCAGTTTAAGTCCTTCGGAAGAAAGTCCGCAGTCCTTCCGCAGGGGGATGGGCAAGCGGCGCAGTCTGGGGAGACAATGGATTTCTGCTTGTGGATCTGTTCCACAAGGTCATTGGCGGCAGAAGAGGAGAGCGAGCCGCCCGGGGCCACGGATGCCAGAGCTGCAAAAAGGACCGGAGCAGTTCCAGCCGGGATTTCCTTTGCCTCCGCGGCGCGGGCGAGTCCGATGAGGGCGCAGATGACAGCGTCCTGCTCCGGGGTGCGGCCAGAGGTGTTTGTAGTAGTTGAGAGAGACATATAGGTTCCCTTCTTAAATATAAAAATGTCGATGCAGTACCTTCGTAGTTACAAGGAAAAATCTATTCCAGATCGGCTATGCCGATGGGATTTTCCAGAAGAACTGGCAGGGACGAGATCTTATTTCAAGATCCGTCCATCGGTACCGATTGTATATACCTGCCACGGAATAAACTTCCCGCTTGCCATCAGCGCGTTCTTCACAGCCGCCTCGATTCCTCCGCAGCACGGAACCTCCATGCGAACAACTGTCACGCTCTGGATATCATTATTGCGGATGATCTCCGTGAGCTTCTCGGAATAGTCTACGGAATCCAGCTTCGGACATCCGATCAGTGTCACATGTCCGTCAATGAAATCGTTGTGGAAGTTTCCGTATGCGTAAGCGGTGCAATCCGCGGCAACGAGAAGCTTCGCACCGTCAAAGTACGGGGCGCGGACCGGGACGAGCTTGATCTGAACCGGCCACTGGGATAGTCTGCTCTCCATGGAGACAGGTGCAGTGTGTCCCGGAATCGCTGCGTTGTTAGATGCAGGCGCGGAGGCATGTGTGATCGTGCGGCTCATGCTTCCCGGGCATCCTGTAAATTCCGGCTTCGGGGACGGTGCCTCTGTCGGCATGAGGGAAGTAGCTTTTCTTGCCGCCATGTGTGCCAGAACCGCCTCATGGTCATAAGCGGCAGCCTCGCGCTCCTCAAAGCTGATGGCGTCCGCCGGACAGGCCGGAAGACAGTTTCCAAGGCCGTCACAGTAATCGTCGCGGATCAGCTTCGCCTTTCCGTCGATCATCGCGATTGCGCCTTCCTGACAGGCCGCTGCGCATGCTCCGCAGCCGTTGCATTTTTCTTCATCAATTTTTACGATCGTTCTTTTCAATTTAAGTTCCCCTTTCAAAGCGTGTAAATATTGTCTCAGTGATTTTCATTGCGGTGTATTTGCTGCCATGCATCCGGAAAAAGCGGATCGTGGCAGATTTTGTAAGTGTCATGTATTGACTTTTGTATCGTCAATATACTACAATGATGACAAAAAGTATGTTGTATTTCCAACGAAAAATCCGCAATGTGGTACATTCAGATATGAAAACAGGAAAGTGCAAAAGACTGCCCGTTATGGATGAAGGAAACAGGAAAGTGTAAATGGCCGCCCGTGTCAGGTGAAAGAAAGGAAAACTATGATCCACAAAGAAGAAATTCCGGATTCCATGCTCTTTGCCGGAATCCACCCTGAAGAAAAGGAAAGTATCTTAAAATGTCTCTCCGCAGTAGAAAAGAAATACGAAAAAGGGGATATTATTTTCCTCGCCGGAACGGAGATCCGCTCTATGGGATTCATCCTCTCAGGAAGAGTCGAGATCTCCCGGGACGATTTCTGGGGAAACCGGCAGGTTCTGGGACATGGGGAAACCGGTGAGCTTTTCGGTGAAGCTTACGCCTGTATGCCGGGTGAAGTTTTGATGGTCAATGTAGTGGCGGCAGAAAAGAGCCGGATCTTATTTTTAGACCTCGGAAGGATCTTAAATGTCTGCACACCGGCATGTTCGCATCACAATCGCCTGATCCACAACCTTCTCTATATCATGGCGAAGAAAAATCTTATGCTGACGCGAAAGATCGACCACATGGGGCAGAGGTCCATCCGGGAAAAGGTGATGGCGTACCTATCCTTTGAGTCTGAAAAACAGAAGAAAAAGACCTTCGGAATCCCCTTTAACCGCCAGCAGCTCGCGGATTATCTCGCGGTGGACAGGAGCGCATTGTCTGCGGAGCTCTCCAGGATGAAAAAAGACGGGCTGATTGAATTTGAGAAGAATATTTTTACGCTTTTATAATGTAACGGTTCAGTGTCCTCGCGGTTACGCGCAAAAATCCATTCCAAATCGGCTGTGCCGATGGGATTTTTGACTTCCGGCATAGGTTTTCTTACGGTCAGCCCAGTAAGTGCATAGACCTGCGGAATAGACATCACAATTCTATATATAGAAGAAAGGAAAGAACAATGCCATACAGAGATGAGATCGAAGAGCGAAGGATCCGGCGGGAGGAAAACCGGAGAAGACGAAGAAAGCAGGAGCGGACCCGCCGCATGATCGTAGGCGGACTGGCCGCCGTGATCGTGATCGCCGTGATCGTCACGGCTGTGCTCGTGACAAAGAAGCTTACGGGGAGGAAACAGGTAAATCCGGCGGATGTGGCGGTTCCGGAGTATGTGAATGTGAATTTACTGACCCCGAATGAGTACTCACGGCCGCAGATCCCACTTGAGAAAGTAAACGGCATCGTGGTACACTATGTCGCAAATCCCTGCAGCACCGCTCTGGAAAACCGGAATTATTTTGAGGGATTAAAGGACCAGACAGGTTCGAAGACCACCTCTGTCAGCAGCCATTTTGTGATCGGTCTGGAAGGTGAGGTCGTCCAGTGCGTTCCATTAAATGAGGTGGCCTACGCATCCAACAACCGCAACAGTGACACGATCTCCATCGAGTGCTGCCACCCGGATGAGACCGGAAAATTTTATGACAGTACATATCAGACGCTTGTAAACTTATGCGCGTACCTCTGTGTGGAATTTGATCTGAAGCCGGATGACGTGATCCGCCACTACGACGTGACGGGAAAGATCTGCCCGAAATATTTTGTGGATTATCCGGAGAAATGGGAGGACTTCCATAAGGATGTAAAGAAAGCGATAAAGATTCTGAAGAAGTAACGGGACATTCACTAAAAATTCGAAATTCATTTTGTATTCTTTACCTAAAATTTACAAATATTATATTTATAATTGAAAAAAGCGTGTGCTCTATGATATGATGGAACACGAAGGCAAATTTTGCAGAATCGGATCGAAACTGCGCTTTTGCCACGCCGCCGTGTTAAGACAACAGGCAGCGACAAAAGAGAATGGAGAAGGCATTATGAATATCGGATATCTGGAAAGTATCTTCAGCTTCCTCGGCGGTCTGGGCATGTTCCTTTACGGTATGAGCATCATGGGTGACGGCATGCAGAAGTCGGCGGGAAGTAAGCTGAACAAGTTCCTGAGAATGGTGACGGACAACAGACTTCTGGCAGTCGGTCTTGGCGCTCTGATCACCGCGATCCTGCACAGCAGCGGAGCCACAACCGTCATGGTGGTTGGTTTCGTAAACGCCGGAATTTTGAATCTGACCCAGGCAGTCGGGGTCATCATGGGCGCGAACATCGGTACAACGATCACCGCATGGATGGTTTCCTTAAACTCTCTGGGGGATGCGATGAAGGTTTTGCAGCCGTCGTTTTTCGCACCGCTCGTAGTTGCCATCGGTGCAGCCTTTTTGATGTTTTCCAAGAAGAAAAAGGAGAGTCTGGCAGGTGAGATCTGTATCGGTGTCGGCCTCCTGTTTGTGGGCCTGACCTTCATGTCAGGTTCGGTAGCACCGTACACGGATGCCCCGATCTTTGCGAAGGCGTTTGCGGTACTCGGAAGGAACCCGATCCTCGGTATTCTTGTAGGTGCCCTTGTAACTGCGATCATCCAGAGCTCCACCGCTTCTGTCGGTATCTTACAGACTCTGGCGATGAGTGGAGTGGTATCCGCAAATGCCGCGATTTATATTACACTTGGACAGAATATCGGATCCTGCCTGACTGCGCTTTTATCCAGTGCCGGTACAAGCCGCAACGCTAAGCGTGCGTCCGTGATCCACCTGACCTTCAACAGCTTCGGTGCGATCGTATTCGGAATCGGTATGTATATCATTTCCATGATGCGCCCGGATATTGCCCAGAGCAGCATCAATTCCTTCCAGATCTCGGTGTTCCATACATTCTTTAACGTGACGAACACCCTGCTCTTATTCCCGTTCGCGAAACAGCTCGTTGCGTTCTCCGGTCTGATCGTCCGTGAGACAGGCGAGGAAGAGGCGAAGAAGGAAACAAAGGAGGACGAGCTTCCGGTTCTCGACGAACGTATCTTCAAATCCCCGACCTTTGCCCTTGAAGTCGGTGTGATGGAAGTCGTTCATATGGGTAAGATGGCCCTTGCAAACTTAAAGCTTGCAACAAGCGTCCTTGTGGAAAACAAATATGAATGTCTTGATGAGGTTTTTAAGAACGAGGCAGAGATCGATATTTTAAATAAGAAGCTTACCGAATATCTCATTAAGGTCAACAACCTGTCCTTAAACGAGAAGCAGAAGGTTCAGGTCAGCAACCTCTTCTACAGCATCAGCGATTTAGAACGTGTGGGTGACCATGCGGAAAACCTCGCGGAGGCGGCACAGTACCTGAAGGAACATGGACTCGCTTTCTCAGAGACCGGGATCGAGGATCTCAAAGAGATTTCAAGCGCGGCCATCGGAGCTGTGGACCATGCAGTCGCTGCCCGTCAGGATGGCGGAATGGAGGATATCCGTCAGGTCAGCAAGCTGGAAGACCGTGTGGATACTCTCGAGGAGGAGATGCGCGACAAGCACATCGAGCGTCTTTCCAAGAACGAGTGCAACCCGTCCGCCGGCGTTGTGTTCTTAGATATCTTAAGCAATCTGGAACGTATCTCCGACCATGCCTATAATGTGGCCGGATATGTGAAGGATGAGCTGTAAAGCGCATTTCATCTGATGATTTTGATCCCGCATACAGATTCTGGATAATATCCGGACTGTGTGCGGGATTTTTTTAGTATTTGCGGTCATTTGGAAAAATCAGCTTGCCAGCATATGCGATCTTCCGTATAATGAAGACATCAGACAACTTGTAACAGAACATGGGGGAAACTATGGAGACGAAGAAAAAAGATGACCGGAAACTTCTGGGCAGCCAGATCGAGGACCGGATCTTAGAGTATATAAAAGAGAAACCGTTGGAGGTGGGAGACCGGCTTCCGAACGAGTTTGAACTTGCGGAGATGTTTGAGGTGGGACGAAGCACGATCCGCGAGGCGGTAAAAGGTCTGGTGACGAAAGGAGTTCTGCAGGTGCGGAGAGGAGCGGGAACGTATGTCAGCAGTCTGACGCCTGCGGAGGATGATCCGTTAAGGCTTAACGCAAAGCTCCATGACAGGTTTAAGTTGGCGCTGGATCTCTTTGACGTCCGCCTGATCTTAGAGCCGGAGATCGCCGCTAAGGCGGCAGTTTATGCGACGGACGAGGATATCGCGACATTAAAGAGGCTGTGTAAGGAGACGGAGGAACTGTATCTGGCGGACAAGGATCACATGCCGAAGGACATCGAGTTCCACACCTGGATCGCCCGGTGCAGCAAGAATCAGGTCATGGAGTCCCTGATCCCGATCATCAATTCGGGAATCAATACCTTCGTGAACCTGACGAGGCGCTCACTGCGGACAGAGACGATCACGACCCACCGGGCCATCACGGAAGCCATCGCAAATCATGATTCCACCGGGGCGCGGTGTGCAATGGTGATGCATCTGACGTATAACAGGCAGGAGCTTTTGAGACGCCGGACGGCTTATAAGGCGCAGGGCGAGACAAAAGAGGAGAAAGAGCAGTAGGAGAGTAAAATGTCAGAAGCCATTCAAATGGAATAAGAATGCAGCGAGCAGGGAAAAATAATGCACAATTTTCCCCTGCTTTTTTTGTGCGAAAAAGAGAAAAGGCAAAATACATCAGACAAGTATTGCAAATGCCACAGAAAAATGGTAGATTAAGCACATAGACATAAGACATCAGACAAATATATCAAAAAACTTGCTAAACGGCTTGACATGTCTGATGAAAACGGAAAACAGGAAAGTCAAAACGTGAACTGTTTTTCCGGAATGAAACCATGAAGCGCAGAGCAGTCCGGTTCGGGGTATGATACGGATCTTTGCGCGGAACAACCAAAACAAATACACTGGGAGGTAAATCCACTATGTCTGAAGGAGTTGTACTCAACCCGACCCGCCTTGTCCTGGCAGCAATGATCGGTCTTGTGATCCTGCTCGTCCTGATCATTAAATTCAATGTGCAGGCAATGATCGCGATCCTGATCGGAGCGATCAGCATCGGACTTCTTGCGGGAATGCCGACGAAAGATATTATCGCGGCGGTCAATGATGGAATTGGAAACACGTTAAAAGGAATCGCCCTGCTTGTAGGCTTAGGATCCATGTTCGGCGCGATCCTGGAGGTCTCGGGCGGCGCACAGACGATCGCCGTCACGATGGTAAAGAAATTCGGTGACGAGAAGGCCGCGTGGGCGCTTGGAATCACAGGCCTTGTGATCGCGATGCCGGTATTTTTCGATGCAGGACTGATCATTCTGATCCCGTTAGCATTCTCCCTTGCAAAGAAGACAAAGCGTTCCTCTCTTCACTATGTGATTCCGCTTCTTGCGGGACTTGCGGTTGGACATGCGTTCATTCCGCCGACACCGGGTCCGGTTCTCGTAGCAACGATGTTAAATGTAGATCTTGGCTGGGTCATCTTAGTCGGAATCTTCTGCGGAATCTTCGCGATGATCGTAGCCGGTCCGGTATGGGGATCCATCTGTGGTAAGAAGTTTTATGTTCCGGTACCGGAGAGTGTGGCAAATCAGGAAGAGATCGATGAGTCCAAGCTTCCGAGCTTCTGGCTGATCGTTGGGATCATCCTGATCCCGTTGGTGCTCATCATTCTGGACTCCATCTGCGGCGTCGTTCCGGCATTAGCCGGTGTTGCTCCGGTCTTCGAGTTCTTAGGTGAGCCGTTCGTAGCACTGTTACTCGCGACTCTGGCGGCCATGTTTGGTCTTGGCTTAAAGCATGGCTACACGATGAAAGAGCTTGAGAAGGTTATGACAAAGTCCTTAGAGCCGACCGGCCTCATCCTTCTCGTTACCGCCTGCGGCGGCGTGCTCCGCTATGTGCTTCAATACTCCGGTCTCGGAAATGTGATCGGAAACGCGGTTGCATCCATGAATCTTCCGATCGTTGTCCTTGCATTTATCATCGCAGTCCTTGTCCGTATCAGTGTCGGTTCCGCGACGGTTGCCATGACCATGGCGGCAGGTATCGTTGCGGCGCTTCCGGGAATCAGCGAGCTGTCCCCGTTATATCTGGCATGTACCGTAGCGGCAGTAGCGGGCGGCTCCACCGTATGCTCCCACTTCAATGATTCCGGTTTCTGGCTGGTAAGATCCCTCGTGGGAATCGACGAGAAGACGACTCTGAAAACCTGGACCATCATGGAGACCTTAGTCGGCGTGACCGGATTCCTTGTAGCACTTGTAATTTCATTCTTTGCGTAGTAGAAAGATGCAGATACGCAGCTTAAAGCCGCGGTGCATTCGAAACACAGAGAAAGAACAAAATTATTGGAAAGCGGTTCCAATAAAAGATATCATTCGCTCAATAACGAGTAACACCCCACAAAGAAAGAAGGAAATATCATGAAATGTCTGAAGAGTCAGGAAATGAGAAAACTTGCACCGGAGCTTGATCCGTTAAGGATCGGAACAGGCTGGAAACCGGAAGAACTTGCGATGCCGCAGGTCATCATCGAAAGCACGGCAGGTGACAGCCATCCGGGAAGCGGACATCTCCATATCCTTGTAGATGAAGTAAAAAAAGGAATCGCTGAGGCAGGCGGCCATGGCGCGAAATATTTCTGCACCGATATCTGTGACGGCGAGAGCCAGGGAACCGATGGAATCAACTACAGCCTTGCAAGCCGTGAGATGATCGCGAACATGATCGAGATCCACGCAAATGCGACTCCCTTCGATGCAGGGGTATATCTCGCAAGCTGTGATAAGGGAATGCCGGCAAACCTCATGGGCTTATTCCGCGTGAATATTCCGGCTGTTGTTGTTCCGGGCGGAACCATGAATGCGGGTCCGGAGATGTTGACCCTGGAACAGCTTGGCATGTACAGCGCCCAGTATGAGCGCGGTGAGATCGACGAGAACCGCTTAAACTGGGCAAAACATAACGCATGTCCGAGCTGCGGCGCCTGTTCCTTTATCGGAACTGCATCCACCATGCAGATCATGGCCGAGGCTCTTGGTCTTGCCCTCCCGGGAAGTGCGTTGATGCCTGCGACAAGCCCGGATCTCTTAAACTACGCGAGAGAGGCCGGAAAACAGGCAGTTAAGCTTGCGAAGATGGACAACATGCGTCCGAGTGATATCGTGACGATGGACAGCTTCGAAAACGCGATCCTTGTACATGCGGCCATCTCCGGAAGTACAAACTGCTTACTCCACCTTCCGGCGATCGCTCATGAGCTTGGATTCGAGATCACAGGTGACACCTTCGACAGACTCCACCGCGGCGCGAAGTATCTTCTTGATATCCGCCCGGCAGGAAAGTGGCCGGCAGAGTGCTTCTACTATGCAGGCGGCGTTCCGGCGATCATGGAGGAGATCAAAGACCACCTTCACCTTGATGTCATGACCGTGACCGGAAAGACTCTCGGCGAGAACTTAAAGGAATTAAAAGAGAACGGATTCTATGAGCGCTGTGAAAAATGGCTTCAGAAGTTCAACGAGCGCTACGGAATCTCCATCACAAGACAGGACATCATCCGTCCGGCTGACAAGGCCATTGGAACCGACGGCAGCATCGCAGTTCTGCGCGGAAACCTTGCTCCGGAAGGTGCGGTCATCAAGCACACCGCATGCCCGAAGGAGATGTTCAAGGCAGTTCTCAAGGCGAGACCGTTTGATAGCGAGGAAGAGTGTCTGGATGCTGTCCTGAAACATAGAGTTCAGAAAGGTGACGCAGTCTTCATCCGTTACGAGGGACCGAAGGGAAGCGGTATGCCGGAGATGTTCTACACCTCCGAGGCCATCAGCAGCGACAAGGAGCTTGGCCGTTCCATCGCCCTGATCACAGACGGAAGATTCTCCGGTGCATCCACAGGTCCGGTTATCGGACACTGCAGCCCGGAGGCGGCAGACGGCGGCCCGATCGCTCTCGTTGAGGAAGGCGATCTCATCGAGATCGATGTAATGGAGAGAAAGTTAAACATCATCGGTATCAAGGGCGAGCGAAAGACTCCGGAGGAGATCGACGCAGTCCTTGCTGAGAGAAAGAAAAACTGGAAGCCGAGAGAGCTCCGCTACAAGAGCGGTGTGCTCCGCATGTTCAGTGAGCATGCGGCAAGCCCGATGAAAGGTGCATATCTGGAATTCTAAAAAAATAAAATGAGACTGGCAGTAAATGCTGGCTGCCGGCCTGCAAAAGAAACGTCCCGGATCCTGAGATGACAGTTCTCTCTGATCCGGGGCGTTTTTATATCATTACCATTTCGCGTTCCAAATCGGCAAAATCTACTGCTGCCACTGTACTGTTACGGAATTATCAGTTCAGAAAATTCCTATCCGCATACAGGAACAGCCACATACTTTTCATATAATAAAGATTGCACGAACGAGTGTTCCTGTGGTAGAATGGTAGTATCTGTTGCCGGAATACCGGTGGTTTCAGTATGTGGGAAATACGAGCAGAACTGGCGGTATCCGGAAACGTGAAAGGGGAACAGAATGAACAATTACGATACATTAAATCCGATGCAGCGGGAAGCTGTCTTCACTACGGAAGGTCCGCTCTTAGTGCTGGCGGGTGCAGGATCCGGAAAGACACGGGCGCTGACACACCGGGTTGCTTATTTAATAGAGGAAAAGGGTGTGAAACCCTGGAATATCCTGGCGATCACCTTTACAAACAAGGCGGCGGGAGAGATGCGGGACCGCGTCAACAGCCTTGTGGAATACGGCGCGGATAGTGTCTGGGTCAGCACCTTCCACTCCCTCTGTGTGCGGATCTTAAGGAGATTTATTGAGAATATCGGCTACACGACGGATTTTTCCATCTATGATTCCGATGATACAAAAACCCTGATGAAACAGATCTTCAAGGATCTTGAGGTGAATACGAAGGTATTAAAAGAACGGGGTGTCCTCGGCGTGATCTCCTCCGCAAAGAACGAGATGATCAGTCCGGAAGAATTTATGCTCAGCGCGAAGGCTGAGGGGGATTCGAGACTGAAACGGATTGCGGAGCTCTATATGGAGTACCAGAAACGCTTAAAAAAGAACAATGCCCTGGATTTCGATGACCTTCTCGTAAAGACCGTGGAGTTGTTCCAGTCAAAGCAGGAGGTCTTGGAGTATTATCAGGACCGTTTCCGCTATATTATGGTGGATGAGTATCAGGATACGAATACGGTACAGTTTAAGCTTGTGAGCCTCTTAGCGGCAAAATACCGGAATATCTGCGTGGTGGGCGACGATGACCAGTCGATCTACCGGTTCCGCGGAGCGAATATCAGAAATATCTTAAGCTTTGAGGAGACGTTCCCGGGGGCGAAGGTGATCAAGCTGGAGCAGAATTACCGTTCCACAAAGATGATCCTGGATTCGGCGAATGAGGTGATCAGGAACAACACCGGAAGAAAGGATAAGACACTTTGGACCGAGAATGAGGTGGGCGAGCGTCCGGTGTTCCGGGAGTTCAGCTCTTCCTTTGAGGAAGCGGAGTGGATTGTGCGGGATATCGTGAAGAGAGGCGGACCATGGAAGGATTACGCGATCCTCTACCGCACGAATGCCCAGTCCCGTATATTCGAGGAGAAATGTGTTGCGTACAATCTCCCGTATCGTCTCGTGGGCGGCGTAAACTTCTACCAGAGAAAAGAGATCAAGGATGTTCTCTGCTATTTAAAGACGATCGCCAATGGGCGGGATGACCTGGCTGTGCAGAGGATCATCAATGTTCCGAAGCGCGGAATCGGAGCTATGAGTGTCGCCCGGGTGAACATGTTCGCGATGGAAAACGATATGAGTTTCTATGAGGCGCTGGAGAGGGCGCAGGCTGTTCCGGGAATCGGAAAAGCGGCGTTAAAGATCGGAGTATTTACAGACCAGATCAGCGAGTTCCGGAAGATGTTAAAGGAAGAGACTCCGATCAAGGATGTGATCGAGGCGATCCTTGATAAGACAGGATATCGTGACGAGCTGAAGGAAGAGGGCGAGGTGGAAGCCGAGTCCAGAATGGAAAATATTGAGGAATTGATCAACAAGGCAGTCTCCTACTGGGAGAGCGCCGAGGAACCGAGTCTGTCTGCATTTTTAGAGGAGGTTGCCCTGGTTGCGGACATTGACAGTATGGACGAATCCGAGGACCGGATCATCCTCATGACGCTTCATTCCGCAAAGGGTCTGGAGTTCCCGTATGTGTATCTTGCAGGAATGGAAGATGGTCTTTTCCCGAGTATGATGTCTCTGATGGAAGGACCGGAGGCATTGGAGGAGGAGCGCCGTCTCTGCTATGTGGGGATCACGAGGGCGGAGAAGCGCCTGACTCTGACTGCGGCGAAGAGCCGTATGATAAAAGGGCAGGTACAGCCTGAAAGAACGAGCCGGTTTATTGACGAGATCCCGGATGTGTGTCTGGAACGTCCGGATCAGGATGACTCAAAGACCGGATGGAAGAAAATGGCAGACGCGTACAGGAACCTTCCGGAGGAAGCGGGACTTCCGTGGGCGAAGACTTCCGGCGCGGACGGAAAAGCGGCTGACGGTCACACCGGAAGATTCCAGAACCGTCCGGCGGGTGTGAGTCTTTTTGGACAGAAATCCGATGCCTATAAGAATCCATATGCCTCCGGGACTTCTGCGGCGCCGAAGAACACGCCGACCTTCGGAAAGGCGTTCACCGTAGAAAAACCGAAGTCTTTGGATTACTCCGAAGGTGACCGCGTCCATCACATGCGTTTTGGTGACGGAACCGTGAAATCCATCGCGGACGGCGGAAAAGATTTCGAGGTCACAGTCGATTTTGATCATGCGGCGATCGGGACAAGGAAGATGTTTGCTTCCTTTGCGAAGCTGAAGAAGCTGTAAATAAATTAGCCAAAAGAAATTTAGTATTGATTTTTTGGGGGCAATCGCATATAATTAAAAACAGCTAAGGAAAGTGCTTATATGTCTATGAGTACGCGAAAACCCCCGGAGTGGCACCTCCGGGGGTTTTCTTGCTCTTTGCGGTGAGCCGAACCGTTTAGGCTGTTACTGTCGGTTGTCCCTATCCAGCCATTTGCAAACATAGTAGCCAACTATGCTTGCCGCGACAGAGACAAGGAAAGTGTTTATGTAATCTATAAATACCGCCTCCTTTCTGCTGGAGGTGCGACAGCAGTTTTATTTTATCATGTTTATTTGTAGAACTCCATATACTGCGGTATAAAAAAATGGTGTCTAAAACTATGAAAATTTAGGGATAGTAAAAACCATAAAATCATGATATACTATTACAAAGTATCTGTCCGTGCGGATTATTCTTGTCCGGGGCGGCTGTGAAACAGAAAGGATGTGTGAGGATGAACAAATTCGATACGATGAGTAAAGACGCACTCAGCAAAATGGAAGAGCTTATAAACGCGTCCAAGCTGAATGAACTGCTTCATAAAAAAGAAGAAGAGGATAAGAAAAAGAATTGTATCCTCTGGGTGCTTGCTATCATCGGCGCTGTTGCTGCTGTAGCCGGAATCGCATACGCAGTATATCGCTTCTTTACACCGGATTATCTGGAAGATTTTGAAGACGATTTCGACGATGATTTCGACGATGACTTTTTCGAGGAAGAGGAGGAAACTCCGAAAAAAGCTGTCGAGAAGGATGACGAGAAAGAAGCTTAAGCCGAAATGCTTACAAACACAATGAGAACGAGGCTGTGGCAGGGATCGCTTGCACAGCCTTTTTCTGTGCATAAAAACATATCAGGGAACGAGGCATCGTTTACGCGCTGTGCGATCAGAAACGGAAAAATCCGATTCCCGGCAGAAAAAGGAGTACAAAAATTATATGAAAAAAGGTGAGATCTACACTGGTACAGTGGAAAAGATGGATTTTCCAAATAAAGGAATCCTCCATATCGGAGAGGAAAAGGTAGTTGTAAAGAACGCGCTCCCGGGGCAGACCGTCGAGATCGCGATCTCCAAGCAGCGCAAAGGAAGATGCGAGGGAAGACTCCTTAAGGTCGTGACTCCCGCAGCATACGAAAACACAGAGGGTGCATGTCCTCATCGTGCGGACTGCGGCGGATGTACGTACCAGACGGTTCCTTATGAGGAACAGTTAAAGATCAAGGAGCAGCAGGTCCGGGCTCTTTTAGATCCGGTTCTTCCGGCCGGCTACAATTTTGAGGGGATCAAAGGTAGTCCGTTGACAAAGGCGTACCGCAACAAAATGGAATTTTCCTTCGGAGATGAGTTTAAGGACGGTCCCATGACTCTGGGAATGCATAAACGCGGCAGCTTTTATGATATCGTGACCGTGGACCAGTGTGTGCTGGTGCATCCGGATTGCTGTAAGATCTTAAGAGCGACGTTGGATTATTTTACGGAGCACGGAGCAGTCTTCTATAAAAAAATGGCGCATGTCGGTTATCTGAGACATCTTCTCGTCCGCCGCGGTGTGAAGACCGGGGAGATCCTTGTGGATCTTGTGACCTCCACCCAGACGGAGGGAACCTGGAAGAGTGATAAGAATGAGGAAGCGCTGCTTGAGGGCTGGAAAGAAAAACTTCTTGGACTGGATCTGGAAGGCTCTTTTGCCGGAATTCTCCACACAGAAAACGACAGCCTTGCGGATGTGGTTCAGAATGACCGCACGGTGATCCTTTACGGACAGGACTTCTTTATGGAAGAGCTTCTGGGATTAAAATTTAAGATCACTCCATTCTCCTTTTTCCAGACCAACTCTCTCGGTGCAGAGGTGCTCTATGAAACAGCCCGCGAATACATCGGTGAGACAGACGGAAGAAAGGTATTTGATCTTTACAGCGGAACCGGTACCATTGCCCAGATCCTGGCTCCGGCGGCAGAACATGTGACCGGCGTGGAGATCATTGAGGAAGCTGTTGAGGCGGCGAAGGTGAACGCGGCGCAGAATGGACTGACAAACTGCGACTTCATCGCGGGGGATGTTTTAAAAGTATTAGATACCTTAGAGGAACGCCCGGATCTCATCGTTTTGGACCCGCCGAGAGACGGAATCCATCCGAAGGCGCTTCCAAAGATCATCGACCATTATGGATGCGAAAAAATGATCTATATTTCCTGCAAACCAACGAGCCTTGCGAGAGATCTCGTTGTGCTGCAGGCAAAAGGTTATGAGGTCACAAGAGTATGCTGTGTCGACATGTTCCCGGGGACGACGCAGGTAGAGACTGTAATTGCGCTACACAGAAAAAATATGTAGAAATCCTTGAATTTACTTACTTTGTGAGGTTTTTTACTTTTAATACTGTGGGCGAAAATCATAAAGAAAAAGTGCTTATGGACCGGATTCGTGTGGTTGTAGCGTTGAATCTCGACACGTGAGACACAATAATTTTGAATAAATAAAAGTGAACAGTGTTATCAGATTAACTGGTAAATGGTAGGGATACTTAGAAATGAGTGTCCCTATTTTTTATAGGGCATTCCATAAGGGATGCCTTTTTCAATACACGAAGGAGGTTATTGATGATGAAAGGTACAGCGTTAGGAGCAGAAAACAGAGAGATGAACTTTATGAACAATGCACATGAAAAATTCTACTACGAAAAATTAAAAGAGGTACGGTATCAGGATGTGTATCACAAGGCATTGGTATATTGCCTTGGAGTGAACCGGGATACGAGAGAACATATTGATCAGATTTATGATTTTAAAACCGGATGTGTGAAAACAGAATGTCTGCTGGCAGGCTGGCAGACCAGTGGCAGTGTTAAGGTGATCCGAATGGCTTTTAATCTATACTGCGATGGTGCGCCCAGCGTAGACGATTATCAGGACACAGAAGACCAGCTGCAGGAATGTAGCCAGTATAACGTGGAAGAGTTGTTTTGTTGTTCTTACGCACCATATTTCTGGCAGGCAATCCAGATCCGCTATTCGGAGTACACAGCAGAAAATAGGGGACTTTGAGACCCTGCGGAGGAATGGATAAATGTTAAAGATAAGGGTAATGGGAACAAAGAATGACATCGCATGGTTCCAGAAAATTATCATGCGCCATCCGAAAATTGAAGTAATGGAGTTATCGGAGCTTTATAGCAACAAAGGAACTAAGCAGTATTACCGGGCCTATGCTGAAATTAAAAAGAGCAACGTAAAAGAAAAATAGTAGAAGAACAGGAGAATTTGATCATGTGTAAAGTAATCGTAATTGCAAATCAGAAGGGTGGTGTTGGAAAGACCACCACAAGCATCAATCTGGGAGTTGGACTGGCAAGACTGGGACAGAGAGTTTTATTGGTGGATGGTGATCCCCAGGGGCATTTAACTTTGGGATTAGGATTTCCGAAAAATCTTAGAGTAACTTTAAAAAATATGATGGAAAATATTGTCATGGGAATTGAGTTTGATCCACGGGAAGCAATTTTACATCACAAAGAAGGCGTAGATGTCATTCCATCCAATAAATTGCTGACGGGAATGGATTTGTCCCTGATTGCGGTGGAGGACCGGGAACAGGTCCTTAAAGAATATCTGGATTTGCTGAAAGCAGATTATGATTATATTATCATTGATGGTATGCCATCTCTCGGAATGCTGACGATTAACGAAATGACGGCGGCAGATAGTGTACTGATACCAACACAACCCCAATATTATGCCTCTGACGGACTTACAGAGCTTTTAAAGGTCTATAAGGCAACGAAGACACGATTTAACCCTAAAATGGAAATAGAGGGCATTCTGTACACGATGGATGTGAGCCGATATAATAATTCTAAGCGAAATAAAAAAGCAATCGAAGCAGCTTATGGAAATGAACTGCGGATATTTAATGATTCCATTCCCCGGTTAGAACCAATTTCAGAGGCAGCTTCAGAAGGTGTCAGTATCTTTACCTATGAGAAGAATGGAAAAGGGGCAGAAAGCTATCAGAAACTTGCACAGGAGGTACTGAACCATGCGAAAGAGAAATAAAGAGATTCAGCTGACTTCCTATGAAGATCTTTTGGCCAATTCTGGGGGATTTGTATGAGGCATTGCTGCGGTATGATCCCAAGAATATTGAAAAAGAACTGGCAAGAGAAGCGAAAGCCAAGGCCGTGCGGATCGCCAACAGTCTGGTGCTGTATGTGAATGGTTCCCAGAACTATTTTAATAATCGCACCAATGTGGACAGTCATAACCGGGTATTGTGCTTTGATATCCGTGATCTTGGGAAACAGCTGAAAGAACTGGGAATGCTGATCGTCCAGGATGCTGTATGGAACCGGGTATCCAGAAACCGGGAGCGGAAGGTAGCAACCAGGTATTACTGTGACGAATTTCATCTGCTCCTGAAAGAAAAACAGACAGCAGTGTACTCTGTGGAGATCTGGAAGCGTTTCCGGAAATGGGGAGGAATCCCCACAGGCCTGACCCAGAATGTAGGGGACTTCCTGCGTTCCGAAGAAATTGAAGGAATCCTTGGAAACTCTGATTTTGTGTATTTGCTGAACCAGAACGCAAAAGACCAGGCAATTCTTGCAGATAAACTGGGACTTTCCGAGAAGCAGCTGGCCCATGTGACCAATTCCGAACAGGGAAGTGGTCTGATCCTTTTTGATAATGTGGTGATCCCGTTTGTAGACCAGTATCCGAAAGACACAAAGACCTATGCAATTATGACCACCAAACCGGAAGAAACGCAGAAGGGGGATTATTAAATGAAGTGCAAATTGATGGAATAGAAGCTTGATAAATAAGCAGAAAAGAGGTATATTGTATATGGAAAACTATTAAATGGCAGATATTGATTTGGCAAGGAGGTAAATACAATGAAAGATTTTGACTTTTATGTAAGAGATTCAAGTGGACGTCCAATTTATTTTGTGCAGCATCATGAAAGCCATTCACATAATGGTATGTGTCCGCATGAACATTGGATTGATTGTAGAGAGGCAGATATTGAAAGTGTATCTAAAAATGGAAATTTTAATCAGTACAGGCAAGACGTACGACCGGCGGATTGGGCATAGCTAACTGTTGAATGATGCTTGATAGTATATTTTATAAAATGGGACCTGTACATAATTTTATATGATTGAGATTAGCAATCATTGGTTTTTATGACCATTGAAGTAAAAAAGATGTGATTACTGTAAAGGGTAATGGCATCTTTTTTATGTTTGAGATGTGGTTCTGTTGAGAGTTAAAAAGTTAGTATAAAACTTATTAAAAAAGAAGGGTTTCAAATATAAAATTTATTTTTAAGGAAACATGAAGATGGATAAAAAGAAAAAGCGCCACATATTTCTGGCATTCCAGAAACGAAAGCGGAAAGAAAAAATGGCGGCTTATCAGGCTAGAGATGGAGACTTACAAAGGAAAGAAGAAGCAAAGCCACAGCAGGAAAGCAGCGGAAATAGTAAAGAGACAACAGATCCTGTTGCAGAAAAACGGGAAAAAAAGCGTGAACAGGCCAGACGAAGGATTTACAGACAGAAACAGAAGCTGCAGGATACCCCAGAGCATAAAGTTCCGCAGGCGGCGATCCGCCGGATCCGGCAGGAAGGAATTCTGTTTCTGCACCGCAAAGTTTCAGAGGCGGAACAGGAGAATGCTGCTGTTGAGGGGGCACACAAAACAGAGCAGAGAGTGGAAGAAGCCTATTCTTTTGTAAAACGCCGCTATGGAGGAAGAAAAGCCCGGAAGCAGAAGAAACTGGCAAAGCAGGAAAAGAAACTGGAGCAGAAAGAGGTTCAGTTTCAGTATGAAAAGTTCTTAAAAGAGCATCCGGAAATGAATCAGCATCATTTGCAGAAGCAGTTTCAGAAATGGAAGATCAAGCGGGAATACCAGAAAGCCAGAAAACATGCAGCGGCTTCTAAGGAAGCGCAAGAAGCGGTGGGGAAAGCTGGAAGCACATTAATGGATCTGGTGAAGAAAAGCCAGGAAATGCTTCAAAAGCATATGTCTCTTGTGGCAGGCATGGGCATGGCAGGTTTGTTGGTCATGGTCATTATGGTGGCAGTTTCTTCCTGCGGTGCGCTGTTTGCAGATACCCAGTCCATGGTCCTGGCAGCAAGCTATCTTAGTAATCCGAAAGAAATTGATGAGGCAGAACTGCACTTTACCCAGTTGGAGAGCGAACTGCAGGACCGGATCGACCACATCGAAAATGCGTATCCAGGTTATGACGAGTATACATACAATCTGGATGAAATCGGTCACAATCCCTTTACGCTGATTAACTATTTATCAGCCGTCCATACAGAGTTTACGGCTGCCGGTGTAGAACAGGAAATACAGGAACTATTTCAGCAGATGTATACGCTGACGTTGACCGAAGAGGTGGAAACCCGGGGCGGTGGAGGAGACGATGAGGAAGAATATGAAGTGGTCATATTAAGAGTTACCCTTACCACAAAACCACTGGTGCAGCTTGTAGAAAACCGGATGAACACAGAACAACTGGAACTGTATGAGATGTACCGGACTACAGGCGGACTTTTACAGGAGTTTTCTTCTCCGTTAAATCTGGACTGGTATGGTTATGTATCCAGTTACTATGGATATCGCAAGAATCCATCATCAGGGCATCAGGAGTACCACAGAGGAATTGATATTGCCGTTCCGGTAGGCACAGAAGTATACGCAGCACATGACGGCATTGTTCAGGCTGCGGCTTATGACAGCCACTATGGAAATTATGTGGCTCTTGAACACAATGGATATTTGACAAAATACGCCCATATGAACAGGCTGGACGTATCTGCAGGCCAGACCGTGAAGAAAGGGGATCAGATTGGTGTTACCGGCAACAGCGGAAGCAGTCTGGGAAGCCGGCTCCACCTGGAATGTCTGTATCAGGGAGAATATTATAACCCGATTTTCTATTTTGAAGTGGGAGAAGGAACCCTTTACGGAGAAGGAGCAACAGGGTCAGGAGGCGGTGCTGCAGGAAATGTTACTCCGCCGGAATCTTACGACGATGCTTCTGTGGAAGCGCTGATCCGGGAAGCAGAAAAATATCTGGGATATCCTTATGTGTGGGGCGGTTCTACGCCATCTACCAGTTTTGACTGCTCTGGTTTTGTGTGCTGGACCTTTACGGCCAGCGGTGTACATAATCTTCCCCGTACAACAGCACAGGGAATTTATAACCAGTGTACTCCAGTATCTCCATCCCAGGCAAAAGCCGGAGACATTATTTTCTTCACAGGCACTTACAATTCCGCAGGACCGGTCAGTCATGTGGGAATTTACTGCGGTGAGGGGGTTATGATCCATTGCGGGGACCCGATCCGCTATGCCAATATCAATACGCCCTACTGGCAGAAACACTTTTATAGTTTTGGAAGATTACGTTAAGTATTTGTCGAGTTTTAAATAAAGAATGACAGAGAAAAGAAAAAATTATACAATAAGAGAAAGAGGTGAAATAGATAAGTTTTAGAAATACAACGTGATCTGAAATATAGAAGGGAGTACAAGCGATTATGTCAGAAAAAGGGAAAACCATATTGATTTTGGGAAATGGATTTGATTTAGCTCACGGATTACCTACAAGGTATTCTGATTTTTTAGAGTTTTGTCAAAGAGTGACAACCATATGGGCATATGATACAACCAGTACTGATAAAATGGTTGCAGCAAGGTATGGAACAATGTGGATTGAGGGGTGGAATGCAGATGATACAATTAAGAAAAGTATTATAGAGGCATTTGCTAGTAGAAAAAAGGAATTTGATGGTTATGGGGCATTGAAGATTGTTTTGGATAATGCTGAGTTATCAGAGATTCATGATTGCCTTAAGGATAATGTTTGGTATGATTATCTGCTAGAATTATATAAAAAACATTGTATGAAAGGTGAAAACTGGATTGATTTTGAATCTGAAATCCGCTTTATTATCAAAACGGTAGATGAAAATACGTCATTATTAACCGATGTTTGGCAGAATGTTATCGGTGCGGTCGTTAATACAACAGGAGATGAAAAATTAAAACTATTTAAGGGGAAGCTTAAATTTGATAAATATAGCGAAAAGAAAAAATGGAATTCAGATCATAAGCCTACAATTAGAGATTTTCGTGAAAAGGCTTTTGAGGATCTTGAGCGCTTAACGAGAGCTTTTGAATTGTATTTGATTGCATTTGTTGAAAAAATACCGATTGATAAAAAGATACCGGAAATGGTAGATCTTACCCCGGATTATGTAATCACGTTCAATTATACGAATACATATGAAACGTTGTATAAGAAGGGAGAAGTATATCATATTCACGGGAAAACTGATGTGACACGCTCCGCAGAAGAAAACGATATGGTATTGGGTATTGATGAATATTGGACTGGGGATGAGAAAAACGAGAGGACAAACTTTACCATATTCAAAAAATTTTCACAGCGTATTCAAAAACATACGGGAAATGATGCTTACAAATATTTAAAAGAAATGAAAAGGATATTCAAGACCAGTGGAGAGGTATGGACAGGAGGTGTTAACACCTCGAAAGTTCATCCAGATGGCGTATCCCATGTTTATGTTTTTGGACACTCGCTTGATGTCACAGATAGAGATATATTGTCAAGCTTTATCGGTGATGATTCAACGGCAGTGACTGTGTATTGCAGAGACAGGGGAACAGAAGGCGAGTTGATTGCGAACACGATCAAACTGATCGGTGAAGAGCAGCTCTTAGACAAATCCAATCATATTCCATCCAAATTAAGTTACGTAATTCAAAAAGGTAATTAAAACTAAATAGTTGCTTGTATTTATACAAGGAGAGAGGATGCAAAAGCCATGAAAGCGGATGCATCCTTTTTTATACCCCAAATAAGGATTTATTATTAAAGGAATACGTGAACACATGAAAGAAAACCGAATTGACAGGGACTTAGAGAGGGTCCGGGCACAGATTAAGACGCTCCAGGAAAAAGAGAAATCCCTTCAGGAACAGAAAGAGGCAGCCCAGATGGCAAGAACCATGAAAACCATTGAGCGCAGCCGGATCCCGCTTCCGGACATTATTGCCATGATCGAGGTCAGGGAAGCGGAAAACCGTAAAATTTTAAAAGGGAGGGAGACGCAGCATGAAGAAGAACCGGTACTTCGTTAGAATGATCAGAGTTATGGCGATGATGTTAGCATTATTTACGGGAGCAGGAGGGGCCTGGTGTACTCTGGCTGGAATGTTGACAGCATACGCAAAGGGAATGGAAAAGCCAACCTTAAATGCAGCGGTCAGCGATGGTGTGATTTCCATTCAGGCCCAGTCTGGTGATTCCGCGATTCAGAAGATTATGGTAAATGGTTATGAATTTGATGATGTCTGGAATGGAACCTTAAATATCCGTCTCCAGCAGTTTGATGCCAGCTACCCGGAATTTACGATCCAGGCCGCAGATCAGGATGGAAACCGGTCGGAAACCTATAAGGTGGCCAACCCGTATTATAAAGATCCGGAGCAGAAGGAGGATGGAAACGGTGACTCTGGAACACAGCTTCCGGTCAGTGCGGTGCCTACGGATCCGGGTTCTGCAACGGCTAAAGTGACCGAATACGAAAACAATGGCCAGGGAAAAGAGTTTTATACCATTCAGACGGCCTCCGAAAAGACCTTTTATTTGATCGTATACCATCAAGCAGATGGAAAAATCGAAAAAAATGCTGTTGGTTCGCCTACAGAAACTAAATGACAGTTCCAGAAAAGACAATGTGGTTACCTTTGAAGAACTCGGTGTAGACCGCCTGTTTGTCGATGAGAGCCACGCATATAAAAATTTGTTCCTGTATACAAAAATGCGGAATGTAGCCGGAATTGCCCAGACAGAAGCACAGAAATCTTCGGATATGTTTGCAAAGTGCCAGTATATGGATGAACTGACGGGAGGAAAAGGTGTTACATTTGCTACAGGAACCCCCATATCCAACAGCATGACCGAGCTTTACACCAATATGCGGTATCTCCAGTACAGTACCCTTCAAAAACTGGGACTGGGGCAGTTTGACAGCTGGGCTTCTACTTTTGGGGAAACACAGACAGCAGTGGAACTGGCACCGGAAGGAACCGGCTACCGTGCCAAGACCCGTTTTGCAAAGTTTTTTAATCTGCCGGAGTTGATTGCTCTCTTTAAAGAGAGTGCCGACATTCAGACACCGGATATGTTAAAACTTCCGGTTCCGGAAGCAGACTATGAAAATATCGTATTAAAACCCAGTGACTATCAGAAAGATATGGTAGCTTCTCTGGCAGAGCGGGCAGAAGATGTCAGAAACCGCCTGGTATCACCGGAACAGGATAATATGCTTCGGATCACCAATGACGGAAGAAAGCTGGCTCTGGATCAACGTCTGATTGATGAAATGCTCCCGGATGAAGCCATATCCAAGACCAATAGCTGCGTGGAAAAAGCATTTGAAATCTGGGAACAGACAAAAGCAGAAAAGTCTACCCAACTGATTTTTTGTGATCTTTCCACACCTAAGGGAGATAAAAGCTTTAATGTTTATGATGATATTCGCAGGAAGCTGGAAGAAAAGGGTGTTCCAAAGAATGAAATAGCTTTTATTCATGAAGCGAATACGGAACTGAGAAAGGCAGAACTGTTCAGTAAGGTAAGAAATGGAGACGTACGGTTTCTTTTGGGATCTACCCCGAAGATGGGAGCCGGAACCAATGTCCAGGATAAGCTGATAGCCCTGCACCATCTGGATGTATTCTGGAGACCATCGGATATTGAACAGCAGGAAGGAAGAATTTTGCGTCAGGGAAACCAGAATCCGAGGGTGAAGATCTTCCGGTATGTGACAGAAGGAACCTTTGACAGTTACTCCTGGCAGGTCATTGAAAACAAGCAGAAGTTCATCGGCCAGATCATGACTAGTAAATCTCCCGTCCGCTCCTGTGAGGATATTGATGAATCGGCCTTGTCCTATGCGGAGGTAAAAGCACTTGCCACCGGAAACCCATATATTAAGGAAAAGATGGATCTGGATATTCAGGTTTCCAAGCTGAAATTGTTGAAAGCCAACCATGCCAGTCAGATTTACCGATTGGAAGATAACATCACAAAACACTATCCTCAGCGAATCGCAGTTTTAACGGAACGTGTTCAGGGAACGCAGCAGGATATGATACGGCTGCAGCAGAATTTACCAGCAGATAAAGAAATATTTCGGGTTGAGGTGGGAGGAAGTGTTTACACGGATAAGAAAGAAGCCGGAACAGCAATCATAAATATGTGTAGACAGATAAAAAGCTTTCAGGATCCGGTGGTTGTTGGAACATATCTGGGATTTGATATGGCCATTTCCTTTGATGGATTTGGCCAGCGATTTATTATGAATTTAAGAGGAGCTTCTTCCCATAAACTGGAACTTGGCCCGGATCCTCTGGGAAATATCATACGAATGAATCACGCCCTGGAACTTATGCCAAAACAGTTAGAAGAAATCCGGACAAGTCTGGACACGACAAAGCGCCAGATGGAAAGTGCAAAGCAGGAGGTAACAAAGCCATTTGCACAGGAACAGGAACTGAAAGAAAAGCTGGATCGTCTGACCGCTCTTAATGCACTTCTGAATATGGATGAGAACGGTGAGCAGGTTGAACAAAAGCAGGAGTCACAGGATAGATCCAAAGCAGTTCATTCCTCGATCCGTGAAAAGTTAAACAGTTTGAAAGAAAAGACCGCCGTTTCCAGCGGCATGGAACGGCAGCTGGTTAGACCGCTAAGTGTGAAAAAGGATGAGTGTTTACAGATGTGAATTACTTTTTTGAGAAAAGAACATGTAAAAACTGTAACAATGTAGTATACTGGATAACAGAGGAGGTGTACCATGAAAACAGCTATTTATGTACGGACAAAGCAGGATAATGCTGAAGAGAGCCTTTCTGGTCAGAAAGAGAAAGTTTGTGAATTTTGTGCAGGGCAGGAAATACCGGCATATACGGAACGGGAAGGAATAACTGCATTAGACATTCTAAAGAAGGATATGAAAGACGGTAGGATTGAAACGGTAATCACAACCAAGGAGAACCGTAAATACGTGGAAGAACGATAATAAATGAGCAGGCAGCTTTTGGACATTATGTCCAGAGGCTGTCTTTTTTTATATCTATACCTGCTTTTATCTTGCAAATTCATATAGAAGAACTGGAAAACTATAAGACGTATCTGATGGAACTGGAGAAGGGAAAGGAAACCATAGAAATGGATATGCGGGATATCCGGGCGTTTCACGCCTGGCTGGGGGCGAACCAGAAGTTTTGCGATACGAATCAAAAAATTTTTTAATAATTATGGTATTATATATATTAAAATAGCTAAAATAGTAGTATAATATTTCTATCTACTTGATATTTTTTGGTATTTATAGTATCATAAAACCTGTTATGTGTTTAGAAGGAGAGATTAGGATGAAACGTTTGTCTCAGGAAAAAATGATTGAAATGGTAAAGGAACTGAGAAAAGCAAAGGATTTAACGCAGGAACAGTTAAGCAGTGTAACAGGAATGAATCGGCAGATGATCGGCAGGCTGGAGAATCGTGAGTATATGCCATCAATTCCGCAATTAGAAAAGTTGGCAGAGGTACTGGGCTTTAACATTCCGGATTTATATGTGGAGAATGAGCCAATGATTTACACTGCATTCCGGAGTTCAAGTATGTCAGAAGAAGAAAGGGAAGGTGTTGACCATATGTTTGAAATGATGATGGCATCAAAGCAACAGCTTCTTTTAAGAAAGGCGATGCTGAATGAGCAGAGATAATTCTTTGGTATTAAATGATCAACAGATATTTGAAGTGAAGCGCCTGGCATCTGATGCAAGGCGTTTATTTGGTGTTTATCCCAATGTTCCCATAGGTAGTGATATTCGTTTGTTACTTGAAAAGAATGATGTGCTCTTGTGTGAATATCCGTACCCGGATTCTCAGGGAACCCATACGTATGGCAATATTACATGGATAAAAAATGGGGATGATATTATTACCTTTATTGGCTTGAATACTTCAAGCTATTACGATGAACAGATATTTGCCATAGCACATGAAATCTATCATTACACAACCAAAACAGGAAAAGCTTACACACCAGATCTTGAGTATGAGGAACCAATTACGGAGAAGATGGCAGACAGATTTGCGGCAGAGTTGTTGCTTCCGGCAGAAGCCTTATTTGCGTTAGTATCGTATATATTTGGCGCAACGAATCTGTATAATATACAGGAAAATAAGATACTGAGATTTGTCGCAAGAATACAATGTGACTGGTGGCTTCCCTATCAGGCGATTATTAACAGGCTATACGAAGAAAGACTGATTGGTGCGGAACAGTATAAGGATTTGTATGACCTTGATTGTCGCTCTGAGAATGGAGTATATAGGAGGATATTAAAAAGTACCGATGGTGAAATATCCGAATTGTTGAATAAGAAAACAAAAAATATCGGCATTTCAAATAAAGTAATTGAGACAATCATAAGCAACTACGAAGATGGGGTGATTGATGAGAATGAATTTATTGAAAACTTGGCCCTTTTTGGCAAGAGACCAGATGATTTTGGTTTTGATATGCATGTGGAATATGACGATGATCTCAAAGAACTTTTTGAAAGCGGGGATGATGAATGAAGGTAGATACAAGAGAAATCAATCCTGCGTTCAAAAGCATAATACAGAATCCAGATCAAACCGTTTTTCTGGATGCTAATTTTTTTATTCCGCCAGATCGCAGTGAGTATCTGAAGGTGAAACCATATGCTTTCGGAGACTTTAAAGACTGTTGGTTGATTCCACTTCTAAGTGAATTTTCTGGAGTAGCTGTTCATGAATCTGTGTATGATGAATTAGTTGCAGAAAACGTCAAGACATATGCGGAAGAACAGTTAAATGCGGATCCTGCGAAATTAAAAATATATCGTGATAAAGAACTCAGTGATACGGAAGTTGCTTTGATGAATTGCTACATATCGAAGCTTGCCATTCATTCGCAATATGATCCTACCCGAGATAATGCGAAAGATAGGGGAGAAGTAAAATCATTGTCGTTTATGGCGGTAAAGCAGTTTCTGTTTTTTGCTGCAAATGATGCTTTGCCAGTTCGATTAATAAAGGAAGCAGATAAGTTGGATACAGGACTGGATAATCTTGGAATTGTGCAAATGTATGAACTAATATATTATCTGTGTAAAACCGGGAAATACGATAATAAACGGCTGAGAATTCTATACAAATACCAGTACTATTTATCTCAGGCTGATAAAAAAACCAACCCGGACTGGGGAACATTTATGGAGCAGATGGATAAGCTATATGAGGATAATCACGAAAAAGAATCTGGTTCTTGAGATCCTGTTCCATTAAGATAACGCACGCTGCAACGGCCTTTGGACATCATGTCCAGAGGTTGCATTGTTTATACAAGGCATTTACTTGTAAGAGAGATTTCATTAGAATTTTATGATTGCAAATCAGACATTTTTATAATAGAATAAAAGTAGAAAAGAAAAAATTACATTGGTAATCGGCAGGAGAATAGCCATACTAGCAAAGGAGGTGTTTATATGGCAACTTCAAGTATCACGAAAAATTTTGTTATATCTGGTAAGAAACAGGTGGAGGTGTTTGTCGATGCGATAGAAAGATCTGCCAATAACCGCCCGGTACGTGTTCCTGTAGCAGCAAAAGAATTAACAGATACAAATGATATCATAAAATTAATGGAGAAAAGGAAAAAAGCGAATGTTGCAATCAGATAAATATTTAGTAATAAACATTCGCAAGTATCTTGAAAGTCATGATCCGAGACTCGGGGAGGAAGATTTAGTTCAAGTTCTCTCCGAGTTTTCATGTGAGAAGAACCCGGATGTTGAGTGATAATAAATTTGTAAAGTTTGATACCAGACAAACCATTTCAAAAAATCAGGAGCCACATGAACTTGTGCAGCTGTTAAGGCTGCTTTAATGAAAGGTTTTACCTGGTTTAGATTCATAAAGAAAGCGGATGAGTTTACTACGGCAGCCTTTGGACATCATGTCCAGAGGCTGTCTTTTTTTACGCCCATTCCAGCCTTTCTCTTACAAATATTACCAGTTTTTCCAGCAATCTCATATTTTTCCCAGAAAGTAGAAAGCGTACAATAGGTGGAATATGGAAATTCTGTGAGATGAGAAAGGGAGGGGCCATACGATGAGGCTTTTTTATATAGAAGAACTGGAACATTATAAGACATATCTGGTGGAACTGGAAAAGGGAAAGGCAACCATAGAAAAGTATCTCCGTGACATCCGGACGTTTCACGCCTGGCTGGGGGAGAACCTGGAGGTAACCAAGGAACGGGTGATTGCGTACAAAAACTATCTGAAGGAGAATTACAAGGTCACCAGCACCAACAGTATGCTGGTGGCACTGAACCGGTATTTCCAGTATCTGGGCTGGACGGAGTGCAGCGTCAAAGGTTTAAGATCCCAACAGCAGATGTTCTCTCCGGAGTCCCGGGAATTAAAGCAGCAGGAATACGAAAAGCTGGTGTCAACCGCCCGGCAGAAAAAGAAAGAGCAGCTGGCCCTGATCATGGAGACCATTGCCGGAACAGGAATCCGGATCAGTGAGCTTGTGTATATCACCGTAGAGGCAGTCACCCAGGGAAAGGCAGAGGCAGCCTGCAAGGGAAAATGGAGACAGATCTACCTGACAAGGGAACTGCGGAAGCGCCTGATGAAATACTGTAAACAGAAATCCATCAAAACCGGACCGGTGTTCTGTTCCGGAAAAGGAAATCCGCTGGACCGCAGCAATATCTGAAGCATGATGAAGCGTCTCAGCAGAGAGGCAGGGGTCAGCCCGGAGCAACACCGCTCGCACGCAAAGAGTCCGCAGGCGAACTCTTTATTGCCGGAAAAATGATAGGAATCCGCCATCCGGTATACCATAATGTGGACAGGAAGACCCGGGTAGAACCGGACGGAAGGAGACTGGTGAAAATGACAGAAATCGGAGAAGAGACACTGAAGCAGTACAGGGGATATCTGGCGGATCGGGAAAAAAGCATCGCCACCATTGACAAATATCTGCGGGATATCCGTACCTTCCTGCAGTGGATGGGAGAAAACCGGAGCATTACCAAGGAAAAAGTGATCGCCTACAAGGCATGGCTGCAGGAGCATTACAAAACGAGCAGTGCAAACAGCATGCTGGTAGCCCTGAATGGATTTCTGGACTTTATGGGAGAAACGCAGAGCCGGGTGAAGACGGTAAAGGTACAGAAGCAGATGTTCCGTTCCACAGAAAAGGAAATGAGTAGGGCAGAATACAAAAAGCTGATCGAAAAGGCTTACCGGATGGGACGGGAGCAGACCGCACTCATCATGGAGACCATCGGAGCGACCGGGATCCGGATCAGTGAATTGAAATATATCACCGTAGCCGCTGTGAAAAGCGGGAAAACAGAGGTTTCCTGCAAGGGAAAGAAAAGACAGGTGTATCTGGTGAAAGAGCTGAGGGAGAAGCTGCTCAAATACTGCAGAAAAAAAGGGATCTGTAAGGGAAGTGTGTTCGTCAGCCGCTTCGGGAATCCACTGGACCGCAGTAATATCTGGTCGCAGATGAAAGCCATCGGTGCCGCAGCCGGAATCTGTCCGGATAAGGTATTCCCCCATAATCTCCGCCACCTTTTTGCCAGGGTGTTCTGGGAAAAATGGAAGGATCTTTTTTACCTGGCGGATATACTGGGACACAGCAATGTCAACACGACCAGGATCTATACCATGACCACTGTTAAGAACCATGGAAGACGGATGCAGGTGCTGGGATTAGTAACATAAGCTTACCGATCAGGTCTGAATCAGAGCGGAATAAGAGAAGAATTAGAGCAGATGTGAGAAAAATCGGGGCAGAAAAACAAAAATACCACATAATCTGCATTATGTGGTAGGAATCGTATCCAAAAGCTGTGTCTATACATAATGGTATGTTTCCTTACCTGGAAACATTGTCCAAAAGTACCATAATTTCTCTCTGCGATTCATATATACCAAAAATAAATTTGTATGTCAATGATATAATTCGACTTTTTTCGCAGAAAATTGTGCAGATCTGATACAGAATCCGTAAAGGATCTATTTTCACAATACGTTCACTGTATAAAACGTATTTTTAAGGCGTTTTGCATAAGACAATCCCTGTCTGCTTCTACCACATAATGCAGATTATGTGGTATTGACCGGAAATATTGCCCGCATACAATTTTATCCCCAATATTCGGCAGCTTGTCTTTGCATGGAGCAGATCGTTCGCTCAGTGGCAGTCCACAGTAACAGCCCTCCGTTATGAATAATGTGTGTAAAAGAATTGTGTAACAGAATTCTCCTTTAAAATGTTCCCCTTCCCGGATTTTTTCGGGGGGGGCAAACATTTTGTAACGAAATTCAGTACAAAACGAAAGACGTGATGATGCGTATGGAAGGAAAGGAACATCTGAACAGGATCAGCAGAGAAGCGGCAATGCAGATTGCCGGCAGAGAGTTACCCCGGGTAGAAAAGATCCATTTATGGTTTTTTCCTGCTCTTTCCTATGAAGAAGGAATTCCGGTGTACCTTCTGAAAGCGTATGCCGACCTGACTTCTTACGATATCATCCTGGATGCAAGGAATGGAAACATGATCAAAAGGACAGAACGCTGTCTGTAAGGAATGAAAATAGATACTTAAGGATAAACCGGAAAGGAAACCAGAATGAGTGAGGAAACCAAAAAGACTGCCAGAGTACAGGCAGGGGAAGAAGCAGTGGAGACCGTGAATGAAAAGACCCTGATGGATCAGCTGGATTCGATGAAAACAGCATTCCGTGGTTATGACAAGGAAGCTACCTGCGAACTGCTGCAGACGCTCATCCGGTCGATGGAGACAGAGAAGAAGGAAGAACACCGTGTCCTGCTCCAGAAGAACCAGAGACTGGTGAAAGAAAAGGAAGCACTGACCACGCAGATGGCAGAGCTTCTGATGAAGGTGGACTCCCTGGAATCGGAAAACCAGCGGATGATGGAACAGCAGAATACCATGCAGAAGAAATATGAGGAGCTGGCAGAAAAGCTGAGCAGGATTTCGGAAAATGCCATTGAACGGGAAACCGAGCTTTCCGCTTACCATCTGCGGGAACAGCAGATGAAGGAACGGGAAGCTGCCCTGTTAAAAATGGAGTCGCAGAAAGAAGCGGAGCTGGAGCAGATAAAGAAAGAGTTCCAGGAGGGGCTGGAGGCAGAGAAAGCAGAAATCCTTGCGCAGGCAGAAGAGGAAGCGGAAGGGGTAAACAATCGGGCAGAGCAGCTGCGGAGGAAGTTACAGGACTTCCGGCAGATCATCAATGTGATACTGGACTTTGACCCGGAAAACGGGGTGCAGACAGACTCTTTGGAAAGTGCAGGAGTACCGCATGACTGAGCTGGAATTTGAACTGGAGTTTAAGAAACGGAAACTGCAGAAACGAAAACAGCGCAGGATGGAGCTTCTGATCATCGGTGCACACCTGGGCGTGGTACTTGTACTGCTCTACTGGATGTTTGGCATCGGCATGGTACACGGCAGATCCATGCGCCCCGCTTACCGGGATGGAGATCTGTTTCTGTACCAGAGACGGCTCTTTCGGGAGCCGGATTATGGAGATGTGGTGGTCATCCACAGGCAGGATCTGGAGCGGGACATTGTAAAGCGCATTGCAGGAAAGCCGGGAGATGTGATCGATCTGGATGACCTGGGACACCTGACCAGAAATGGGGAACGGGCAGCGGAAACGGAAATCCTGTTCGGGGAACAGGACAGGGATGACTGGATCACCTTGCCCTATACCGTACCGGAAGGATGCTACTTCTGTCTGGGGGATAACCGCCCGAGGTCAGAAGACAGCAGAGAGCTTGGAGCATTCCGCAGGCGGGAGATTACCGGGAAGGTTCTCGCACAGTTCCGGCTGTCATCGGTAAAGTGACCATTCGGGAATCTGCCCGGAGCTTTCGTACAAAAGAAAAATACCAACATGAGAAATAAGGAGAACGGCATGGAACTGTTGAAGGAGGATGGCTGTATCGGCGAAAAGGCATTCCATGGGGAAAAGGAGTGCTTTTTCCAGCCATTTTACAACGTGGAGAAAAAGAGGATCAACATCAACTTATCCCCGGAGGTCTGTGAGGTTCCGGAGACCGTACCTAACATCATGCAGATACTCAGAAAGTATGAAGTATCAAGAAGTGAGGTCTGCATGGAGATCACCGAGATGTGCAAGGTCAGGAATGCAGAGAATTTCAGCTGCATGGTGGAACAGCTGAGCAGCCTGGGGATGTGATTACCTGCAGGGGTATCTCATCGCACCGCCTCTCAGCTATGGGAAGCTTCTCACCTTCCTTGAGGAAAACGGAAAAAGGAATTTCCTGGAAGAATAAATAAGGATAAGAAGGAGAAACCGATGAAAAAGGAAAACAATGGATCAAGACCCCTCAGGGAGGAACTGAACAGTTCTGCCGTATCCGAGCAGAATGCAGCCGCATCCCCGGAACTGGCAAACCAGGCACAGATCTTAAAAGAACTGACGGAACATTTTCAGGTACGCAAAGGTACCTGTTGATTTTACATAGATTTTAATGAATACGATGCAAAAGGAGAGAACGTATGAAAAAGCGTAAAGGAAAGACGAAACGATGGCTTGCCGGAATCCTGTCGGCAGTGCTGGTAATCGGATCCATCAATATTGTGGATGCTTTAGAAGGAAGTAATGGGGAAAGTGCACTGTATGATGCACCGGAGCTTACCATCACGCAGGGAGCCACAGACTATGATCTGATGAAAGACATTACCTATGACAGCAGCATGTATGAACTGGCTGTAGTGAATGATGGCGGATTTGATGTCAATACCGTGGGAGACTATGAGGTAACCTATTCCCTGACTTCCAAGGATGATGGAACGTTGGAGCCGGGAGATTCGGGGGATGCTTCCAATTCGGATAATGAAAACAAAGACCAGAACAGTGGAGACAATCAGGGAGGGGATAACACCCAGATCGGCGATAACTCTGATAATGCGGGTTCTGATAACGGATCCGACAGTTCCGACAGCAGCAATGGAGGAGACAGTGCGGATGCCGGACAGGGAGATACGGGTTCTGACAGCAGCAATGCAGAAGACAGTGCGGATGCCGGACAGGGAGATACGAATTCTGACAGCAGCAATGCAGAAGATACTGCAGATGCGGTCAGCGGAGAGGATGCAGCACAGAGTGAAGAGAATACCGGAGACACCGGTGTACTGGGTGTATCCAGGCCGAGAACGGGTGTAGATATGAGCTATCAGTCAGAGCCCGTGGGTGCGGAAGCCGTTGATGTAACAAAAGGGGATGACACCAATACCGTTGATACGCAGGAAAAGCAGGTCATCACCTTTACAAGAACGGTTCATGTAGTAGCGGCTTCTGAGGACGAAGAACACGTGTATGTAGCACGGGAACTGGTGCTGACACAGGGAGAAGAAGACTACGACCTGACAGATGACATTCTTTATGATGATGTAAAATATACGTTAACGGTAGGGGATCTTGGAGGCTTCGATATTAACAAGATCGGCTCCTACGAAGTGACCTATTCCCTTACGCCTGTGACAACAGAAGAGACACAGGAAAATGGACAGGATGACACGCAGGAAAATCAGGTCATCACATTTCAGAGAACGGTTACTGTGAAAGCAGCCGTGGAAGAAACCGGGGAGTTTGAAGTTCCGGAACTCTACCTGGAGCAGGGGCAGGAAGACTATGACCTTGCGGCAGGACTTGTTTATGATGAAAATAAGTACAAACTGAATATAAAGGATGATGGGAATTTTGACATTATGCTTTCGGGAGAGTACAAGGTGACATTTGTTCTTAATCCGCTGGAAGGGAATCCGGATTCTGAGAACAATACAGGCGATGCGGATACTTCTGATCCGGATCAGACGGATGGAGATCAGAGTGAAAAAGTACTTGGCGCTACCCGGAGTATGGACAGCTCTGCTGAAAATGCAGATGATAAAACAGAAAACAAAAATACAGAAGATAACAATACAGAAGATAATAATACAGAAGATAACAATACAGAAAATGATAATGTAGAAGATAAGAAAGAAGAAAATGACAATACAGCCAACACGGACCAGGCGGAGGATACTTTTGTAATCCCGGATGGAATTACTACCTTCACCAGACGTGTTGTGGTCACACCGGGAATCGCATTGTTATCAGCCGGCAATACCATCAATCATAATTATCCTTGGTGCGTTAATATGAATCAGAACGATGACTGGATCATACTGGAAGCACCGAAAGATGATACTTATGTGGGGACTCCGGTATTACAGTGGACGAAGGAAGCCAACCTTGGAAAAGCTGATATAACGGACAATTCGTGGGAGAATGTTCCTGGCGTAACGGTAATAGACAAAAAGGTTACCCTGACAGGGGCTAGTCGTGTAGATGGTAAGTGGTATCGTTTTAAATTTAGTGATGATGATTATAGCGAAGCTGTGAGGATAGTATATCTAGATACAAGTAATCCTTATGATAAAAAAATATATAAAGGTAATCAAAAAATACCTGCTGATACTAGAGGAAATGTTTCATCTTGGTATATTTCTAATGATGAGGTGATGTATGCAACGGGATATCAACAGTTTGTAGGTGAAGGTAATTTTGATGTTTGGTTTTATTATAATGGGGCATGGAATGCTAGTTCTTACGATGGGCAGTGGTTTACATTGACTGAATCATCAGCAGATACTCCAAGGGGGTACATGGAGTATAATAATAAAAAATCTCCTATCCGTTTTTACTTTGAAGGTTCTACGATATTTTTGAACATAAAACCAGTGGATAAAGCTTATAGCATCTGTACAGATATTTGCCTGGGGGTGGGAACCTATACTGGAACTTATTATGACAGACTTAACATGAGAGCTACTGACAATAGAAAAACACATCAGTTTGATTTTGTGGGTAAGCAACCAGATGATCCTTATCAGCCAGATCAGCTGACACTGGTAGTAAAAAGTTACACAGATTTATGCAAATGGGCAGCAGCTAGTTACGATGATCGTAATTTTTTTGTGAGTAATCCTATTACAGAAAGTTCACAAGATGCAGGCATCTCTCTGAGCTGGGAAAATCAGACTGATATTTTATTATCTTTTACGCTGACAACATTAGAGAAAAGCCACATTGTTACTGACAATGTTAAGTTTGAATCCGGCAATGGAACTTTCACAGAGACAGGCAAAAAGGAGTATGTGTTTTATGATAACGAAGTGTTGGGAACGCAGCAGGTATATCCTCCTGTTATCAACAACAACAAGGTAATTGAGAAGATCCCTGGTGTTAAACCCAATGATAACAACGAAAAATTTCAAGGATGGAAATTAGCTGTTTCCGATACTCCGGATGGTGATATAGACATCAATAAGTTATATTCTGACGATGAAGTGGCAGCGCTGAAGTATAAGGATGCTTATGGGATCATGACCTTTACGGCACAGTATGGTGTGGAACAGGCACAGATCTTTACAGGCGGGACAACAGCAGCCCAGAAATATGCTTCTGTTGAACAGGCTTTAAAAGATGCTGCATCCGGTGACACGGTCAAGATCATTAAAGCTGGAAAAATAACCCCGACCACGGCAGACGGTGTAGAGGCAGCAAAGGATGTTACGTTAGAGCATTATAACGATGCCACCAGATTCTATAAGACGACAGTTTCCTCGAAGATTGCCGTGGATGAGGACAGCGTGGTAACCCTGATGGATGGAAAACTAGAGCTTTCTGCAAAAGCATCCGTTAAGGTACTCAATCCGACCGATGGGCAGACTTATCAGGTAACAGCTCCAGACTGCACTTCATGGGTAACTGTAGACGATAAGGATAAGGGAGACTCCCCTTATTTTATGGGAGAGGCGGATGGAACTGTAAAAATAGATGCAGTGACCTATTCGTATCAGAATCTGAGTCAAAATAAGCTGGCAATGGTTTACATTCCACAGGGAATGAAAAATAATGATCAGGTAACAAAAGCTGAAGTCGCAGCAGATCAGGCGGTAACCATTGAGGTGGACAACACGAATTCAGTAGTATTGGATGGAAGTGGGAACGCAGGCGATACCGTAACTGTTACGAGGCGTACAGGTGATTCAAAGGTGGATGTAAAACTGCCTTCTGGCGCACAGGGTACAATCTTTGGACATACCGTAGGTGCAGCTCCGGCAGGCGGCGTAACAGTCAGCCAGAGCAGTGCAGAAAATACAGGATATCCTGACAGAGATTATATCACGATTGCAAATGCAGGGGATGCTGCAACTATAAATGGCTTCACATACACGTCACAAAATGCCAACGAGAAGTTATATCTCGGAACATTCAACGTGGCGGTCACGACCGGGAACAATGCAGAGATCTCCGGCGGCGCAAAACCGGCTGACCCGGGATACTTGCAGCAGTACAAGGTAAAGATCAGTCCTAAGACACACTTTGACCTCGATAAGGACAACTTTACCGTCACAATGAAAAAAAGTGATACCGGTGCAGCAGAGACATTATCGTTTGCACAGGTATGCACAGAGGAAACAGATGGAAGCATCACAGTGACGATCCCTCATGTAACCGGTGATATCACCATCCATGCAGCAGCCAAAAGGCAGACATCAAAGCTTACCATCAATGGATTAGATGGCAGAGGAATCGTTAAAGTACTGGATGGGGAAGGACACGTACATGAATTAAAGCAGGGTAAGGATTCTGTTACCGTAAACCGGAATGAGAAACTGACACTTACATTTATCCCGGATGATTTTACCGAGCCTTATTATGATGACCTGACAGGAGAGAAGGGAAGCAGCTTCTCCATACTGACAGGGTTAAAAGACAATACTCTGGGTGCTGCGACCGATCTGTTCAAACAGAATGTGAAGGACAGCTTCGACTGGACGGAAAAGAGTTATCAGGTGAAGTATACACCGGATAAAGCAGAGAATACACTGGAAGCAACATTTACACATTCCAGTATCATGCATGTCCATGTGACCGGAGGTACGGCAGAGGTCAACTCGACTGTACTGGAACAGAACCCGACAGACACCGGATCGTTCCGGCATGTGATCGTACCTGATAATACATCGGTACAGGTTACCTTAAAAGATACGAGCGGTCATAACCCGGTTCATAAGGCTGCTTATTGGAAGCATACATCTACTGCTGGCGGAAATGATATAGGAACAGATGTAACTTCCCAGCTGAATGATGCAGGAAACAATACATATACCTACACGACACAGGCAGTGAGTGAATCCCATATGCTGAATGTAAGCTTTGAGCAGGGACAGAACGTGGATGTCACGTTTACAGGCGGAAATGCCTCACTGGTTGATACAGGAGCAGTCATCTGGACAAACCAGGGCAATCATACGTACCGGACACTGGTAAAAAATGGCAATACACTGACCTTGAAGGTTCAGGCAAAAGAAGGCTATGGATTAAAGAGCATTACCGTTAACGGGATCAAGATTAATGCGACAGCAGCACTTAAAAATCCGGATTATAACCTGACCTATGACAAAGATACCAGAACCTATACCCATACCACGAAACCGATCGACCAGGCTTGGAAGGTGGTCATTGAAGTGCTATACTAACGTTGTAACAGTAGTGGCTAATAAGATATAATAAAT
>ERZ791821.261-NODE-261-length-50772-cov-5.975708_pt1 | contig 50772 bp, 46 predicted proteins | sample MGYA00510300_ERZ791821 | MGnify/ENA primary metagenome ERZ791821 (study PRJEB30046, sample SAMN00792034) | human gut metagenome | study: EMG produced TPA metagenomics assembly of the A metagenome-wide association study of gut microbiota in type 2... | reverse complement strand
ACAAAGTGCGTAAATTCAAGGATTTCTACATATCCTTTCTGTGTAGTCCTACCACCGTCTCCACATGGCTGGTGGCCGGGAACTGGTCCACAGCCCATGCCTTCTCCGCCCTATACCCTTTCTTCTTAAAATACGCCAGATCTCTCGCCAGCGTCTCTGGGTTGCAGGACACATAGACCACGCGGTCCGGATTCAAGATCGCTACAGCATCCATAAATTCTTCTGTGCTTCCGCTTCTCGGCGGATCCATAAATACCACATCGGCATGAGCGTTCTGGGAGGCCATCTGGACCATGAATTTTCCGGCATCGTTGTTGTAGAAGTGGATGTTTTTCTCGCCGTTTGCCTTCGCGTTTATGACGGCATCCCGGACGGCATCCTTGTTTAACTCGACGCCAATGACTTCCTTCGCGGCAGACGCTGCGACGATTCCGATGGTTCCGATTCCGCAGTAGGCGTCAACAACGGTCTCTTTTCCGGTGAGTCCTGCTGCCTCGATCGCCAGGTTGTAGAGCTTCTCCGTCTGAACCGGGTTGATCTGGTAGAAGGATTTTGAGGAGATCCGGAATTTCTTGCCGCAGAGGACATCGACGATAAATCCAGGTCCGTAGAGCACATGTTCCTTTTCCCCGAGGACCATGCTGGTGTCGCGGCCATTTACGTTCTGCACCACAGTCGTGATCTCCGGGTGAATCTTGCGGAGCGCCTTCACGAAGTTGTTCTTCGACGGGAACACCGGTGATGCGGTGATCAGGACTACCATGATCTCCCCTGTGGCATGGGCGGTGCGCACCAGGACATGGCGCAGGAAGCCGTATCCGGTATCCTCATCGAATACCTTCATTTTGAAGGAGGGAAGAAGTTCACGGATCGTTCCGATGATCTCGTCCGCCTTTTTGTTCTCGATCAGGCATGTCTCCACCGGGAGAACCGTGTGGGTTCCCTCTTTATATACACCGGAGATGATACGACCTTTCCTGTCGCGGGCCATGACTGCATGGACCTTGTTCCGGTAATGGAACGGGTCGTCCATGCCGATGATCTCCTCGACCTTGCAGAACGGGCGGAGAAGATCGGAGACTTCTTTCTTTTTGTGCTCTAACTGCTTCTCATATGGCATGTCCAGATACTGACAGCCGCCACAGGTCTTGAAATGCGGACAGAGGGATTTTTTCTGCTCTGTTTTTGCTTCTGCCTGGACAGATGCATTTTTTCCTTGAACATGTGCTGTTTTGCGGTCATTCTGGCGTTTCGCTGCGGATACCGCCTTCTTTTTATCGCCAGCGTTCATGTTTTTCTCCCCTGTATGATTCCATGCTCCGCCATACTTCTTTTCTAATTTTTCATCAATGTATCCCAGCTTTTTTTCTACACTTTTATCCTGATTTCCGTAGTTTCTTCCGTTTCTTTTTTCTGTACCGTTGACGAAATTCTGCGTTTCTTTTCTTCCGCTATTTCTTTCGGTCTTCCCGTTCACATCTCTTCCATTATTCCCGTTTCTGCCAGCGTTCTCTTTCTTCCAGTCCTTCTTTCCATTCTCACCGCCACTTTTAAACTTCTTTTCCCTGTATTCCATAATAAATATTTCTCCATTCTTATCTGAAACATTCCGCTTGATTCCCGGAATGCGGATGATTATAATAACACATAAAGTATAGCGTTTTTTCCCGGAATATTCCACTGAAACTTTTTGCCTGGGACAATTCCGGCCGTTATACACAGTTAGACATTTTCTGAGCTGAAAATACTGCATGAAACATGCAGATTTTGCCGGCTTAGAATACAAAACATCAGTAAAATCAGTTGTAACTGTTCCTCACATTTTCAAGAAAGGACGCAGCATCTGGACACTCCAGACACTGCCGGAAAACAAATCATGAATAATGAATCAAATACCCGTGTTGCCGAATCCGGACGCCCGAAGGACGTCACCGGACGAATCGAGACAGAGATCCGCACCTACGATCTCCTGGACTCCTTAAATATTCCCTACATGCGCTTTGACCATGAGGCCGCGTTCACCATCGATGCCTGCACCGGCGCAGACGAGGTCCTGGGAATCCATATCTGCAAGAACCTCTTTCTCTGCAACGCCCAGAAGACGAAGTTCTACCTCCTCCTGATGCCGGGGCATAAGAAATTCAAGACGAAGGTTCTCTCCAAACAGATCGGTTCCGCGAGACTTTCTTTTGCGGATGATGACCATATGAAGGAATATCTCGGCCTGACTCCCGGATCTGTCAGCATCATGGGACTCATGAATGACCTGGAGGACCATGTAAAGCTTCTGATCGATTCTGATGTCCTAAAGGACGAATATTTCGGCTGCCATCCGTGTATCAACACCACAAGCATGAAGCTCAAAACGTCCGATATCATAGAGAAATTTCTCCCGGCTGTTCATCACGAGCCGACGATCGTGGATCTTCCATGGGAAGAATAAAAACAGAATTTTTCCACCAACAATCGTAAGTACCAGTTTTCCCACTTGTTAAAATCACCTGTAGAATCCATGAGCAGGAATTGTTTATTAATGTATATCTAAAAAGAAGAACAGGAACGCAGATCTCATCAAGAGACCGCGTCCCTGCTCTTCTTTTTTTATCCTTTTTTTATCCTGAAACCTTTATCCGCTCACTGCGTATTTCCGCAGAAAACGTACCATTTTCCTGACCGTCAGCATCCAAAATGTGCTAATCTGCCGCCTGCTCCCCGGAAACTCCGGTTTTACTGCATTATACCATTTGCATCAAACGTATAGCTGACGCCATCGATTGTCATCGTCGTGCCTGTCACCATAGCACCTAACTCAGACGGATCCAGATAATACCAGTATCCATCCGGATTGATCCAGCCGCTCATTCTTCCGCCATCACGGTAGAAGTACCATTTGCCGCTCTCATTCTTCCACTCACCGGTATCCACCGCGGTTCCCTTAGTGACCGGAGCATAATCCTTGTAAGCGAATTCCAGGCATACATTTCCGTTGATTCCGTTTACATGCCCCTTATCCGTACACTGCCAGATCGTGCGACCCTCATATGTACCGTCCGCACCGTATCTCGCAAGCCAGATATCATAGTGGATCTGCTTTGTGTCCATCTCGGTCGTAAATTTGCTGTAGTCGCTGTATACGATCGGTGTATAGCCTGCCGCAGCAATCGTATCACAGAATGCGTTTACCACATCTGTGAGCTCCTGAACCGAAAGCTCCAGGATATATTTTGACTCTACATCCACAGCGATCGGATACTTTACATTGTATCCGGATACTTTTTCTACAGCATATTTCGCAGCCGCCTTCGCTTCCTCCACAGTTTTCGTCTGAAGATAGACATACGGAGCTGCCTGAACTCCGTTGTCCGAAGCCCCCTTCATATTTTTCTCATAATTCGGATCCATGGTGTAACCACCCTCATATCCGTAAGACATCATCTTAATAAAAGCGAACGATATATCATCTGCCGCAACTTTCGCCCAGTCGATATCTCCCTGCCATTTTGCAACACTGATGCCGCGGAGAAGCGCTCCCTCTATTGTTTTTCCATTATTGTCCACATAAACACCATTTACCTTTTTCCATGCATTTGCAGGATCCGTTACACTGGTATCCGTGGATGCCTTATTCTGCTCATCATAACCCGGTCCGATCTCATCCGCAAACGCGGTAAAACTGCCCTGTATGATCATTAGCGCCGCGAGGACTGCTGCCATATATCGAAATTTTTTCTGAAACATTCTGATTCCGCCTTTCTTTTCTGCCCGTGTTTTATTTCTTAAATATTTTCCATCTTCAAAGCTGCACAAGAAACCGTTGTAACTATAAAGATGCTGAACGACTACAAACAGTTTTCTTTAAGCCTTCACAAGTATACTACAATTTCCCTCTTTTTTTATTAAGAACTTCTTACATTTTCGTTGTCACACCTCTAAGACTTTGTGGCAAAATTTCGTCCAGGATAAAAGCCGCCAGTTTCCGAACAGCCTTCCCTGTGCCGTAAAAACAAAAGAACCCTTGAAAACCAAGGGTTCCGGAGCGGAGACGGCGGGATTCGAACCCGCGTACCGGGATGAACCGATAAACGCATTTCGAGTGCGCCGCGTTACGGCCGCTTCGCTACGTCTCCAGGATGTCTGCCTCTTTAAAAGGCAGACTATATATTATTATACATATTTTTTGAGATTTGTATAGAGAAATCACAAAATAATTTTCACCAGTTGTTACAGTTCAGCCATGCGCTGGTTTGAATGAGAAAGTGTGTTGCAAGCTTGCTTGCATAAGCACTTTTTCATCCAAATCAGCATATGGTGGAACCACCAAGCTTCTTGTTTTCATGAATATGAAAACAAGAAGATGTAATGGCTGAACTGTAACCACCAGTTTGCTCTTGCTTCGGTTCTCATGCACATGAAAACAAGAAGATAGCAGGCATCAATCCACTAATTCCCCTCCGCAAAATAAGCATCCACTGCTCCGGCGATCCCGCTCGCGATTTTCCCCTGGTAACCGTCATCCTGCAGCCAGGTATCCTCATCCGGATTGCTTAAAAATCCCATCTCAAACACACAGACCGGGATCTCGCACCAGTTGATATCGGAGGAACTGTCCGTCTCCTGGACACCGCGGTTTTTCGTGCCTGTGGCGCCGCAGACAGTGTCAACGATCTTCTTGGAAAGATTGTAGCTCTTGTCGTGAAGACTGGCGTTATAGGGATTCTGGGCCGTCATGCAGGTGGACAACGCGCCGTAAACGCTGGAGTTATCCATGGAACCGGCATGAAGACGGATCAGGATATCGGCTTCACTCCTGTTTGCCGCCACAGACCGCTCCGCGCTGCTCATGTTCACATCGTGGCTCGTGCGGATCATGACGACATGATAGCCGCGATTTACAAGCTCTTCTTCCAGCTTTTTCGCCACCGTCAGCGTCACCTCGTACTCCGGGACTCCGCTGGATGTTCCCACCGCGCCTTCCGGCATCTTTGCCTTCATGGTCGTGGAGGATGGGCCGATAGGCTCTTTTGAGGTGTTCGCCTTCGCCTGATGTCCCGCGTCGATGGCAACGGTGTGACCGTTAAACGGAATCTCCGGTGCAGTCTCAGCATCATCGCTCGCAGCCGCTGTGTACGCCGCCGCGGCCGCCTCTCTCGCGGCCTCAACGCTCTCTGCCTCGGACATCTCTGAGGACAGTTCTTCTGATTCTGAAGCTGCTTCCGCCAGTTCTGAACTCTCAGAAGCCACATCACCACCCTCTGGATCTGCGCTTAGCGGTTCCCCGGCAGCTTCTCCGAGCGCCTGCGCGTCCGCATCCCCGGGTCCGGAAGCTCCTGTATCCGTGCTTTCTGCCGCCAGGTCTGCACCATTCCCGGACATTTCAGCCCCAGCCGCCGTCTCACTGCTCAGATCCACTGCCTCATATTTCCTCGCCCCATTGCATCCGGTAAGCACCAGAGCAAAAAGGGCTGCAAAGACAAGGAATCGGAGGAGTCCGTTTCCCTTTTTCATCCTGCTCATAGGATCGTTCCTCCTCCGACTACGCATTCATCCTCATAAAATACAACTGCCTGTCCCGGCGTGATCGCACGCTGCGGTTCCTTAAACTGACACTCCACCGTTCCATCCGGAAGTTCCCTGATGGTACAAGAGGATCCCTTGTGGCTGTAGCGGATTTTCGCGAGAACTTCTCTCTCCTCGCCGTGAAGTCCGTCGATCGCCATCCAGTTCACATCCCTGCAGATCAGATGATCGGAAAATACATCATTCCCCTCGCCGATGACGACCTCGTTTGTCTCCGGGCGGATTCCTGTGACAAACACCGGATGGCCCATCGCAAGGTTCAGGCCTTTTCTCTGACCGACAGTGTAGTGGGTGATTCCCTTATGTTTTCCGAGGATCACGCCATTTTTATCCACAAAGTTTCCGCATCCCGGAACATCGGACGCCTCGCGCTCGATAAATCCGGCATAATCGTTATCCGGCACAAAGCAGATCTCCATGCTGTCCTTCTTCTTTGCCACGGCGAGCCCACGGTCCCCGGCGATCTTTCTCACCTCGTCCTTCGTGTAATCACCGATGGGCATTAAAGTCTTGGAAAGCTGGAACTGGGTCAGGTTGTAGAGCGCGTAAGTCTGGTCCTTTGCCGCTGTCACGGAATTGCGGATCGTGTAACGTCCGTTCGGCAACTGGCTGATGCGGGCATAGTGACCGGTCGCAATATAATCGGCGCCGATCTCCAGGCTGCGCTCCAAAAGCGCCTCCCATTTTACATAGCGGTTGCAGGCAATGCACGGATTCGGTGTCCGTCCGTGCAGATACTCCGCAACAAAATAATCAATGACATTCTTCTGGAATTCTTTCCGGAAGTTCATAACATAGTAGGGAATTCCAAGTGTCCACGCGACACGTCTCGCGTCCTCCACCGCACTGAGTCCGCAGCATCCGCCGTTTTCCTCAATGGTACAGGAATCCTCTTCCTGCCAGATCTGCATAGTGACACCGATCACGTCGTATCCCTGTTCCTTTAAAAGACAGGCAGCAACCGATGAATCCACGCCCCCGGACATTCCTACCACGACTTTTTTCTTCATTAATATTCCTCGTCCTCTTCATGCTCACTGATATCGGACACCGGCTTCTGTAAGCCTTTGATCTCGATATGGTGCTTTTCTGCATAATCCCAGAGTGCTGCATGGATCGCTTCCTCTGCAAGCAGGGAGCAGTGAACCTTTACCGGCGGAAGTCCGTCAAGTGCTTCCATAACTGCCTTATTGGTTACTTCCATCGCTTCCTCGATCGTCTTTCCCATTACCATCTCTGTCGCCATGCTGCTTGTGGCAACGGCAGCACCGCAGCCGAAGGTTTTAAACTTGCAGTCACGGATGATATGTGTCTCGTCATCAATGTCGAGATAGATTCTCATGATATCGCCGCATTTTGCGTTTCCGACAGTACCTACGCCGCTGGCGTCCTCAATTTCTCCCATGTTTCTCGGGTGCTGGAAATGGTCCATTACTTTCTCTGAATACATTATTTTTTCCTCTTACTTTCTGTTCTTCTTAATGAAATCCTCATAGAGTGGGGACATTGCGCGAAGCTTCTCCACGATCTTCTTAAGGCAGTCTACAGTATGGTCGATCTCTTCCTTCGTTGTCTCCTCGCTTAAGGTAAGGCGTAAGGATCCGTGCGCAATCTCGTGCGGAAGTCCGATAGCTAAGAGCACATGGGACGGATCCAGGGAACCGGATGTGCATGCAGATCCGCTGGATCCGCAGATTCCGTCCATGTCCAGCATGATGAGTAAGGACTCACCCTCGATGAACTGGAACGCGAAGTTCGCGTTGTTGGAGAGACGGTTTGTGCGGTGACCGTTTAAGCGTGTGTACGGAATCTCGTCCATAACACGTCCGATCAGGTAATCGCGGAGTTCTGTCTCTTTCTTCTTATTATTCTCAAGTTCTGCCATTCCGATCTCGACAGCTTTTCCGAGACCGACGATTCCCGGCACATTCTCAGTTCCGGCACGGCGTTTTCTCTCCTGGGCACCGCCATGGATGAAGGAGCGGAGCTTTAAGCCTTTTCTGATGTAGAGGAAGCCGACTCCCTTCGGTCCGTGGAATTTGTGGCCGCTGGCACTTAGCATATCGATATGGTACTCATCTACATTGATCGGCTCGTGGCAGAATGCCTGAACTGCGTCGGTGTGGAAGATGATCCCGTTCTCATGGGCGATCTCACCGATCTCCCTGATCGGCTGGATCGTTCCGATCTCGTTGTTTGCAAACATTACAGAGATCAGGATCGTATCCGGACGGATCGCCTTCTTTAACTCGTCAATGGAAACGGAGCCGAACTCGTCTACCGGGAGGTAGGTGATCTCATAGCCGCGCTTCTCGAGATACTCACATGTGTGAAGGATCGCGTGGTGCTCGATCTTTGTTGTGATGATGTGTTTTCCTTTGGACGCGTAAGCCTCCGCAGTCGCGATCAGAGCCCAGTTGTCGGACTCGGAACCGCCATTTGTGAAGTAGATCTCATTGTCCTTCGCGCCGAGAGCGTTTGCTGCAGTCTCTCTTGCTTTTGCGAGGGCTTCCTTACACGGTGTGGAAAACTCATATACCGCGGAAGGGTTTCCGTAATATTCTGTATAAAACGGCAGCATGGCTTCCACGACTTCCGGACGTACCTTTGTCGTAGCCGCATTGTCGAGATAGATTACTTTTTTCATTGTTCCGCCTTTCTGTAAAGCTTGATCATCCAGTCTTGCTGTTATACCGCCGCAAGGCTGAACTGTTACCATTTATTTTATGCCATGACCCGTGAGTCAGCGCCCAAAAAGGCGCAGACAAGCCACAGATATCCTACATTATATACGAAACCGGTTGGGAATTTCAACCGGTAATCTTATGTTTTTTCAGAAATACACAGTAACTCGCTAAGTATTTAGGAAATCCCCGTATTTTCAGCGGTTTCAGCCGTCATATCCCTCTCTTATTTCCACATATATATAACAGAAGCCTTCTGCCTCAACGGAGCTGCCCATGCCTTTATCCCATAAAACTCACCCACTGATCACTGGAACCCTTCTCCTCACCGCCGCCGGACTTCTTTCCCGGGTCCTCGGCTTTTTCTACCGGATCTTTCTCTCCCGGACGATCGGTGCGGAGGGACTCGGAATCTACCAGATGATCTTCCCAGTCTACGGAATCTTTTTCTCCCTCTGCGCCGGGTCGATCCAGACCGCCATCTCCCGCTTTACCGCAGCGGACCCGGACCATGCGAAGCGGACGCTGCTCTCTGGTTTTTCTTTATCCTTCGCCATGTCTCTGGCCGCCGCCTTTGTGATCCGGCACTTCTCGGGCCCTCTTGCGGAACATGTCCTCATGGAACCGCGGTGTGCCCCGCTGCTCTCCGTCATGGCCTTCGCGATTCCGTGTACCTCTGTCCATGCCTGCATCTGCGGGTACTATTACGGAAAAGAAAAAGTCTCCGTCCCTGCGGCCGCCCAGCTTTTTGAGCAGACGATCCGGATCTTTACGGTATTTCTGCTGGTGTCTGTCTGCATCGAAAAACGAATTCCGGTCACCGTGTCACTTGCCGTATTCGGGCTGGTTGCCGGGGAAGCCGGGTCGGCATTGTTTGTGCTGATATTTTTTCTTTTATTTCATGAATTTCACGAAAATACAGGCAGATCCTGCAGGATTGGCCAAAGTTCCATAAAAAATCCGCTTTTCAGGAATTCCGAACAAATTTCGGATCTCTCTGGCAATCTGTTCTCTCCCATGGCCGCCCTCCTGGCCCTCGCTGCCCCACTCATGGCAAACCGTCTCATCCTGAACCTTTTGCAAAGCGCGGAGACGATCATGATCCCGGAGCGCCTGACCGTCTACGGACTCACCCGTTCCCAGGCCGTCAGTACATATGGAACTCTCACAGGCATGGCGATGCCTTTTGTCCTCTTTCCATCGGCCCTGGTAAACTCCCTGGCTGTGGTCCTGCTGCCCGCCACTGCGAGGCACCAGTCCGCCGGAAACGACTCCGGAATTGCCGCCGGGATCTCCATGTCCTTCCGATACAGCCTTTATCTCGGAATTTTTTGCATCGGGGTCTTCACAGTCTTCGGAGATGCGCTGGGCTTACAGATATTTAAAAGCCAGGACGCCGGATCCTTCATTCAGATCCTCGCCTGGCTCTGCCCGTTTCTCTATCTCGCCACCTCATCCGGCAGCATTTTAAATGGGCTCGGAAAGACGAAACTCACGTTTTTCCATCACCTGGTCTCACTTCTCATCCGCATCGCCTTCGTGTGGTTCGGGATCCCGGAGTTTGGGATCCGCGCATGCCTCTGGGGGATGCTGGCGAGTGAGATGCTTTTAGCCCTGCTCCATATTCTGGCGCTCCGAAGGATCGTCCCATGCGACTGGAACGCATGGATATTGATCGGAAAGCCTGTTTTCTGCCTGCTTTGCGCCCTGTGGCTCTTCCGGCTCTTTCCAGAAACGCTTCCGCTTCCGGCAGGACTCCCGGATTTTTTCCGGACTGCAGTGCAGATACTTCTTTTATCCACCATGTATCTCCTGTTTCTGCTGTTTTTTCACAGAAAACAGAGTCCGGCCTCTACATGATCACTCGTCGAATTCCACCGTCACATAATACCCGCGGTCATTCTGGATAATATCCTTCACAATGCCCTTTCTGCTCTTCAAACGCTCCGTAAACCGAAACAGTCCTGACATCGCCACCGCCGGTTCGATCATGTAATTCACATTGACCGGCGTGATGGACTCGCTGACATCCACCTCCTGACCGACCTCCACAAGGCCCGGGCGTTCCATTTTAAATACGATCTCTCTCATTTTTATCCTCTTTTCTATTTACGGTAACAGGCATTCCAGAAGCCGTGAAACATTTCGTCGGTACCTTCTGGTTCTCACTTTCCGCCTTGTATCATCGCCACAGGCAGTTTCTTCCGGATGCCCAGTGACGTAAAAATGCCGCCAGACCGCTTTTTTAGCGTTCCCTGGCGGCATTACCTTTTTACTTTCCCGGCATTGCTGCCATGTTCTCTCAAACCTGTCTGACGAGCTTATTTCCCCTCGTAAATGATCGCAGAATCCACATCATATTTCTGCAGTTTATCTCTTCCCTTTAATCCCGCAAGCTCCATCACAAAACAGATCTTAACGACCTCTCCGCCAAGCTCTTCCACAAGCTTTGCGATCGCTTCCACGGTTCCGCCTGTCGCGATCAGGTCATCGATGATCACGACCTTCTGGCCCGGCTTGATGGAATCCTTGTGGAGCTCGATGGTTCCTGTGCCGTACTCCAAGGCGTACTCCATAGAAACGGTCTCTCTCGGAAGCTTTCCCGGTTTTCTCGCCGGAACAAAGGCTTTTCCCATCGCGTAAGCAACCGGTGTTCCAAAAATAAATCCTCTGGACTCCGCTCCAACGACCACATCGAAATCTACGTCTTTTACCATCTCAAGGAGAGAATCGATCGCCAGCTTTAATCCATCCGGATCCTGTAAAATTGAAGTGATATCACGGAAAATAATCCCCGGCTCCGGGAAATCCGGGATGCTTATTACATACTCTTCCAGCTTTTTCATAGTATTTATGGTTCCTTTCTGATTCGATCCACGATTGCTTCTATTTTATCACATGTATTTTTTTCTGGCAACCATGAGAAAAAGCAAAACGTCGGTTGAATACCTACCTTTTTTGTAGTATAATCAGAGCAGTTCCAGATTCCGCATGATGAGCGGAATCTTTGTTTGTTTCATCTGCAGATGCCCTCTGAGCGCATTTCTGCAGAATAATATCGCAAAATTGTTCCTTATCGGCACAGTTATAACATTTTTTAGGAAGTCCAATGATCTGAACATCTCACATCTTGTCAGATCACTGTTGAAATTGGTGAAAGAATCATGAAAATATCTACAAAGGGTCGTTATGCACTGCGCATGGTCATCGACCTGGCTGAACATGCCGACGATGGCTTTATCTCCTTAAAGGACATCGCCGCCCGCCAGGGTCTCTCAAAAAAATATTTAGAGCAGATCGTTCCACTCTTAAACAAGACCGGAATGCTCTCCACCACCCGCGGCTACCAGGGCGGATACAAACTCGCAAAATCCCCGTCGGAGTGTACCGTCGGTGCGATCTTACAGACCACTGAAGGCAGCCTCGCCCCGGTCTCCTGCCTCGAGCACACTCCAAACCCCTGCGAACGTTGCTCCGCCTGCGACACGCTCCCGGTCTGGGAAGGCTTAAACCGCGTCATCATGGATTATCTCGACGGAATCACAATCCAGACGATCCTCGACCAGAAGCATGAGCTCGAGGAAAAGCACAGACTGGCAGCTGAGGAGATCTTAAATCGTGTGAAGGGTCCGTGTCAGTCATAAAATCTGCGGCTTTGTGACTTTTTTATATTGTATTTTATATGTTGAAAAAAAGCTTCGCAAAAAATTGTCTTAAGGCAGTTTCTTACGAAGTTTTTTCTGTGCCTGTTCAACGGCACAGACCGTTACAGATTTATATATTGGGGACGGCAGCATGGCATCCACATATATTCCACTTCCGTCCAACAACAGAACAGCGGTCACACATATTGCTACGCAGTGACCGCTGTCCTGTATTCGTTCGTTAATTGAGGGGGATTTTTTCCAGCACAGCTTGACGCACGGCTGAACTGTTGGGGGATTATTCCTGTAATGTCTTAAACGCCTCGTCCAGATCCTCGATGATGTCGTCGATGTTCTCCGTACCGATGGAGAGACGGATCGTGTTCTGCTTGATGCCCTGGTCCGCTAACTCCTCATCGTTTAACTGGGAGTGGGTTGTGGAAGCCGGATGGATCACGAGGGACTTCACGTCAGCGACGTTTGCAAGTAAGGAGAAGAGTTCAAGGTTGTCGATAAACTTCTTTGCAGCCTCTGCGCCGCCCTTGATCTCGAAGGTGAAGATGGAGCCGCCGCCGTTCGGGAAGTATTTCTTGTAGAGTCTCTGCTGTTCCGGATCATCAGATACAGACGGATGGTTTACCTTCTCTACGAGCGGATGGTTGTTTAAGTACTCAACAACCTTTAATGCGTTCTGTACATGGCGCTCTACGCGGAGAGACAGTGTCTCAAGTCCCTGTAAGAAAATGAATGCGTGAAACGGGGATATCGTTGCGCCTGTATCACGAAGTAAGATCGCACGGATCTTTGTAACGAATGCTGCTCTTCCTGCTGCCTTTACGAAGCTTACACCGTGGTAGCTCGGGTTCGGCTCAACTAAGGACGGGAACTTTCCGCTTGCTTCCCAGTCAAAGTTGCCGCTGTCGATGATCACACCGCCGATCGTGGTTCCGTGGCCGCCAATGAATTTTGTCGCGGAGTGGAATACGATATCAGCGCCGTACTCGATCGGTCTTACAAGGTACGGAGTCGCGAATGTGTTGTCGACAACCAGCGGGATCTTATGTGCGTGGGCGATGGAAGCCAGCTTCTCGATATCAACGACATCGGAGTTTGGGTTTCCAAGTGTCTCAACATGGATCGCTTTTGTATTCTCCCGGATCGCATTCTCAACTTCCTCGGAGTTGAACGGATCAACGAAGGTTGCTGTCACGCCGTACTCCGGAAGTGTGTGTGCTAAAAGGTTATATGTTCCGCCGTAGATGTTCTTTGCTGCCACGATGTGATCACCTGCATGCGCAAGGTTCTGGAATACATAGGTTGCTGCTGCCGCGCCGGAGGCAACTGCCAGTGCCGCGACGCCGCCCTCCAATGCTGCAATTCTCTTCTCGAAAACATCCTCAGTCGGATTTGTCAGTCTTCCGTAGATGTTGCCTGCGTCTGTGAGTCCGAAACGTGCTGCCGCATGCTCGCAGTTTCTGAATACATAGGAAGAGGTCTGGTAGATCGGAACTGCTCTCGCGTCTGTCACCGGATCCGGCTGCTCCTGTCCTACATGAAGCTGTAATGTCTCAAATTTGAAGTTTCTCTCTGCTCTTGTTTTCTTTGCCATAGTGATTTTCCTCCTCTTATCCCGGATCGGGACGTCGCATTTCATTCCCGAAAATTTTCTTATTTTCATTTACCAACCACCCTATCTGGTTGCAAGGTAATAGTACCATATGTTGGAAAATCTGTCTAATTGGATGTACTCAGGTCTTGCTATAGGTTTTTCCTATTACTTCATGCTGTGTCAAGGCACTGCAGAAAGCATGATCTTTTGCACCCTTTCCGGCATTTCTCATACACTGAACATATAGAATGATCGCAAAGAGAGGTCCTTTTTGTATTATGAAAAAAATTCTGGCACCGGTTCTTCTTGTGTTTACGGCGGCGGCTCTGCTCACCGGGTGTAAGAAGGACACGAACTCATCCTTAACTCCCGTTACCTTAAACGAAGTTGCCCACTCCATCTTCTACGCGCCCCAGTATGCGGCCATCGAATTGGGATATTTTGAGGAGGAAGGGATCGACCTGACTCTTGTAAACGGAGCTGGAGCCGACAAGGTCATGACAGCCCTGGTATCCGGGGATGCGGACATCGGGTTCATGGGATCTGAGGCGAGTATCTATACTTATATCCAGGGCGATGATGACTACGCCGTAAACTTCGCCCAGCTCACCCAGCGGGCTGGGAACTTCCTCGTTGGACGGACACCGGAAGCTGATTTCAAGTGGGAAAACCTCATTGGGAAGAAAGTTTTAGGCGGCCGTGCCGGTGGCATGCCCCAGATGGTCTTTGAGTATATCTTAAAGAAGAACGGCATCGATCCCACAAAGGATCTCTCCATCGACCAGAGCATCAGCTTCGGTCTCACCGCCGCGGCCTTCACCAGCAATGATTCCGACTACACCGTCGAGTTCGAACCCTTCGCGACAGCCCTGGAACAGGAAGGAAACGGCTATGTAGTCGCGTCCCTCGGAAAAGACTCCGGCTATGTACCCTACACCGCCTACAGTGCCAAGAAGAGCTATCTCGAAAAGCACCCGGAGATCATCCGGAAATTCACAAATGCGATTCAGAAAGGCCTCGACTATGTGAACACCCACTCCGCTGAGGAGATCGCCGAGACGATAAGCCCGCAGTTTAAGGAGACCGACACCGAAAAGATCGCGATCATCGTGGACCGCTACAAAGAGCAGGATACCTGGAAAGAAAATACGGTCTTTGAGAAGGAAAGCTTTGAGCTTCTCGAGAACATTCTGGAGGAAGCCGGTGAGCTTGACACGCGGGTTCCTTATGAGGATCTTGTGAATACGAAGTTTGCGAAGGCAGCCGCAGAGAAATAACCTTCTAATCGGAGAGATCTGAATTTTTTTAATCATTGTAACTGTTCAGCAGGTCTGCGCACTTGCCGCGCTGACCGTAAGAAAACATAAGCTGGAAGGCAAAAATCCCATCGGCGCAGCCGATCTCGAATGGTTTTTGCTTGTAACTATGAAAATACTGAGGTTACTAATCATTTAAATTCAGATCTCTCCGATATTTTTATACTTCCTCTCCTCTCATTCTCCACCATCCCATCATCCACTTCACATAGTCAGAAAATCCCGCGGGATCCACATCCCGGGCCGCAATGACAGGGATGTTTCCGATCTCCTCCCCATTGAACCGGTAGCGCAGCGTTCCAAGCTGGTCTCCCGCCTTTACCGGGGCCTTTGCGCTCTCTTCCAGCATCAGTTCCCGCTCCACACCGGAAAAGTCCTCGCCGTGGAGTCCCAGATATGTAAAGGTTACGCCGTAGGAAAGTTCCACCTCCGGCTCTTTTCCGCCTGTCACGGAGAGTTTCGGAAGCTCCGGCGGCGTCTCATCTTTATAGAGCCTGCAGTTTCCAAACCCATAATTTAAAAGCGTCACCGCGTCCTTAAATCTCGCCTTGAAGTCCGGTGCCGCCATAATCGCGGCGATAAGCTCCACGCCGTCCTTTTTTGCTGTGGCGGAGAGACAGTATTTTGCGATACTGGTGGAACCTGTTTTCAGCCCCGTCACCTCGAAATTCGTCGCCATCTTTAAGAGCTTATTTGTGTTGGAGAGACCGAACTCCTTTGTCCCCTGCTTCGTCACATGGGTGATATTCTCCATCCAGATCGTCGTATAGTTTGTGATCTGCGGGTATTTTGTGATAAGTTCCCTGGACATCAGCGCGATGTCCCTCGCCGTAGTCACATGTTCCGGGGAATCCGTGAGTCCACAGCAGTCAATGAACTTCGTGTGCTCCATCCCCAGGCCTTTCGCCCGCTCATTCATCATCTTCACAAAAGTCCCCTCATCGCCTCCGATAAACTCAGCCATTGCCACCGACGCGTCGTTGCCGGAGGCGATGACGATGCACTTAATCAGAGTTTCCACGGTCTGGATCTCGCCCTCCTCCAGGAACACCTGGGATCCGCCCATGGATTTCGCGTGGGCGCTTGTCACCACCTCGTCTGTCAGACGGATCTTCCCTGACTGCAGGGCGTCGAAGATCAGGATCAGCGTCATGATCTTTGTGACACTGGCGGGATTTCTCGGCTCATCCGCGTTTTTCTCGCAGATCACGGTTCCTGTGGATGCCTCCATGAGGATCGCGGATGGGGCCGTGATCTCCGGGCCGGTGTACGGTGTCAGCTCCGGCTGCATCTGCTGTATTTCCATGATCTGATTTCTTATATCCTTTTTCCATGTCCCTTCCCTCATCATCCCGTATCCGCTCACCGGTTCCATCATGAACAGGATTCCGGCCATGATCCCACAAATGCTTCTTTTTCCCACTCTCATATTTCTACTCCTGACCTGCCTGCTGTTCCATAAAATTTCTTCGCCCGGACGCCATTTTATTCCGCCCTGCGGCACGCTTTTCATGTTCTCAGCCAGTTTTCTCCTTATAAAATATGGCCCGGACATCCCCCTTTATGTCACTGCTTACAAAATGCTTAATTTTTCTATTTCTCGTAGCGTCGGACATGGGGTTGTGCTATGATAGAAGTAATAAATACAGAATTTTATCCGTTGTTCTGTCTGGCAAAGGACGGCGGTTACGAATTAAATTACGAGGTGATATTTTGGAATACAATAATGATTTTGAAAGGCGCCGCGCATATATTTCAAGCCGCGAAAAGCTGCGGAAACGGCGGCGGACAGTTCATATTACGATACTGCTGATCGTTCTCGGAGTTCTTCTCCTGGGAATCGGCGGACTGCTCCTCTTTAAAAAAGGAGGCCGCTTATCCACACAGTTGAAAAACAACACTTCTGAATCTTCGGCGGAATCCGATCCGTCTGGAGATGATAAAACGACTGTTTCACTTGCGGAGAGCGGATCCGGAGAAGACGCTTCTCCGGAGTCACAGGAAGCTGCCGCACCGGCTGCCGCCTACAATACAGGCGATACTGCCCTGGATGGGATTTTAAACAGCGCTCACGCAAAATTCGTCACCTACGACTACGATGCTGCCATCGAGATCTTAAACTCCAACCCGGATTACGCGGAGAATTCCGATGTGAAGGAGCTTCTCGCCGCCTGCGAGGAGACAAAATCCACACTCGTCCGGGCGGATGTAAACAAGATCACCCATGTGTTCTTCCACTCCCTGATCATGGATAACTCCAAAGCCTTCGACGGGGACGCGGATTCCAAGGGCTACAACCAGGTGATGACCACGAAGAGCGAATTTTTAAAGATCCTGGATTCCATGTACGAGAAAGGATATGTTCTCGTAAAGCTCCACGATATTGCCCACGAGGTGACGGACGAAAACGGCAATACGAAGATGGTGGCGGGAGATATTATGCTGCCGTCTGGAAAGATTCCTTTCGTCATGTCCCAGGATGACCTCTGCTATTACGAGTATATGGACGGTGATGGTTTCGCAAGCCGGATGATCGTGGGTGAGAACGGAAAGCCGACCTGCGAGATGGTGATGGATGACGGCTCCGTGTCGGTGGGCTCTTATGATCTCGTGCCGCTCCTTGAGGACTTTATCACGGAACACCCCGATTTTTCCTACCGGGGTGCCCGGGCGGTCCTGGCGTTTACCGGATATCAGGGCGTTCTGGGATACCGGACGGATCCGTCCTATGAGAGCTCCAACCCAAATTATGAGGCCGATAAAGAGATGGTCCGCCAGGTGGCACAGTGTCTCAGGGACAACGGCTGGGAGCTCGCCTCCCACAGCTGGGGACATATCAATTTCGGGAAACGCTCCTTTGAGGATGTGAAGACAGACTCCGATAAGTGGGCCTCCAGGGTGGAATCCCTGATCGGAAAGACGGATATCCTGCTCTACCCATTCGGATCAGATGTTGGCGACTGGCATCCGTACACAATGGAAAATGAAAAATACGCATATCTCCATGAGCTGGGCTTCCGCTACTTCTGCAATGTAGACTCCAGCCAGTACTGGGTACAGTTTGGATCTGACTATCTCCGCCAGGGACGCCGGAACCTGGACGGCTACCGCATGTACTACGACCTGCCGGAGACGAATCCGGATAAAGACCACTTAAGCGACCTCTTCGATGTGACCCAGGTCTTCGACCGCGAACGGCCGGTTCCGGTGGCACCGATGAATTAGACCTGGAATTAAAAACGGACTTCAAAAGTCATATCTCATATGGCTCACGAAGTCCGTTTCTTTTGTTTATATCCGCTAAAGCTTTCACTGGAAGTCCCTTCTGAATACATGGGAACCCGCAGAGCCTGCCAACGGCAGCTTCTTCGGAATTCGAGAAAATCAAAATACGCTGGACAGTTTTTCCATCCAGCGTACCCGGTATTATTCTGCATTTTCTGTTTTTCAGCTGAAATCTTCATTTAGAACTGCACAATATCCTTGATCTCCTGCGCCGGTTCCACGCTCTCGGCGTAGAGCACCGGACCGACACCGTCGTAGTCCGGCCAGAACTCGTATGCGATCTTCGCGCGGACCTTGACCCACTGCTTTGTCTCAAGGTTTCTCGCCTCACGCGCCTTGCAGATAAATCCTAAAAATGTCATATCTGCCTCGCAGCATGTCATCGCCATTCGGCCCGGAACGAAATAGTTCTTCGGGAATTCCGGGGATTTTAATACCATACCGGTGAACTCCACAACTTTTCCCTCGTAGCGGTCCTGCTTATCCATGGCGTCGATGTACCAGATGCCGTAATCCTTCGGATCGATCTTGATCACATCTGCTTTCATGTCGTACGGAAGATCCTCTTCCAGAACCTCCTGCTCGATCTCGCCTTCCGCGTCCTCGAAGATCAGCTCTGCCTGCGGGTTTAAAGCCTTTAAGCCGCGGCGGTAGCGGGTGATGTTCTCATCGCTGACTTCATCGCAGCGGTTCATGATCACAAGCTCGGAGCGCTTTACAAGGAGCGCTAAGAGCGGCTTCATGTTGCTTAAATAGAGCTCGAAGGTGGAGCCATCGATGATCGTGATCTGCTGGAAGAGTTCCCAGGTATCCGGGAGCTGCAGCTGATCCTGCGGCCACATTCCGTTCCACTCGATGAGCACGCGGGCCGGGTCATATAATGCCTCGATCCGTCCGTAGAAATCCTCGTCCATCTCGGAGATATCTTCCACGGTAACGATCTTTGTTCTTGTTTTCTTTAAGATTTCCTTATCGTACTCCGTATCGCCTTCCTCGCAGAGGATCAGAACGGTCGTACCGTCGGCCTGGAAATAGTCCTGCTGTAAAGTATTTGTGATGAACTGGGTCTTTCCCGCTTCCAGAAAGCCGTTGATGACAAATACCGGCATTTTTTCCTGCTGTTTCACTGTCTTATTCTCCTAATTATATAAAATGGTTCCTGCCCACGTCTTGCGCAGACAGGAACTGCCACTGAACAGGTTCTGCAGATCTGGCAGCCTGACCCTGGCAGAATACGTTCATTAAGCCTCAAACGCAGCCTTTAACTCGTCTTCCTTCAGGTTGGAACCGATCACGCACACTTTTCCTGTGTAGATCGGAGCGCCTGTGCGGATCTCGGTCTCTTCCGGTACAAGATCGAAGTAGTACCATGTTCCGTCCGCATCCGGCAGCATTCCCTTTGCGCGGAGAACCTGGCCGTACTTCTCGGAATGTGCGAGTTCCTGTAACAGGGACTCGAGTTTCTCCTTTGTGATGGTACGGTTTGTCTCAAGACCCCAGCTTGTGAATACCTCGTCGGCGTCATGATCGTGGTGGTGATGGTGGTGGCCGCATCCACACTCGCCGTCATGATGATGGTGATGCTCGTGCTCATCATCGTCATCATCGTGGTGATGGTGATGGCCGCATCCGCACTCTTCGTCATCGCCATGGTGGTGATGATGGTGCTCATGCTCATCTTCGTCGTCATCATCGTCATCGTGGTGGTGATGGTGGTGGCCGCACTCACACTCTTCGTCATCGTCATGGTGGTGATGATGGTGCTCATGCTCATCTTCGTCGTCATCATCGTCATCGTGGTGGTGATGGTGGTGGCCACAGCAGCACTCCTCGTCGTCATCGTCATGATGATGGTGATGGCCCTCTTTTACCTCCTCAAGGAGCTTCTCAGCCATATCATCTGTCGGCTTCTCGATGATCTCAAGAAGCTGCTCGCCTGTGAGCTTGTCGATCGGAGTTGTAACGATAGCTGCCTTCGGGTTCTTCTCGCGGATCATCTCTACACACTGAGCGACCTTGTCTGCGTCAGCGACATCGGTACGGCTTAACACGATCGTTCCTGCGCTCTCGATCTGGTTATTGAAGAACTCACCAAAGTTCTTCATGTACATCTTACACTTCTGAGCGTCAACGACTGTCACGGAACCGTTTAATACAACGTCGATCTCGCCCGCAACGTCGCAGACTGCCTTCATGACGTCGGAAAGCTTGCCGACACCTGACGGCTCGATAATTACACGGTCCGGTGTATACTTTGTAAGGACTTCATTTAAGGAACGTCCGAAATCACCGACTAAGGAACAGCAGATGCATCCGGAGTTCATCTCACGGATCTCGATGCCGGAATCCTTTAAGAAGCCGCCGTCGATACCGATCTCACCAAATTCATTCTCGATCAGGACTACTTTCTCGCCCGCAATTGCTTCTTTCAGAAGCTTCTTTATAAATGTTGTTTTTCCGGCTCCGAGGAAACCGGAGATAATATCAATTTTTGTCATAATGACACCTCTTTCTTGCCATCCGCGCGGCATTCCTGTATTTTTATCTGTCCGCCTTAATTTTATACTGTATACAGACCAGATCCACTGCCGCACTTTCATTTTTCATTACCAATTACTAACTTTAACACATTTTCTAACAAAGTCAAGTACTGCCGCTTCCAGCGGATGTCTGGAAAGCGGCAGAAATACGAGAAATTTTCTCATATAATATTGTTTTCTTGTACAGTCTTCAGGATCTGGCAAAATCCAGCCTCATTGAGCGCTTGCGATTACGTATCTGCTGGCATCCTGCTGTTTCTCCCCTATCTCGACTGCTTCACCATCTGAACGACACTGAACCCCCCGAACATCGCCAGGTTCACCACAACAACGCTGGCTCCCGCCGGAATTGAATATACATAGGAAAGAATGAGCCCGATAAAGAAGCACACCACAGACACAACGCCCGAGGATACCACAACGCCGAGGAAACTCTTAAATACCCGCATGGATGTCAGTGCCGGGAAGATCACAAGGCTCGAGATCAGCATGGCACCCATCATTCTCATACCGAGAACGATCGTAATGGCAGTCAGGACCGCGATCAGAAGGTTATAGGCGGAGACCCGCACACCCGTCGCCTTCGCGAAGCTCTCATCGAAGGTCACGGCAAAGACCTTGTTGTAGCAGATCACAAACATGCCGAGGACCACCAGGGACAGGACTACGCTTAAGTACATGTCCTCGCGGCTCATTGCTAAAATACTTCCGAACATATAGCTGCTGACATCCGTCGTCATTCCCGTCGTCAGGGATGTGACGATGATACCGATGGCGAGAGATCCTGCGGAAATCATCGCGATCGCCGCGTCACTCTTGATCTTTCCGTTTCCCGTGATCCGAAGAAGCAGGACCGCCGCCGCTGCCACCACCGGGATCGATACCGCGAGAGGTGCCCAGTTAAAGGCCACCGCGATGGAGAGTGCCCCGAAGGAAACATGGGACAGTCCGTCACCGATCATCGAATACCGTTTCAGCACAAGGCTGACGCCGAGGAGCGACGCGCAGAGCGAGATGCAGATCCCGCCGATCATCGCCCGCACGAGAAACGGATAGGAAAACATTTCCAGTAAAAGTCCCATTTAGTTCTCACCTCCGAGGAATTCTCTTCCGAATTCCGATTTCTTATACTCATCCACGCTCCCGTAAAACTGGACCGTCTGTTTCAACTGTAAGATCTTGTTGGCCTGGGTCACGATATTTCCGATATCGTGGGAGACCATGAGGACCGCCACCTTCTCATCCCGGTTTAAATGGCGGATCACCGCGTAGAAATCCTGGGTGGACGCCGGATCAAGCCCCGTGATCGGCTCGTCCAGGATCAGGAGCTTGTCCGTAGCACAGAGGGCTCTCGCGATCAGGGTGCGCTGTTTCTGTCCGCCGGAGAGATCCCGGTAACAGTTCTTTTTGAGATCCGTGATTCCGAGCTTTTCCATGTTGACCGCCGCAAGCTTCCTCTCTTCCATTGAATAAAACGGACGATTTCCACGCTTTCCAAGGCAGCCGGAGATCACGACCTCCTGTACCGTCGCAGGGAAATCCTTCTGGGCGGGGGTCTGCTGCGGGAGATATCCGATTCCGGACCGTCTCAACTCGTCCGCCAGCGTCAGAACACCGCCGGTGGGCTTTATAAGTCCCAGGAGTCCTTTCATCAGGGTGCTCTTTCCGGATCCGTTCTCGCCGACGATGCAGAGGTAGTCCCCAGGATTGATCTCCATGGACACGTCCTTCACCACGTCATAATTTTCATATCCAAAGTCCACATGTTCACATTTTAATAATGGCTGGTTCATCGATAAAGTCCTTCCCGTAAATTGACAACATTCTGTTCCATCAGTTCCAGATAGGTGACGCCGTTATCAAACTCTCTTCTCGTCACGTTATGACAGGAGTGAAATAACAGCGGCTTCGCACCGGTCTCCTCGCTGATGATCTCCGCCACCCGGTGGCTGGAGAGTTCCAGGTAATAGACCGCCGGGATCTGTTCCTCCCGCACCTTGTCGATCAGATAGGCGATGGTCTTGGCACTTGGCTCCGTGTCGGAGGCGCAGCCGGAAAACGCTGCCCGGTATCGGAGTCCGTAAGTGTCCGCAAAATAGCGGAGCGGAAACTTGTCCGCCATGACAATGAGGTCTAAGTCCGCGCCGTCTGCCACATTGCGGAATTCCTGATCGAGATTTTTAAGTTTTCCGAGATAATCCTCTGCGTTTGCCGCAAAGGTGTCCGCGTCCGCCGAGTCCATCTCCTGAAGCGTGTCCGCGATCACCTGGGTGATCTTCATGGCATTCACCGGGGAAGTCCAGATGTGCTCGTCGTATTCGATCTCGTAGTCTGCGTCGTCATCATCGTGCGTGTGTGTGTGATCTTCCGCATCATGATCGTGTTCATCATCCGTGTGGTCATGATCTTCCGCATCGTGATCGTGATCATCGTCATCAGCATGGACCGCCTCATCATGGTCGTGGTCATCGTGGGTATCGTCTGCCGACGCATGGCTGTGGTGATGTTCCTCACCTGCGTCCTCCATGCCTTCCACGATCTCTTCCTCCACGGTATCCACATAGTCCATCATCGTGATGACCTTTAAGCTCTCCGAATCCAGGGATGCCACAACCTGGCTCACCCACTGCTCCATGGCACCACCGTTGCAGATCAGAAGGTCCGCGTTCTGGATCAGGCGGATATCTGCCGGTGTCGGCTCAAAGGAATGGCTGTCCTGTCCCGCCGGGATCACCATGGAAAGATCTACGGCATCCCCCGCTATCTGTCTCGTGAAATCGTAGTACGGGAACAGGGTCGTTACAACTTTCAGCTTTCCATCATTCGGAGTTCCCACATCTCCGTGTGTGTCACTAACAGAGCCACAGCCTGTCAGGGTACCAAAAAGAAACATCGCTGCGGTGAGCCATGCTTCTATCCGTTTTCGTCTTGTTTTTCTAAAATCCTTCAATCCATTTCCTCCGGTATCTAACGCGCGGGCTGCTGTCACCTTTTTATGGCACATTGATAAGTCATGCCGCATCTACACAGGTCTGCCAAACAGCTACTTTTCAATCTCCGTTAAGATATCAAGCGGTTTCTCAAGCAGAAATTCCGGCTGGAATGCCGCAAGCTCCTCACGGCCCCTGAATCCCCAGAGAACTCCCACCGTCGTCATCTTCGCGTTCTTTCCAGTCTTCATGTCCGTATTCGTATCTCCAAAATACAGGCACTCTGACGGATCCGCGCCACAGATCTTCGCCGCCTTCAATGCTCCCGACGGATCCGGCTTCTTCGGAACGCCCTCCTGCTCCCCGATCACCGTGTCAAAATATCCCGCGCCGAATACATATTCTACGGTCTTCTTCGCCTGGGCATCAGGCTTGTTGGATACAACAGCAATCTTTAAACCCAGCTCTTTCGCCTTCGATGTGAGCTCCACGATTCCATCGTAAGGATGCATCTCATAATTACAGTATTTTCCGAATATCTCCATATATACAGGAAGGATCGCCTCGTAGTGCGCCTCATCCGTATCCCCGCAGGCCGCGAGGGAACGTTTCATCTGCATTTTATATCCATCGCCGACGATGGTCATCATCTGTTCCTCTGTCAAAGGACCGAGCCCAAACTTCTCCAGTGAAAGGTTCGTACAGTATGTCAGCGCATGGATCGAGTTTACCAGCGTTCCATCCAGATCAAAGATCAGACACTTATATTTCATATCTGCCTCCATATAAAGCAAAAACGAATCAAAAACTGTGCCACTCATTTTATCACACTAAAAAAAAAATGACAATACCTTTCTGCGCATATATAGGGCTCTGTCCGTTCTTTTATTACTGTACACGGCTAGTGGATTTTGCCGATTTGGAATGAGAAGCATCAGTCGTATATTTCTGACAGTTTCAGTCATTCTTACAGTTTTTTTCCATAAATTCCTTTTAAATCCCATTGACTCTTTCCAGTTTCCATATTAGGATATATCTATATGAAAAGGACAAATCTACATATATTTTATGTGCATTTTTGTACCAAAAGACGAAATCCCAGGAGGTACGTTTATGAAAAAATTTTGCATCGCAGCTCTCGCTGCAACACTGGCTCTCGGAACCATGATCACAGCTCAGGCTGCTGATACAATAGATGGAACTGTTGTATCCGGCACATACAAACGCAGCACAAACGGCGGACGCCGCCGCGGTTTAAAGTCCCCGGCAGGCGGTGCCTGGGAGAAGCTTTCTGACGGTACCTATAAATATCACTTTGCGGAAGGTCTCGAAGCTACCGATTACTGGCTGGAGATCGATGGAACCTGGTACTATTTCGGTCATGACAATATCATGCAGACCGGATGGGTAAAGGATGACGGCAACTGGTACTACATGGACCTTAAGACCGGCGCTCTCTTCACCGGCTGGCACGAGATCAGCGGCAAGTGGTACTATTTCCACGAGGAAGGCGATGGCTTCAAGGGCACTCTCATGGTAAACTGTGAGACTCCGGACGGATACACCGTTGACGTGAATGGTGCGCTTGTAGAATAGTCACTGGCATAAATTTTAAAAATCCCCGCAGGATCGTTTTTCCGCATCCTGCGGGGATTTTTTGCCGGTCCATATAGCATCCGTTCCAATAATACGTTTCTTGCATATGTCCCATTGATCGGCAGTTCCTCTTTATTCATATCTCAGAGCATCGATCGGATCCGCCTTTGCGGCTTTCGACGCCGGGTAAATCCCAAAGAAGATGCCGACTACGGCCGAAAAGGATACCGCAAGAAGGATGATCCCAGGTTTGATCACAACAGGGAGTCCAAGCGCCGCGCCGCCCGCCGTCACGAGACTCACAGCGAGAAGAACGCCGATGATTCCGCCCAGAGCGGACAGGATCGCGGACTCTGTCAGGAACTGGATCAGGACATCCCGGGTCCTTGCACCGAGCGCCTTTCTGATACCGATCTCGCGGGTCCTCTCCGTGACGGACACCAGCATGATGTTCATGATCCCGATGCCGCCCACCAGGAGAGAGATCGCAGCGATCCCGCCCACAGCCATGGAAAGTCCGCCCATGAGGCTGTCGATGGATCCCATCTCGTCCGCCACCGTATTCGTATAGAAATCTTCCGCGTTTCTATTCTTAATTTTCCCAAGATACACCGTCAGCCTTGACATGAAATTTACCATGTCCGTTCCCTCTTTCGCGTACAAACGGCAGTAATAGAACTGGTCATTCGGCCACGTGAGCAGTGTATACGGGATATACGCGGATCCCGTATCGCCGGAGCCTCCGGTCAAAAGCTTCTGGAAGGCGCTCATCTCTTTTTTATAGACACCGACTACCGTATACATGTCTGTATCCCCGTAGACGGTGGTCCGGAAGGTCTTTCCCACCGCGTTTTCCGTTCCGAAAAGTTTTCTGGCACTCTCCTCCTCTATCACCACATTTTTCTTTCGTCCAAGGATATCTCCTTCGTTTAAATAACGTCCGGAAATCATGGTCACCGGTTGGACATCGCTAAAATTCCAGTCGATCCCCTGGAAGTCAAATTTCATGTTTGTCCGTCCCGCAAGGACTTCTGAATTTACGCTGGCGTAACTGTCGATATAGGATATCTCATCCCCGAAGACTTCCTTGATCTTATCAAGTTCATCCAGGGTAAAGTAATCGCTGTCCCGCACATCCTCCACGTTGTATCCGATGGAGACCACCGCCTGGGTGGCCCCCGCGTCCTTATAGAGGTCCGCGAACAGCCCGCGCATCGTATCGCCGATGGAAACGATGGAGATGACAGAACCGATTCCGATGATAATGCCCAGCATCGTCAGGAATGAGCGCATCTTGTTCGCCATGATGGCATGGAAGGCCATGATCATATTTTCGCCTAGCATCCGACCACCCCACTCTCTGTTCCGGCTGTTTTCCGGAAATGTCTGTAGAGACCTTTCATGTGGACTTTACCGCTTCCTTTTGTCGGGTTTTCGTTGATCTCATCTTTGATGATCTGACCATCCGAGAAGTGGATGATCCGGTCCGTAAAGGCGGCGATATTTTCCTCGTGGGTGACAACGATCACGGTGGCTCCCGCCTTGTGGAGTTCTGAGAAGATCTCCATGATCTCGATGGACGCGGCTGTATCGAGATTTCCCGTCGGTTCATCCGCCAGGATCAGCGGCGGCTCGTTCGCCAGCGCTCTCGCAATGGCAACGCGCTGTCTCTGTCCGCCGGACATCTCATTGGGCATGTGTCCGGCGCGTTTTTCCAGCCCCACGCACTCCAACAGTTCCATGGCCCGCTCCGTCCTTTTCCTTTTCGGGATCCTCGCGTAGGTCATCGGGAGCTCCACATTTTTTAACGCCGATGTCCTGGAGATCAGGTTGAAGGATTGGAACACGAAGCCGATCTTTTTATTCCGCACCGCGGAGAGTTCGTCCGGGGACAGGGCCGCCGTGTCGATCCCGTCGAGGTAATAGTGACCCAGTGTCGGGCGGTCCAGGCAGCCTAAAATATTCATCAGGGTAGATTTTCCCGATCCGGAGTGTCCCATGATCGCAACGAACTCACCGCGGTGGATCGTCAGGTTGATTTTCTTTAGTCCCATGACCCGGATCGCGCCTGTGTCGTAGATCTTTACGAGGTTTTCCAGGCGGATCAGCTCGTCTGTCACGTTTTCCGTCATGTAGCGGGATCTTGTCAGTTTTTCAAACATTGTTTATTCCCCCTGTTTTCCGGATGATGTGACTGCCATTCCATCTGTGTACTGTTCTCCCGGCTCCGCGATCAGGACGGAGTTTTCATCCAGGGAGCTCCCTTCCACCGGGATGATCTCCATCTCCACATCGCCTTCCACACCGATGTCCACCGGAACCCAGGATACGGTTCCGTCACTGATCTCCTGTACGTAGTTCGTTCCGTCTTTTTCCATCACGGCGGAGACTGGGACTGTCAGGGCGTTCTCGGATTCTTCCAGGACAATGGACGCGCGGGCGGTGATTCCAGCGATCAGTTTTGTGTCCTGATCTGTGACGCGGATCTTTGTGGGGATGACGCGCTCGCTGGAACCGCCGCCTTTTTCTTCGCCGGTCGGGGAGATCGAGATGACTTCGCCGTGGACGGTCTCACCGTTTAAGATGTCCGCGGAGATCTCGGCTTCCTGGCCGACGGCGACTTTTCCGATGGTGTACTCGCTGACTTTGATCTCGAGTTCCAGGTTATCGAGGTTTTCGATCACGAAGAGTGGGGCGTCGTTTTCCATTTTGTCGGCAAAGCGGCCTACTTTTGTGTTGACGCGGACGACGGTGCCATCGATAGGGGCTTTTAATATCGTATTATCTAACTGCTCTACGGCTTTTTCGTAGTCGAATTTTGCTTTTTCGATCTGGAGGCGGTAGGAGTCATCGGCGACGGCGGATCCGTTTTTTATTGTGTAGGAGTCGCATTCCCGTTCTGCGTCGTGGAGACCGTTTTCCGCTGTCTCAAGATCAACTTTGGGGACGCTGCCGCCATCAAAGAGGGCTTTTGTGCGGTCGTAGTTGGCCTGGGCGGTGTTCAGGTCCTGGATGGCTTTGGCGTAGCCGTTTCTTGCTTCTTTATCTTTTTCGGCGCAGGTGGTCACGGCGAGGTCGTAGTCGTTTTTGGCGATGTCGGCTTCTTTTTTTACGTCGGAATCGTCGAGGACTGCCAGAGGCTGGCCTTTTGTGACTTTGTCGCCTTCTTTTACGGGAATTTCGAGGATCTCAGCGTGGAGGTTTGAGACGACGTCTACGCTGTCGGTTCCGGAGATGGGGCCGGTGACGGTGAGGCGGTTTTGGATGGTTTTGCGGGTTGGAGTCACAGTGTCCACGACGGGGACCATATCTTTTCCGCCGGACAGGAGTTTGATGCCGGTGATTCCGAGGATGGCAATGGCGGCGGCGATTATGATCTTTTTTCTCTTTGGGTTTTTGGGTTTCTTTTCTGTGGTTCCGGCCAGTAGGGAGTCTAGTTCTTTGTCGAATTCTTCTGGTGAGATTTTTTCTTCACTGCTCATACTCATGTGTTCCTTCCGAGGTTTTCTATGTTAAATGTGATTATTTTAACACTGGAATTTAGTATAGCAGGGAAATGTTTCTTTCTTGGGTCTTTTATCTGGCGTTTTTCTTGCGATTTTCTTACGTTTTTTGGGGGAGAGGTGAATTGGCGGGGGGTACGCACAGACCAGCTTTCAGATTCGGGCTCAGAGGATCTGAAAGCTGGTCTGTGCTGTGTACTGGCGGGAGCGCAGGCGCTGCGCTGTGCGTTGAGGATGTGGCTGTGCTGAGGGACGAGAAATGAATAAGCAATGCTGCATAATAGTTGTGTACTGTGCTGTTGTTTTTGACGGTTGGCTCACGGATGAGAGGTTTTTACATATTTTATAGTAAGTACGTTTGAGTGAGGTATCCATGACTCCGAAATTGGAAGTTAGAGGGGTGGATTATTCCTACCATACCATGGAGGGAGAGACGAAGGCCCTTTCTGATATATCGTTTCATGTGAATTCCGGCGAGTTTCTTTGTATTGTCGGGCCGTCCGGGTGTGGGAAGTCTACGTTGCTTTCTCTGCTTGCCGGGCTTTTGGCCCCTGAGCGGGGGGAGATTCTTTTGGACGGGGTTTCTGTCGGGAAGGGGGCTTCGGGGATCGGGTACATGCTGCAGAGGGATCATTTGTTTGAGTGGCGGACGATCCTTTCGAATGTTTCACTGGGGCTTGAGGTGCGGAGGAAGTGTGATTCAAAGCATTTGAGCCGGGTGAAGGAGCTTCTGGATTCTTATGGACTTCAGTATTTTTACGATGCGCATCCGTCGGAGCTTTCCGGGGGGATGCGGCAGCGGGCTGCTTTGATCCGGACTCTTGCTTTGGAGCCGGATCTTCTGCTTCTTGATGAGCCGTTTTCTGCTCTGGATTATCAGACGAGGCTTTCGGTCTGTGATGATATCAGTTCGATCATCCGCAGCAGAAAGAAAACGGCGATCCTGATCACCCATGATCTTTCGGAGGCGGTGAGCACAGCGGACCGGATCCTGGTGCTGACGAACAGACCGGGGACGATCAAGGGGGAGCTTGTGATTCGGTTTCCGAACCATGAAATGAGTCCTTTGAAGCGGCGGAATTACCCGGAGTTTTCTTCTTATTTTAATGAATTGTGGAAGATTCTTGGGAACGGGAATGGTGATGATACGTCAACTGTCGATGGGGCCGGATCTGGAGATACAGATATTATCAATGGAACGGAATCCGGTGATGAGAATCCACCGGCAGCCAGAAACGGACTCATGACCGCTGTCAATGTGGGAGGTGAGCCGGATGAGATTTCATAGTATCGCTTCTTTTATCCTGCGCAGGCACCGGGCTGTGATCCCGGCAGCGGATCTTGCGGTCTCCCCGGCCCAGTGCCGGTATCTGGAGCAGGAGCGGCGGATCCGGAGGCAGATCTTCATCTGCAGGATCTTATTTCTGGTCCTGTTTCTTTTTTCCTGGGAGATCAGCGCCCGGATCGGGATCCTGAACGATTTTATTTTCAGTTCCCCGTCCCGGGTGCTCTCCTGTTTTCTTTCCATGGCGGCAGACCGGACGATCTTTTACCACACGGGAGTCACGGTTTTGGAGACGCTTTTGAGCTTTTTTCTTGTGACATGGATCGGGATCTTCGGCGCGGTGGCGCTCTGGTCCAGCAGGCGGCTGGCAAAGATTCTGGAACCGTACCTTGTCATATTGAACAGTCTGCCGAAGTCCGCTCTCGCGCCGCTGCTCATCGTATGGCTGGGCAACAACATGAAGACGATCATCACGGCGGCGGTCTCTGTGGCGGTATTTGGCTCGATCTTAACGCTCTACAACGGCTTTCTCTCCATGGATCCTGACCAGATCCGTCTGATCTACACGCTGGGAGGAAAACAGAAGGATGTCCTCACAAAGGTCCTGCTGCCCGGCTCTGTTCCACTTATCATCAGCAACATGAAGGTCAACATCGGTCTCTGCCTCGTCGGCGTCATCATCGGCGAGTTTCTCTCCGCCCAGGCAGGCCTTGGCTTCCTCATCATCTACGGCAGCCAGGTCTTTAAGCTGGATCTCGTGATCATGTCCATCGTGATCCTCTGTATTCTGTCCGCAATCCTGTATCAGGCGGTGGCAGTGCTGGAACGGAGGTGTAGGCAGTAGAATCCCATCCACAGCTTCTGGTATCGGTAGGTTTTTCGGATGTATGACAATCCGTTAATCCATAAAATCTTTCTAAACAAATTTTTTTACCAACATCATGCACCGCTCTCATCAGTGACTGGAAGAAATAGTCTCACAAACAAAAATCCCCAGAAAACACCGCCCATATAATGGAGCATGTCTTCTGGGGAATATTTTTTGATTTTAAGCTAGTCCAAGGACTCTCTGTAGAATCCGCCGTAGAAGTCTTCTGTTTTGAATACGTTTATGATCACGTTTTCATCTACTTCCTGGATCAGCTGGACGATATCGTTGATCTCATAGGAAGAAATTACGGTGTGGAGCAGGTACATTTTTTTGTGGCTGTAGCCGCCGATGGCGTCCACGCAGGAAATACCGTGGTGATACTTGCTGACATACGCCTTCATGACCTCTTCCGCTTTCTCCGTGGTGATCTGTAAGGTCACGCGGTCATAGCGGTGATGGAAGGTGGAGATCATCTTTGTGGAGATGAACTGGAACAGGATGGAATATCCTGCATACTCCCAACCGAACATGTGTCCAAAAATTACAAGGATACACACATTTCCCATGAACACATAGTTCCAAATGGACTTTCCGGTCTTATTGGAAACATAGAGGGCAATAAAGTCGGTACCACCTGTGGATGCGTTTCCTTTTAAGGAAAGGACAACGGACAGTCCGTAAAGCACACCGCCGAAGATCACATTCAGGGTCAGATCCTCAAATAGCGGAGTATAGTGGCAGACTTTTAAGAAAAAGCTTGCAAAAAATACCTGCAGCAGCGAAAACACCGTGAATTTCACGTTGATGCTGCGGCAGCACATCAGGGCAACAGGCAGGTTTAAAACAACGAGCGCCAAAGATGTCGAGACGGTAAATCCATACAGTTCAGCGATTCGGTCGATCAAAATCGCAAGTCCCGTAAATCCGCTGGACAGAAGGCCTGCCGGACGAATAAAGGCCAGAATTACATAAGACTGCAGAAGGGCAGATGCCAGAACTGCCACGAAGGAAATCGCACAGCGGACAACAAAATTTTTCCGTATTTCACGTACCTTTTTGGTAACATCATTCCAGGAACTCATAAGTGGGGTACTCCTTTTTCATACTCTTGGTGCTGCGATCCGGTATTGTTGTATTTGATAAATCAAATGGTGTATTTTCCCGAATCGGTCCATCGTTTTCAGATTCTTTGCCGTTTTGTATGGGGTATTAGAAAAACGACCTTCCTAACTTTATCATGATTTTTTTGATTGTCAATCGGTCTCTTGAAAAACGAGAAAAAAACAACCGGAGGAGAACTCCGGCTTAATAATGTTAAAAATTCTATTCTCTTGTTTCCGCATCTGTACAATTATTTTCCGCGGTTTTCCCCGATCGCCGTGAGGTACCGGTTGCACGCATCCTTCATGCACGCGATCAATGGCTTCTGCGTCAAAGCAAAATAGCGCTCCCTGATCTCCTTCTCGATCAGCGGAACGTCTGTCCTCAGGCTCTTCCCCACAAACATGGATGCCACGAACTGCTTCGTCACCTCAAGGATCGTATTGCAGTCCAGTTCCAGGATCTTCCCCGTATCCCGCTCCACGATCAGACTGATATAAAATTCCCCGTGGAGATTGTAGATCGCATCCTCTTTGCTCGGCTTTGCCTGGCCGACCACAAGGATCGTGTTTTTGTTTTCCATATAATATACCCCTTTTTGTTCCCCGATATAAGAAATTGCTCATAGTGACCGACCTGCCCGCTCACGCAGACGAAACCTTTGCTGACAGCGCAAGAAAAACAAATGTCATCTGCGGTGCCGCTTGTTTTACTTTTGCGCCCGTTACATAGTATATCACAAAATATATTCGTTTTCCATTGACTTTTCTATGCATTTCCACTAGACTAGAGACAACGAAAACAGATTCTTTTATTTATCGGGACTCCTGCCCGGATGTTCCCTCCGTAAATAAGAGCCATGAATCTTCCAACAGGGGATCAGTGGCTTTTTTTGTTGCCTGAAATCCGAAAAACGATCCATATCGGCTTTTTCATACACACAGCAGTGAAAAAAGTTTTCCCCCTCATCAAACATATTTGGAGGATAAATACCATGACATTTTTTAAAGATCTGGATACCATTATGAAACAGGATTTCGGAAACCGTGGGCTCTTAAAAGCACTCCCGGACAATCCGATCCAGGAAACCTTAAACACGCTCGCGGACGCCCGCCGTGTCATTCTCTTAACCGGCTTTCCGGTCCGACTCAGCGACGGCTCTTTTGTTGGTGAAACCGACGGCCCCTTAGGCACCGCTGATATTGCAGCAGCCCTGACCGCTCTCGGCGCCTCCATCCTCGTGATCACCGATGAGCCCGCCTTTTCCATTGTAAGCGACGTTGTCTGCTACCGCGCTCCAAAAGCCAAACTCATGATGCTCCCTAAAACAGACACCGACGACTTCATCCGAAATTGCATCAAAACCTTCGCCCCGACCCACCTCATCTCCTTAGAACGCCCCGGTAAAGCCGCCAACGGCCACTACCACAGCATGCGCGGCGAAGTCCTCGATGACATGATCACTGACTCCGCCCTCTTTCTCTCCGAAGCAAAAAAATCCGGAGCCACCACCATCTCCATCGGCGACGGCGGCAACGAGATGGGCATGGGCACCTACCGCGACGTAATCGAACATTTCGTTCCCTTCGGTGGAACGATCTGCACCGCTGAATCCGCCGACATCACCCTCGCCAGCGGCGTCTCCAACTGGTGGGGAATTGGTATCGCCGCCCTCTGCTCCCTCTTCGCTGAAAAAAATCTCCTCCCGACCCGCGAGGAAGAGACCGAGTCTCTCCGCCTCGCCGTATCCGCCGGCAGCGTAGACGGCTGCACCAAAAAGAACGAAATGACCGTCGACCGCCTGGATCTCGAGACGCATCTTGGAATCCTGGATTCTGTTAACGACATCTTAAAGAAAGAACTGGACATATGTGCAATTGCATAAAGTAATCTCCATATCGCACAGCGCAGCGCCTGCGATCCCGCCAATACACTCGGCTGGCCACCCTCGCGCAGCCAATCTCAGCGCTGGCCTGGGTCCGGATCCGGGTGCCCCGCAGCCACATCCCAGGCCAGCACGTACCCTTTAGCCAATCCCCCGCACATTTCATATTGACATCCCCCACCCCCATTCTATATAATAGACATAAATAATACGAATACCACATATGAAAGGGGGTTATACTCCTGCGGTCCCACCCGGACGGCAGTATTTTTATGGAACAGCACCTGTCACAATACAAAATCTTCTACGAAGTAGCCCGTTGCGGCAACATCTCCCGCGCCGCCAAAGAACTCTACATCAGCCAGCCTGCCATCAGCAAAGCCATCAGCAAACTTGAAGAAAGCCTCGGCATCAAACTCTTCAGCCGAAACTCCCGCGGCGTCCAACTAACAAGAGAAGGCGCGATCCTCTTCCAGCATGTGAACACCGCCTTCGACTCCATCGGCCGCGGCGAACGCGAACTGAAGCGGATCCATGATTTCCATATCGGGAACTTGAAGATCGGTGTCAGCAACACCCTGTGCAAATACGTCCTTCTCCCCTACTTAAAAGGATTCATCGGAAAATACCCGCACGTAAACATCGCCATCGAGAGCCAGTCCACCTACCAGACCCTCGACATGCTGGATGCCAGAAAGATCGATATCGGACTCGTGGCGGAACCAAAAAGCAAAAAAGGCCTCCACTTCCAGCCGGTAATGGAAATCAGCGATGCATTCGTCTGTACTCCGGCCTATCTGGAAAACCTCCATCTGAGAGAAGGCAATGACACCGATATTTTTAAAACCGGAAATATCATGCTCTTAAACCGCTCCAATATGAGCCGGAAACATGTGGACGCCTACCTGGCTGACAACCAGATCGAGATCAACCAGATCCTGGAGACCACCGACATGGAACTCCTCATCGAATTCTCCCGGATCGGACTCGGAATCGGCTGCGTCATCAAAGATTTCGTCGAGGATGACTTGAAAAACGGTACACTCATTGAGATCCCGTTAGATATCCCGATCCCGAAACGCGTCATCGGCTTCTGCTGCCATCCTCAGGATATGCCGGATACCCTGAGAGAATTCATGGAATTCTCCCAGACATTCCACAAAGCATGATCTGACAATCGCGGGCATTTTTAATACCGATCTTCCCAGAATCGGCAAACAAACAATATAAGTGCAAATCGCCCGCAAAAAAAGAGCCAGGAACTGAATTCCGATCAATTACAAAATCCAGTTCCCGGCTCTTTTTAGTTTCTCATTTGTAACTGTTCAGTACCTTCACAGTTACATGCAAAAATCCATTCCAAATCGGCTACGCCGATGGATTTTTGCCTTTTAGCCTAGGTTTTCTTACGGTCAGCGCAACAAGTGCGCAGACCTACTGAACAGTTACTCTCATTTTTCTTATGTACGCTCAACCACTCCTCCAGGCGCAGTCTCCGCACGCGTTTTTACAAACCAAATCCCTAATTCTGGTCCTTATACCCAGTCACTTCATAAAACTTCTCAAGACTTCCATACTTAAACACCATCTTAAGCTCACTTCCGATGCTGTTCATCATCGTCTCATCCGGGATCTCGTCGCGGTGGTACCATCCCGCCTCAGAGAGCTCATCTTCCTGAAGCTTGATCTTATCCGGTCCGTCTAACTCCGCAAAAAATCCGATCATCTCCGTGTCAGAGAATGCCCATGGCTGGCTCTTATAATAGCGGATGTTCTTGACCTTCAGTCCGACCTCCTCCATGACCTCACGGTGGATCGTCTCCTCAAAGCTCTCCCCGATCTCCACGAAACCGGCGATCAGCGCGTATCCGCGGTACGGGTTGTTGTTCACGCGGTATCTGGACATTAAAAGTCTGTCCCCGTCGGAGATTGCAACGATGACAGCCGGAGAGATCTTCGGATACTCCGTCTGTCCGCACTCCGGGCACACTAACGCACGCTCAGTCTTGCTGTTCTCCATCAGATGACCACAGCGTCCGCAGTACTTTCTGCTCTCTTTAAAGCGATGAATCTGTGTCGCCGTGATTCCCGCGAAAGCCTGATACATCGGATGCATCTTTCTGTACGCCGCTGTCGAACAGAGTTCATAGACATCGGAATCATATCTCGGCATCTCCGTCACATAGTAATAATGATTTCCATCGATGGCGAACAGATAATACGCGCTTTCTTTCAGCAGCTCTTTGTCCTCCGGGAAATCAGAAAACTTCGGAATCTTGTGATTTTCCTCGTCCACTTTTCTTAAAAGTGTCTTACTCTTCTTTATATAAAGGACAAAGTCCTCATCCTGCGCCTTCGGCTGTCCGTAGGTCAGGTCAAATTTATGCGGGTTGATATCCTGGATCATTCCTATACTCCTTATTCGTTGACATAAGTTTCTGCCTCCCCGCAGCACCTCTCAGTTTCTGCTGCCGGCCCGGCAAAACCTTAAAATTTTCACATCATTTCCATGATACGACGGGCATTCATTTTTGTCAATCCATCAAAACCTTCCGCTCTGCACAGTCCCTCAAAGAAACTCCGCCATATGTTTCCCTGTTTCGGTTGACGAACATGTTCATTTGCCTTATAATGCCATTCAGTGTCCCTTCATAAAGGGAGAATGTATGTTTATTTGTAACCGTGAAATTTCTTCACGGTTATCTATGTTTTACGAAAGGAGTTACCCAAATGGCAACAGAAAACAAAATGGGCGTCATGCCGCTAAACCGGCTTCTGATCTCCATGTCCGTACCAATGATGATCTCGATGCTCGTCCAGGCACTCTATAACATTGTGGACAGTATGTTCGTCGCGCAGTTAAGCGAGAATGCCCTGACCGCCGTATCCCTGGCGTTCCCGGCGCAGAACCTGATGATCGCCGTGGCGACCGGAACCGGCGTCGGTGTCAATGCTGCTCTCTCAAGAAATCTCGGCGAAAAGAACTTTGATCGCGCCAACAGGATCGCGGACCACGCGCTGTTCCTGGCGGCTATGAGCTACATCGTATTCGCGCTCTTCGGTCTCTTCTTTGTGAGACAGTTCTTCCGTCTCCAGACCGATATCGAGGAGATTGTGGATCTCGGAACTACTTATTTGAGAGTCTGCACGATCGCTTCCTTCGGACTCTTTATGGAAATCGCATGTGAGCGTCTCTTACAGTCCACTGGAAAAACGATTTACTCCATGTACACCCAGGGACTCGGCGCCATCATCAACATCGTCCTTGACCCGATCCTGATCTTCGGTTACTTCGGAGCACCGGCTCTCGGGATCGCCGGTGCCGCAGGCGCCACTGTTTTCGGACAGATCATCGCCTTCGGCCTCGGTTTTTACTTAAATAAGACGAAAAACCACGAGATCACGATCTCCCTCAGGAGCTTTAAGCCCAACGGTGAGATCATCCGCCACATTTACGCGGTGGGCGTTCCGTCCATCATCATGGCATCCATCGGAAGTATCATGACCTTTGGAATCAACAAGATCCTTATCGCCTTTTCTTCCACGGCAACAGCTGTATTCGGTGTCTACTTCAAGCTCCAGAGCTTCGTGTTCATGCCGGTCTTCGGTTTAAACAACGGAACCGTTCCGATCATCGCCTACAACTACGGTGCCGGAAAACCGGACCGAATTATGGGAACCATAAAGCTGGCCGCTGTGTACGCTACAACGATCATGCTGTGCGGCTTCGCTGTCTTCCAGCTCATGCCGGATAAGCTTTTAATGATCTTCAGCGCCTCCGATACGATGCTCTCCATCGGCATTCCGGCACTCCGGATCATCTCCATCAGCTTCCTGTTTGCGGGCTGCTCCATCGTCTGTACTTCCCTGTTCCAGGCACTTGGACATGGAATGCTGAGTTTATGGATCTCCGTGTTCCGTCAGCTTGTCGTTCTTCTGCCGGTGGCATTTATCTTCGCAAGGATCGGTGGTCTTCACACCGTGTGGTTTGCCTTCCCGATCGCCGAAGCTTTCGCGATCATCTTCAGCGGTGTGTGCCTTGTCCATGTGTACCGTAAGGAGATCATTCCATTGAAAGCACAGCAGGGAAAATAGTTTTTTAATTAAAGAATCGAATTTTTCAGACATGTAAGCTTACGTCCTGACAGGTCGTTTCTCCCGGTTATTTCCGTGTATGAAACGGCTTTGCCAGACTTAAGTTTACATACCTTTTTGTTATTACCTCTTTTCCGAAGTTCAAAATCATTCCTCGTCTTTTCGCATTCTCCGATGATCTGCATTTCTGTCCGTCAGCATTTTCTCATAAAATTTTTTCAAAAAATATGTGATTTTAACCTTTTAGTTCAAGACAAACCGCGAATTTTATAGTATGATATAGCTACTTACAAAACAGAGGTTCTAAGTCTCATATACCGGCGACAAGGATCCGTCGTCCGTTTCCCTATGAAAATTAATGAATACTTACATTACCCGCTGCCAGAAACATTTTTTAATGGCCGACAGCTGACATCAGTCTGCCCTGATTGGAAATTTGGAGGATGATGTATGAAAGAATTATCGAAAACGCTGACCGGAAAAAAGATCCGGGATGAAATGTTAAAAAGAAAGATGACAGTCCGCGATCTCCAGGATGCACTGGAACTGGACAGTCCCCAGTCGATCTATAAGTGGCTTCGCGGGGAATCGCTCCCCTCTCTTCCGAATATGCTGGTCCTCGGTGAGCTGTTCAAGGTTCCGTTGGAAAGGCTTCTGGTCCATGAGGACGGAAGTGTCGCTTACCACCGTATCTTCGATGACAGCCTTCCTTACGAGATTGCCTATCTGGTCCAGGACAAAGATGACTTTTCCGCAAAAAGGCGGCATGTGGCACGGGCAGATACCTTCGCGGGAACCTGTTACTCAGGAATCTTTAATCTGCCTCAGGAGTGTCCTCACTCAAAAGCTCCTCATAACTGACATTTAAGACTTTTGCGAAGTATCTCAGTTCAATATCGGTCACAAACCTCTTTCCGCTCTCAATCCTCTGGATCGCGTTCTTATCAAGGTCCAGACCGAGAAGCTGAAGCATATCCGCCAGTCGTTTCTGTGAAACATCGTTCATCCTGCTGCGAAGTTCACGGATCTTGATCCCGCAGATATTGTTCCTGCCGGATATTGACTTGTTTTTGTACATATAATAACACTCCTTGTTTGGCATTCACTAATTGTCACTCCAAACAATATATGTTATTATTGAAACAGTCATGACATTCACTGGATGTTACAAGAAGATTTTATTGGTATGCATTATCAAACCAAAATAATATGATCCTGCTGCCGCACCACAGGAGCAGATCTCTTAAATATACAACTTTTCAAAGGAGGATTTATTTATGGAAATCACAAAAGAATTAAAACAGGATCTCTCCGAGCTGGAATCTGCGTGCAGCAGTTTTCTCGGAAAATATGAATCACAGCTCACGGACGCACTGAATAAGACGAAAATGTCCGCTGAGGACAGCTTGAAAATAGACCTGATGTTAGAACTTGTCACCCATCTCTCCTCCGCGCAGTTCGTCTCTTCCTACATGCAGAAGGATATCGTGAAGGAAGGAATTCTGCTCCAGGATGCGGCCGGAAACTTTACGCTCGGCGGCGATCCTCTTCCGACGATGAGCGATATCGAAGTGTATGTCCACGATGATGAATTAAACCAGGACGTCTGGAAGCGTGTATTTATCGGCGGCGGAACCGAAAAGCGGATCTGCGGTCTGCGCCATCCGGATCTCACTTCCGGAGTCCATGCAAGAATCCGCGGTTAGTTTTTCCCAGGAAAAGTCCATAAAAAAGATCCGCCAGCATACCGTACGAAACTATCTTCGGTATCCTGACAGATCTTTTTTCTTTATTTCGTAACTGTTCAGCGCCTTCTCCCTGTATCTCATACAGTCAACGCGGCAAGTGCGCAGACCTACAGAACAGTTACTTTATTTCTTACTTATTTGTCTTTTTCTCCTCATACTCCTTCAGCGCCCGCAGTGCCTCCCCTGACAGCGGAAACAGCACTATCAGGTTAAACACCGTCATAAGACCAACGCCCACGTCTCCGAGATCCCACACCACCGTGTACGCCTGCAGTCCGCCGACGAACAGCATGATCAAAGCAAAGATCTTGTAGAGTGTCTGATAAATCCAACGGTTTCCGAACAGGTACGCAACGTTGGATCTAGCGTAGAACAGGATACCGAGGAACGTTGAGAAGCTGAATAACGCCAGCGTCACCGCGATAAATACCACGCCGAACTCACCCATATAGTAGCTCATGACTTTCTGTAAAAGATCCATTCCCGCAAGCCCCGTCGTCAGTTCTTCCGGGACGAGCAGCATGATCATCGCCGTGCAGCTGCAGATCACGATGGTGTCGATAAATACGCCAAGCGCCTGCACGAGGCCGACCTTTACCGGATCGCTCTCATCCGCCGCAGCCGCCGCGCATGGTGCGGAACCGGAACCAGCCTCATTGGAGAACAGGCCGCGCTTCACGCCGTTCATGAGCACCGCGCCAAAGCCGCCCGCCGCGATCTGGCGGAGTCCGAAGGCTTCCGCAAAGATCCTCGCAAACACGCCAGGAACGCTGCTCAAATGTGTCGCGATGATAAACAGGGTGATCACAAAATAGCAGCCCGCCATAATCGGGACGATCACATCAAGGGCGCGGACCGTAGCGTTCTTTCTCATAACGATCACCGCAGAGATCACGACGAGGACTACCGTCGTCACGAGCGGCGAAATTCCGAAGGCATTCTCAAACGCCGACGCCACAGAGTTGCTGATGACCTGGCTGATTCCGCCCCAGCAGATCAGACCAGACAGCGCAAACAGGACCGCGATCACGGAACATTTCAGTTTCTTCTTTCTCACCCTCTCCGCATAGCTGTGGATATAGTAAGCCGGACCACCGTGGTAACCGCCGTAGAGCGGGTCCTTTTCCTTATAAAGCTGCGCTAAAGCCGCCTCCACAAACGCTGTGGAGGCCCCAAGCGCCGCCGACAGCCACATCCAGAACACAGCACCGGCACCGCCTGCCGAGATCGCCGCAACGACTCCCACGAGGTTTCCCATTCCCACGCGGGTCGCTGTGGATACAAACAAAGTCTGGATCGGCGACAGGCCGCCTTCCTCCTGTTTCTTTCCGTTCAAAGCCCGGATCATGTCCGGAAACAGGCGGATCGGAAGAAATCTTGTCCGAATCGTAAAATAGACTCCCGTCGGGATCAAAAGCAAAACAAGAAGCGGGATCCCGATCCCATTTCCATTCCCCAGCGGAATCGTAAACAGGTCTCCCCATAAGAAGCGGTACACCGCTTCGACAACTGCTGTTACCATAAGTAAATTTTCTCCTTTTCGATATAACATGACAGACAGGCACCCGCTCCCCCAAAGCGTACATTTCAAGCTTCAATACTAAAACGCGCCAGTCTGTTAAATTGGCATGTACAAGTTTTTATTATACACGTTTATAATGTGTGCTGTCAAGTAATCCTTATGAATAGCTCGTATGTGGGAATGAATTATCAGTTATATTATGAGGTAAAAAATACGCAGCTATTTTAAGCCCCTCAGGTTATCGCGACTGATCCCCCCCTGTTTCGGTCCCCTGAACAAACGACGCTGGTACCCAGCCACTCTGATGCTCATGCGAGTCTGAACTTTATCTTCTTGTCCGTATAAACTATGAGGAGCACGCTTTGCGAGCTTCTCAAATTATTGCGGCAGTCTCCAAGGTCTCATTCAATCATGGACTTTGGCTCGTTGCTCGCGTAAATAAAAAAGGACACCTCTTTGGTAGCTACTCATAAAACAGTATCACAACAAACTGAAACAGGGTAGCTGCCATACAGGGGGCAAAGCAAAACGGGCGTATCGTCTAAACGGCGATATGTCCGTTTTGTTACGCAGTAGAACGCCATTTTGAGGGGTATGAGTATTCCCCTTGCCGCCACTCATTTTGCTTTTGCAAAGCCGCATGAATACAGGATTTTTCAAACCCTACTGCGTAACAGAAAACCCCATAATTTAGAGAGGGCGCAAGCGGTCTATCCGTTTGCGCCCTCTTGATTGTCCCATGGCAAGGACATGAAAAGCCGTCAAGGGCGGGCGCAGCCCGTTTATCTTGACCCTTGACGGTTTTTCATGGCTTTGCTATTTGCTCGGTGGTTGATAGTCCAGTCGAAACTTCATAACATCCATGAGCAGCTTTTCGTTTAATCGCTCCTTCATATCGGCGTTCCCTCCGCTTAGTCTGCCGATATAGGATTTGTTCCGTTCCTGTACCGCAAGGAGCGCGGCGGTATCGCCTGTGATTGCTCTTTCAATCACTTCATAGGGAACAAGGTTGTATTTGCTGTTCCTCATCATTCATCTTCTCCATTTCTGTCCGCAACTGTTTCAAAGCTGCGTTTTTCTGATAGTTGACCGTTGTGCGTGGCTTTCCCAATAACGCCCCAATCTGCTTATCTCTTAATTGCAGATAATAGCGCATAAGGATAATTTCCCGCCGACGCTCCGATAGGCACAACAAGGCTTTTGCTAACTTCTCGCTGTCAATAATAACCGTCTGCCCGTTGACTGCAAAGGCAGTCGACTTGTCCTGCAAGACAAAGTATTCGTCTACACTGTGAGGCGCAAAAGACGTGTTCTCTTGCAAGTATCCAAAGGATATCTCGCGCTGCGTTCTGTGTTTCCTTTCCCTGTAATAATTACAGGCTTCATTGTGCAATACGGCTTTGCAAAATGCGTGAAAGCGGCGTTCGATACTTTCTCTGTATTCTGTGGATAACATCATTCTCACCCCCTTTCCGTTTGGAATGAGGGCTATAACAAAACCGCCTGTGCAGCGAAAAACTGAACAGGCGGTTTTGCTATATGATGTAGTAGGGCATTTATGATGATGTAAAAGTTCCTCTTGATAGCCGCAATATCCCATAGGCAGGAAAGAGCTTTTTTTAATAGGCTACTGATTGGAAAACCGTGTTGACATAAAATGGACATGACGATACCTCCAAAGATACCGCCATGTCCCTAAAAATGGGCGACTTTATCACGTCCCCGTAAATCCAATTTTGCAAAAGGAGAACGGCGGCTTTATCTTCATAAAACTGTCGCCTGAGTTGCAATCTGTCAGCAATCGCATAGGTTGTCAAAAAAAAAGAGCCGATAACCACATTTCAAACCTGCGTGTTATCGGCTCTGCGTCTTTGCGTCTGGCTCTATGATAACTGATATATTCATTTGTTGTACGCTAATAAGAGTTTCCTGCTTGCATTTTGGGCAGTATAGGGGAAAGTTTTTCAGTTCAGTATCGTTCCGTATCTTCAACCTTGTTTTGCTGTGGCATATGGGACATATTATCCATTCGTTATTCATACTAAATGCCCCAATCCCCGCTAATCATTTGCAGCTTTACCATATGCGGATAAATTTTGCCTGTGTTCATCAGTTTTTCTGGCGTTCCCTGTTCGGCAACGGAACCGTCTGAAAGCACAACTACTTTATCCGCGCCGCTTACGGTACGCATACGGTGGGCGATAACAAGTACGGTCTTATCCTTTATCAGCCTTGACAAGGCAGCCTGTATCAATGTTTCATTCTCTACATCAAGGCTTGCCGTTGCTTCGTCAAGTAAGATGATAGGGGAATTTTTGAGGAAAGCGCGGGCGATTGAAATACGCTGCCTTTCACCGCCGGACAGTTCGCAGCCGTTTTCACCAATCATACTGTGATAACCGTCCGGGAGCTTTGCCGCAAATTCTTCACAATTTGCTAATCTTGCCGCTGCAATCACTTCTTCATCTGTTGCGTCCTTTCTGCCTATTCTGATATTTTCCATGATTGTATTGTTAAACAGCGTCACGTCTTGAAACACGATAGAGTACAGTGATAACAGTGTTTCCGGCTCTATTTTCGATATATCCATACCGCCGACAGTGATATTGCCTTTGCTTATATCCCAAAACCGGGCGGCAAGACGTGACACCGTAGTTTTGCCGCCGCCGGACGGTCCGACTAAAGCGGTAACTTCTCCTTGCTTTGCCGTAAAGGACACATCTTTCAATACGGTTTCCCCGGTATTATAAGCAAATCCTACATGGTCGAACACAATATCATAGCCTTTATTTGTTAGTGTATTGCCGCCCGTCTGAATTGGCTGGTCAAGGATTTCATTCATGCGGTCTATGTTCGTTTTTGTGGATATGACTGCGGCAAGGTTTTGCAATGCGCCCTCCAGCGGGGCATACAGCCTTGAGGCTACAAGCAGAAATAGAAAGAACAGCGGAATATCAATCTCCCCTTGAATGAGCAGCGCAGAGCCTACAAGCGCAACCGTAGCAATTCCAAACTTTAATATCAATGTTGAGGAAACAACAAAAAGTGCCGTTCCAAGTTCTGTTATAATGTGCCGCTTTTCCACATCATCAATTTTCTTGTCCAGTCCTTTCAGATAGCTTTCTTCTGCATTGTTCGCCTTTAAGTCCTGTAAACTCTCGATACACTCCTGTACGCCACTTTCAAGCGCGACATTTGCCGCTACGGATTTACGGTTGAAATATTCCTGTATGCGGGCTGAAAAGAATACGATTGTAAATGCAATCGGCAAAACCCAAACAGCCGCAAGAGCCATACGCCAATCATAAGAAAAAAGACAAATTGCAATCAACGTTGTTGAAACAAGGGAGCCTGCCAAAGCGGGTACATAATGGGAAAATGCCTGTTCAAGTGTGGCACAATCGCCCATAATGGAATTTGTTAAATCGGCAAGGTCTTTTTTTCCAAAAAAGGATAAGGGGATTTTGCGGAGCTGCTCTGCTAACGAAATGCGTCTTACTCCGCTTTCCACATAAGTCGCTAAATAGGTGGCGTTATATTGAAACCAAGTTGCAACAAAGATAAGGTATAAGCAAACCAAAACGCCAACCCCATAGAAAGCAATGCGGCTTCCATTTACGCCCCCGTTCATGGTGTCAATGACAAAATTATAGAGCAGCCCCACCGGAAGCATAAACGATATATCCTGCAAAACGCAGGCAATGCAACCTTTTATCAAATCGACAGCTCCTTGTCTTGATAACGCAAATCGTCTTTGCAATGTTTTAATCATGCTGTTACCTCCTTTGCAATTTTCCATTCTGCTGCTTCGGAATAATTCTTCCACATTCTTGCAAATATGCCGTTTCTCTCTATCAACTCATTATGCGTGCCGCTCTCGACAATCTCGCCGTCTTGCATTACATAAATACAATCAACACCTGTGATTGACGATAGCCTGTGTGCAATCATAATAACAGTTTTTCCCTTTGAGAGAGCAGATAAAGCCTTCTGTACACGCACCTCATTATCGGGGTCAGCAAATGCGGTCGCTTCATCCAGAATTAGGATAGGCGCATTTTTCAAAATTGCGCGGGCAATCGCTATTCTTTGCTGTTCACCGCCGGACAGGTACACGCCGTTTGTACCCACAACCGTATCAATGCCATTCGGTAATTTTTCGATAATATCCAGGCATTGTGCAACTTCCAGTGCATGAGCGATTTCTTCACGTGTAGCGTCAGGCTTTGCCATACGCACATTTTCCAATATGGACGCTTTGATAAGACGGCTATTCTGAAATACAAAGGACACCTTATTCATCAATGTTTCCTTTGGAATGTCGCGTATGTCGATATTCCCTATCAGTATGCGCCCTTTTTGCGGGTCAAAAAATCTTGTTACAATATTTGCAAGGGTCGTCTTGCCGCCGCCGGACGCACCTACCAATGCAATCACCTGTCCCGGTGCAACCCGAAGTGACACATCATTCAGCGCGTTTTTTTCTCCGTCATAGCTGTAGCTAACGTGTTCTAATGTAATTCCATTGTCTTTAGGGGTATTATTCACGGTGCTTTCAGACAATGGTTTTTCGTTTAGCACTTCATCAATTCTGCCTAATGCGTCCCCTACAATCATTGCGTCCTCGCTCATAAACATAATTTTTGTGAGTGTTGTACCAATGACAGGAGTAATCACAATATAAAAGATAAGGTTTAGCAGCAGTTCATTTGTTACGCCGCCCCTTGTAAAGAGAATACCGCCGGCAATCAGAAACGCGAATACGCCGTTGATTGCCGTTGTATAGAACATCATGGGCAGACGCAACCCCTTTGTGTACGCAATTACCCATGCTTCATAATTGTCTATCGCATCTTTGAAGCGTTTGAAAGAAAAGATTGTCTGCCCGAACGTCTTTACTACGGGTACACCCCGTACATATTCAACGGCTTCATTTGACATGTCGGAAAGTGAATTTTGGTATTGTTCCATTCTCTGCGCCATGTCTTTTCCGGTCATTTTCATCATAATCAAAAAGCCAAGCACAACGGGAACAAGACTCAAAAGCCCTAACCGCCAATCGAAAGCAAGCAGTAGAAAGAGCAGCCCTATGGGGGTAGCAATCGCTCCCGCTTTGTCGGGCAGCCTGTGTGCAAGATAGGTTTCCGTTGCGGCACTTGAGGTGTTAACAATCCTTCGCAGATTGCCGCTTCCGTACTTTTCTGTTACCCCCAGCGGCAGGGCTGTGATATGCCGCATAAGCTCTTTTCGGATATTTGCGGCAACCCGGAACGCGCTCAAATGCGAACACATCAAAGCGGCTATGTAGACAACAATAGAGATAACCGCAAACAATACGGCAGACCAACCGTAGCTTGTAACATTCCCCACTTTTGAAAAATCCGGGGAAACTTCCAGTATGTCGTGAATGATACGCCATATATACCAAAACGGCACAAGAGCCAATAGCGCACTCATGACTGACAGTACCCAGGAAAGATAGGTCAATATTTTATGCCCTCCGGCATAACCCATCAATCTTGATAGATTAGACTGTTTTTTCATTGAAAAACCTCCTTAAAATTTTTATGATAAAAGAGATTATGGAAACCTCAAATATCCACTTTTTGAGTTAGCGGTAACTAACTTACATGTAAAAATTATAGGGCTTATTGCCCCATAATTTTCATCCACCCTGCGGTGTAAAAAGCCCGCATTTCTTTTAGATAATGCTTTGCTTCTTCAAGCGGCATTTCATGTATAATCAATTCAAAAAAAGTGTTGAACATTCCAGTAATCAAAATATGCTCTAACCGTTTATCAATCGAGGGAACCGGCCTGCCCAACCTTTCAAGCACCTTGAAATAATCATGTGTTGCATTTGTTTCTATTTCCACCATTTCGTCAATCAGCTTTGAAAAGCGCGTTCCCTCGGAACAACAAAGAATGAGCTTAAATTCATTCAAGTGTTCATAGGCGTACAAAAGCATTTCATACATACACTCGCCGGAAGTAGAGGTAAGATTGTCAGGCTGTTCCTCCGGCGGGATTTCTGCAAATTCTTTTTGCGCCTTGCGAAAGCAATCTAACAAAAAGTTGTAATGTTTACCTACCAATGCTTCAAATAAATCCTCTTTGCTGTCGTAGTAGCCATATAATGCCCCTGTTGTTACCCCTGCTGTTTTGACGATGTTTCTCAAGGAAGCAGACTTGAAACCTTTTTCAAGAAATTCCTGCATGGCGGCTGAAAGAATTAAGTGTAATGTCGTCTGCTCTACTTCATTCATTAACTCACTCCTCTCATATAACATCGTTATATATCACTGTTATATGATACAGTAAAGAGGGCGCTTTGTCAATAGTTTGAAAATTTTGCATTATAGAATTGGCATTTTTCGATTTTCTCCGTATTAAGAAGTAGGAAAACTTTTTGAAAAATCTTTCTCTGAAACTTTGGCAAAACCGTCTCCTGTGGTGTTGTAGGTAGTGAAAGGAGAACTGCGAATGGAAAATAGAAAACGGAACGTGCACATCATTGTCCGAGTGACGGAGGACGAACGGACGTTGATTGAGGAAAAAATGAGGCAGATACCGACCATGAACCTATCTGCTTACTCCCGTAAAATGCTGATTGACAGGTACATCATTGTTTTAGAAAGGAACTTGCGGCGAAGAAAAGACAGCTTACACAAGCGGAACGGCGCATTGAGGAATTGGACAGGCTATTCAAGCGTATTTACGAAGATAACGCCAACGGGAAACTTTCTGACAGCAGATTTCAAATGCTCTCTGACGATTACGAGCAGGAGCGGGAAGAACTGCGGGAAAAGCTGTTGCAACTGAATGAAGAAATGATACAGCAGGAAGAACAGGCAGAAAACATTGACAGGTTTATCGGCAAGGTACGGAAGTATCTTGATTTGGACGAGCTGACGCCCGCTGTCTTGAATGACATGATAAAGGCGGTATATGTTCACGCTCCCGACAAGTTAAGCGGACATAGGGAACAGCAGATTGACATTTCCTATGACCTTGTGGGGATACTCCCCGCGTCCTTGCTCGCTGACCTGTAAAACGGAGAAACGGCATAGCTGAAGCTATGCCGTTTCTCGAAAACAACTCTATGCTGTTTTATGAGTGCCGACCTTTTGGTATCCTTTTTCATCTTTCTAAATGCAGTTTAAATTCATGCTGCCCCAAAGAAAACTACGCGTTCTCCTGCTGCTCCGCTTTCTTCGGCGGCATCACACAGAGATCCTTCACGACCTCCCCCGCCAGGATCAGTCCCGCAACGGACGGAACAAACGCGATACTTCCAGGAATTGCGCGGCGCTCGGTACATTTATGCTTTGCGCCCGGCGGGCAGATACAGTTTTTCCGGCAGCTGATGCTCATGTCTTCCTGCTGCTCTACCGGAGGCTCTGTGGAATAAACCACCTTTAATTTCTTCACTCCGCGCTTTTTTAACTCGCGGCGCATGACCTTCGCAAGGGGGCACATACTGGTCTTATAGATATCTGCCACATGGAACTGTGTCGGGTCCAGCTTGTTTCCTGCCCCCATGCTGCTGATGACCGGAATCTCACAGCTGATGGCTCTCATGATGATCTCAAGCTTTGCTGTCACGGTGTCCACAGCATCCACCACATAGGAATACTCCGTGAAATCAAATTCGTCGGCGTTTTCCGGAAGGTAAAAGCACTTTCTAACCTCCACCTGGGCGTCCGGGTTGATTTCCAGGATCCGGTCACGCATGACCTCCGCCTTGTACTGTCCAATGGTCTTTCTCGTCGCGATGATCTGTCGGTTGATGTTCGTGAGGCAGACCTTATCGTCATCCACCAGCACAAAAGAGCCGACTCCGCTCCTCGCCAGCGCTTCAGCCACATATCCGCCGACTCCGCCGATGCCAAAGATCGCCACCTTTGCCTTCGCGAGACGGTCCATATTTTCCGCTCCTAAAAGGAGCTGTGTTCTCGAGAACTGATTTAACATATCTATCTCCAATCCTGTCTGTACTTCAATTGACCAGATACCATTATACCCACTAGTTTGATATGTGTAAAGAGAGTGCTTCATTATTTCGCGATTTCACCACTCGATCAGTTACTGACATTGCACGTGTACCGTACCCTCGATCACTCTGTTGTTAGACTTACGGCAACGGATACGCCCCGCACTCCACAATATTCCGATAGGACACCGGATCCGTATCACCTTCCGTGTTGATCAGCAGGATCACGGAATCCGCTCCAAGTCCCAGCGCCTTTCTCGCAGCCTCAAGTTCCGGGCGTTCCAACAGCATCAGTACAGCTCCCATAGTCGATGCCCCGGATTCGCCGGATACGATCACCGGATCATCCCCCGCCGGCTTTGCGTATGCCCGCATGGCATGGGCAGCCGCATAGTCTTTACAGGTAACGTAAGCCGCAGGAACCGATTTTAACACTGGCCAGATAGATTTACACGGTGTTCCGCAGTTTAATCCCGCCATGATGGTCTCCGGCGCTCCGTCCACCGAGCAAAGTTCCCCCGCTTCCCCGGATCTGAAAATACAATCCGCCACGTCCGGTTCCACGATCATGATCTTCGGTGCCTTCTCCCCGTAATGGTTTACAAGATATCCCGCGACAGCCCCCGCCATGGAGCCGACGCCTGCCTGCAAAAACACATGGGTCGGAATCTCTCCCGCTGCCTCGATCTGCTCCGCCGCCTCCGACGCCATGGTAAGATACCCGTCCATAATCCAGCCTGGGATCTCCTCATATCCGTCCCAGGAAGTATCCTGGATCAGAAACCATCCGTGCTCCTCACTCATCTTCTTCGCGTAATTTACCGTATCATCGTAATTCCAGTCTGTGACTGTCACCTCCGCCGGACCAGCCTGCCGTACAGCCTCCTCACGAGCCTTTACGGTGCCTTTCGGCATATAGACGTAAGCATGTGCCCCAAAGAGCCCGGAAGCCCAGGAAACGCCCTTTCCGTGGTTTCCATCCGTCGCCGTCACAAACGTGTACTTCGCAGTCTTTTCCCGCACATCCGCTTTCTGAAATTCCGAAAAATCCACCTTTCCTGGATCAAGCCCCAGCTCCCGGCACAGGATCCGAAACATCGCATACGTTCCGCCCAGTCCCTTAAACGCCTTCATCCCGAACCGCTCCGCCTCGTTCTTCACAAAGATTCCTTTTACACCAAGCTTGCCGCCAAGCCCCCGCAGTTGCACCAGAGGTGTCCGGTTATACGCCGGAATACTCTCATGAAATCTCCTCGTCTCCTTCGCCTTTCCCTCAGAAAACGCCGAAAGATCCACCTGATCCACTTCCGGTACATTCATCAAAACTTTTGTTCCGCATTCCTCTTCTAATTTCTTTGCCATAAGAATCCCCTTTCCACGATCTTTCAATTATAAAATTATAACATACGTGCCATAAATTCGCAGTAAAAATCCGGATATTAAAAAGGAAGACCCTTCACGAATCTCTCCACAAAAGGTCTTCCTCCTATACTTTTTCACACATCACAATCGGCTTACGCCTCTTCGATCGCCTTGTACATGAATTCACCATAAACTACCGCATAATCCACTTTGTTATTCCTGGTGA
>ERZ791821.259-NODE-259-length-51016-cov-3.750338_pt1 | contig 51016 bp, 63 predicted proteins | sample MGYA00510300_ERZ791821 | MGnify/ENA primary metagenome ERZ791821 (study PRJEB30046, sample SAMN00792034) | human gut metagenome | study: EMG produced TPA metagenomics assembly of the A metagenome-wide association study of gut microbiota in type 2... | reverse complement strand
CTATTACTGTAGCAGCTACTGTAGCAGTTACTGTAGCTATTACTGTAGCAGCTACTGTAGCAGTTACTGTAGCTATTACTGTAGCAGCTACTGTAGCAGTTACTGTAGCTATTACTGTAGCAGCTACGCATTGTTTGCTTTATATAGGTAGGAAGTGGTTAGATTCTCTTGTAAAATGCACTTTAGGGAACTTCTGATTGCAAGCATTGGTTAGTTGAGCTTTATTACTTTTCATAACATTGTAGCATTACCGTAGCAGCTACTGTAGCAGTTACTGTAGCAGTTACTGTAGCAGCTACTGTAGCAGTTACTGTAGCAGTTACTGTAGCAGCTACTGTAGCAGCTACAGTAGCTATTACAGTAACAGTTACACACACCAAAATGCGTTTTCCACACTTTCCACAGTGCGTTGTGGATAATGTGCATGTTCACTTTTTCTTTCTCAGCACATTGTACAGCCACAAAAAAATTAAGAAAACTTTAAGAATTAAGACTCGCCTAATCACGCTTAAAATGACTGTATTTGCATTTTAGGCTTTAGTCGATAATCAGATCGAAAAAATGTTTTTCGCAAGAATTTAAAATAATACCCAAAACAGACAGACGTTATTTGTGCAGATTTTCTCTTGACAGGATATTGAAATTGTGTGCAACAAAAAAAGCCCCAGGTATCCGGAGATACCCAGGGCGTGTGTGACATATTATTTCCTTGACCAAAAGGATTGCTGTTACTTATGCGTTACAGACTTTGTTTGTAAGTTTCCAAAATTTCTTAGTTGAACAATGCGTACCAGGTGTTGGCTCCGCACCATCCGTCAGCATCCAGACCGTTTGCTTTCTGGAATGCTTTGATTGCTGCTGTAAGATTTGCTCCGCAGCTGGCATCCATAGCTCCAGTGTAATATCCTTTTGCGGATAAAATGAACTGAGCTATGAATGTGAATGTACCGACAGTTCCACTGTATACTCCGGCTTTTCCGGCTACTTCCTTGCAGGAACTGTAGAAATTCTTGTTGCTCGGAGTGAGCTTTGTTCCGTACTTGCGGTTCATAAGATCTTTCCATACCGCAAGGGCTCCCCATCTGGAAGCCGGACCGTAGGATCCATCAATTGCCAGTTTTGCTCCACAGAATTTAATCAGCTTATCTCCGTAATTGGAATTAAGCCACTGCTGACCGGTCTTGACATTGGATGTCTTACTGTTTCCTTCGGAAGCTGTTCCGAATCCGGTGCTTGTAGATCCTGAGCTTGTTGTTCCGGATCCGCCGGCTTTTGATCCGTCCTGAACGTTCGTAGCCGTGTGGTGGTTGTCGTTCAACAGGATATCTCCGGCTAACAGATAATCGGGACCATTCAGGTACTTAGATTCTGTCAACACCTGGAATCCAGCCGCTTTCGATCCGGATCTCAGATTGCCGGTATAGGTTGCGTTAATATTTTTCAGCTTATCAATTCCCAGAAGATAACCGGCAGCCTTGATATTGGCGATCACACCTGCAGAACAATCTGCCTCGCAAGCGATTGTGATCTGTGATGGATCGTAATTACTTGCTTTCAGGTGCTCCCAGTATGTACCTCTCTGTCCCTGATCGTAACCGACCAAATCATTTTTAGCAGCTTTGATCCCGAGCTCTGCCAGCATTGCTCTAACTTTTGCATCCGGATGTCTCAGAACGCACTTCCAAGGTCTGTTATACCATGGAATCAAAGCCCATTCTGTCCCGGTCTGATCTCCTGCTTTTCCTCTGGAATACTTCCCGTTTTCATCGTGACCACTGTTTGAAATTAAACTCATGCTCTTTTCCTCCTCTTTTTGATATTTAACAATTTTTTAACGTAAAAAAAGTGGGGATTTCTCCCCACCCAGTTATAAGTACGTGTCCTCTTCCGGATCTAACTCTTCGTCCTCCGCTGGATGCAACTGCCCCATTTTGTCCATGAGAATGAATGTTAATGGCAGGAACACTGCAAATAAGATTACCAGTGGCCAGAAGATTCCAGCCAAAACCATGAGTACCATTACCAACGGGTAGTTCGGTTTCCTTGGCTCGTAGTACAGACCGTTATCTTGACAATAAAGTTCTTCGTCCTCATCCTCCATTTTGCATAACGTCCTGATCGCCCAAATATATACTGGCTGACTTAATAAGATCCCTAAAAGGTACACGAATAGGATTACATCCCACATAGCACTCCCTCCCTTCTCTGAGAGTTATTTCTGGGAGCCATTTACTCTTCCATCATCCAGAAGATCTTTTACCCCCTCAAACCATTTATCAATAACCTTCATCATTGTTTCCTCGGTAACGAATATCTGGAGCCACTTAGGTAACAATCCTCTTGCCTGGCTTACAACATACTTTAATTTCTGTTTGCCCTGACCAGATTCATTGTAGATGTGCTCTGCTTTCAAGATCAGCTGATATACATCCTGACGGATTCCGTCCAACCCCTGCATCTTTGCATACTGGTAAGCTAAAATAATCGTGATGATCGCTAAGATCAGAAGAGCCACTGCAATTACTGGCAATGGGATCTGAGATAATACGTTTACTAATTCCATTCTTGTTTCCTCCATTTCTTTTCGTGCCCTCTCAGGCTTCCGTACAGCCTCACGGGGCTTTGTTAATTGGTTACATGGTAATTTCCTTGCATAAGCTACTCTCATGCGGATTTGAGCCGATTAGTGCTTTTAGTTTCCGGTTATATGATTTACTCCCTGACGTGTCAGGAAATTTTCCAGATCGTGTTTTGCTTCCTGCTCATAATCCAGGGCTTTGTGCATGTCTCCGTTACACTTGGCGTCCGGGATTCTCTGCACAGCTCTTGCTGTAGCTTCTGACAATGCAAGGGCTCCATCCAGGGCTTTTACTGTCATGTACTGGAGCTTTTCCCTGTTTTCTTCTTTGGCGTCCTGCTCTCTCTGTCGGTTTAGCCTTTCCTCTTTCTCAGCTTCTGCTCTTGCCTGGATTTTTCTTTCGATCAACCAAAAACAAAAAGCTGTGATCGCTGATGGAACTCCGGCAGCTATCAATAAGTCCATTGGATCTGTGTCTCCTTTCTCCTGTTACTTCGGAACTTTCGAGCTAATTCGTTTTCCGGGCTGCGCTCGTATCTGCATATGCAACACCTCCTTCGCTGCTAATTGATATCTCATCATCATCGCAATCTGCATACCTCCGGCATGCGTGCTCGATAATGTCAAGATCTGCTTCGATCTCCTCCAAACTTTTAGTTGGTGTCCCTTTTATCAGGAAGATTAGATCATAGATTGCCGACCATAATTTGGAGATAATCTGTAACTTTGTCATTTATCGCCCTTCCTTTTCCTGAAAAGATGGTAGTGAGGCTTCTCTTCGCCAAATAAAAGCCATCGGATCAGATCATCCAGGAAGATCCCGAATGCTGATAAAAAGAACCACAGCAACGTAAATTGCGGACATATCTGACCAAGTATATTTCCGGTCATGTTGCTGTAATCCCACATATTCAGCCCCAACCATACATTCAGGATCAACCCAGAAAAAAATTCAATCACTGTGATCCCGGATGCAGCTATCAACTGCTGGAGAACCAACGGCATACATCGTGATCTCTCGTTAATCACTCCGCAAATGATGAAGCATAAGCCTCCGCACACTGCCATTGCCGGAAAAGAATATCCCCGGAAGATCACTTCCAGGGAATAATAAAAAACTCCTCCGATCAGGAAGAGTGTCAGGTACTTTATGATTTTTTTCACTATGCAATACCTCCGGATGCAATGGTTTTCATGTAATCTTTCAGAACTTCATTCTGGAACTCTTCCGGAACTTTTGCTCCCCACTGAATCTGCTCCAGGTCACTTGCTTTCTCTGCTGACTTAATCCACATATTGACCGCATTGCAGTAGGTCGTATTATAGCTGACATAGAACATTGCCCGGTCAACGATATTCTGCATGTCTGCCGCAGAGAAATACTTGCAAGGATGCCCGTCCTCATGGTATTCCAGTTTTTCCTCTCCAGCCAGTAACTGCATTTTCTTTCCGAAAAGATTCAGCTGATCTTTTTCTGTCAAGCTGAAATGCTCTACTCCGGATGATGTCGGCACATCTACGCCATCATATATTGTCTGTTCACATGCTTTCGAGATTTCCTGGTACTTCGCTTTTCTTGCATCCTCCAGACTTAAGTCCTCTGCTTTTGTTGGATCCGGAATTTCATCTGCTTTTGCAAACCAGTAATCAAATTCTTTCTCCACCTCTTCTTTTGTGACTGCTCCTTCGTAATGGAGCTGTACTTCATCGCATTCCCAGACTTTATACTTTTTCTTTTTTTCGTCCTGGATTTCCTCTTTGTCTACCAGCTCTATATTTCTTCTCATGATAATATCTGTTCCGGAAAATACCGGATAGGTCTCAACCGCTGATGGCTGTGACAAGTAAGATTCTCTTCTCATTTTCTACTTCCTTTCCGTGCTTGCTTGCACTGTATGAACACATTTTGAATAATTCATCAAAACAATACTTCGTTCTGAATTTCAAGCTGTTGCTATGTTTTACCCATCCTTTGTATGCTGCTATCCGGCAAGCTCTCCACCATGGGACAAATCCGTTTTCCTTGAAATCTTCCCAGGCTCTGAGCACTTGCCTCCGGATTCTCCGAAATACTCTGCCACGAATGATCGTGTATTTTCTCCGGACAACATAGCCCATCATGTCAACTCCTGGAGTTCTTTTCTTACTGCCTTTCTTTCTCTCTTCGTAGTTCTCCTTCTCTTCATCAAACGATGCCACTTGGTAGAACTGCCAGATATCCTTGATTTTCAATCCGAACTTATCATGTGCCCAGACCGTGGCTTTCTTCATTGCTTTTCTCAGCTTCGAGATATCGCCGTAGATCGTGAAATCATCCGCATAACATACAACCGCATAGACAAGCCTGTTCCGCTTTCCTCTGCGTATCTGTGCCTGCTGATAGATGTATCTCAGAACATAGCTCATAACGTAATTAAACAGCCATGCCGGAAGATATCCGCCAATACACAAATGGTTCCCAGGATAATTGCTCATAAGAGCACCCAGGAACCATAGCAGCACTTTATTTTTGCCGATGTCTCTTCTCAACATCTCCATCACGATATCCACCGTTACCGATGGATAGGCTTTCGTTACATCTCCTTTGATTGCTACAACCTTGCCGTGGAATTTCTTTCTCAGAAGTCTTTCAATCTTCCTCTTTCCAGCAACTCCGCCTTTCTTCGGGATGCTCCCATACTGGATCGGCAGAATCTTTGCCCTGAAAAGAGGTTTCAAAGCAAAGACAGCGATATACTCAAACACCTGCTGTTCCGGAGATTCCTGGCAGATGTCTCTTAGTTTCTGCGTCAGCCCATCCACCCTTTGAAATTGGCGAATCGGCTTTAATTGCAGATCACGGTCAACGATACGCTGTGTCAGCATCTTCGCAACTTCGCTCTCAGCCTCCAGGGTTCTCTTGAAATCCTGGTTCAGCCGGTCTTCTGCAATCTGACGCTTCGTGATCTTTCCGGTCTTGCATAGCAGACGTTGGAAATCGTTTCTTCCACGCTTATTCCGGAAACATTCTATTACGGCAACCTCGTTGAATTTCCAGTCCTCAACATTCACGGTTGCCGGTTTGCAATAGGTTTTCATCAAACCTCCTTAATCTTCATCTGGTTACTTCCGTGACTTTCCCCGTAGGTACTAGCCTCGTTGGTTTCAAGTTATTTTCGCACATAAGCGAGGATTATACGGTGCAATGATTTTTAAATACTCTTTTCAAAATTGTACCAGTTGCTCCGAGAGAGCCGTTCCAGTTAGCGTTAGATACCCCATTGTTCGAGTTACGGCAAGGAACACCGCCATTGCCGCCGTTGTTCAAGTTGCCGAAGCACCAAGCCGCACGAACACCAGACGCCGCCGGATTGCGATTGAAGCCAGCTCCCAGACACCGCATAACCCTAAAAATTATTTTATTTGCAAATAAGACAATAAAGGGGCTTACTGCCCCTCTGCTTCGCATTCACCCCGTTTTTAACCCTCAAGACCAGGTGCTCCGAGAGAGCCGTACCAGTAAGCGTTAGACACCCCATAGCTCGAGTGACGGCAAGGAACACCGCCAACGCCGCCGTAGCTCAAGACGCCGAAGCACCAAGCCGCACGAACACCAGACGCCGCCGGATAGCGAACGAAGCCAGCCCCCACTCCAACGCCGCTACCGCTTGCCGTTGTAGCCTCTGGCCAAAGAACATCATCATCAATAATGTTGTCCGTGATGTACGTCCATGCTCCTCCCGTTCCTGCCGGGTAGACAAGGTGTGCTCCCTTAATCTGATCGTAATTCTCATTGACGGAAGAACCAACTTTCGACTGGTCATAGCACTTGAAGCAGTCAAAATTGTAATTTCCGTCTGCATCCGTGCTCCACTGCCACAGCTCATCCGAAACAATCAAGTATGTTCCATTCATGAACTCAACGCCCTGAATCATTCCAGGTTCTTTTCCGGATGTTGGGCTGTATCGGCTACCATCTCTACCCAGTACGTTATCATTCCATCCGGAGTAGTACGGAGCTGTAGACAGCATTGTGGTTCCGGCTACTGTATCAAAGGTCTTTCCTCCATTGTCCACATATACTGCGGAATAGTCTGTACCTTCAATGTTCACAGTCTCAATCGCTGTGATTAACTTCGCATCAAAAATGGAGTATGCACTGGCAGCGTTTCTATCGGTCGATGCATTGGTTCCCAGCATGACCGCAGAACCCACGAACAGGTTTGCCGCCTGTGCTGTGGTCAGAATTACTCGCTCCACTCCGGTCTCAGCCACGGCTACTGTGTACTGGAAACTGTAGCTTGAGCATCCTTCAATCTTTCCGGAATTTCCTTTACGTCCATATTTCAGACGCATCATAGCATCCAGGAACTTCAGAAGTGATCCAGATGCTCCGGAATACTGTGTTCCTCTGGCTCTCCATCTGGTTACTCCGGTTGAATGCGAAGTACGGTTGACCGGTGCCAGTCCAGTTCCGCAAGTGATCGCTCCGTCTGCGTCCAGACCAGCGTAATATTTCGGATGTGCCATGTACTCATGCACTTTTCCGGTTCGGTCTGTGCCTTCTTTCCAACGTTTGTAGCCTGGAGCCGGTGTACATCTGGTTTTCAGATATTTGTAATCCTTGTCCTGCCATTCACGCTTGTAGGTGTTCTTCTGGATCATCCAACACAGATGTTCTCCACCTCTGACCTTTGCTGTATCGTCAATGTGTTCTACATAGAAAATCTCATGGGAGCCATCTGCTTTTTTCTCTGCCGCCACTTCCAAACACCAGAACTGCGGAAGGTGTGCGAACGGATCGTTACCGGCTGTGGATTCTGTGGACGGTGTACATGTCACTCCTGCTGAATCATCCGTTAAGGTTCCGATCATGGATGTGCTCTTGGAATATCTTGGTGTCGTTACGCCGTGCACTCTGGAATCAACCAGAATATTTCCGAACCATCTCTCCAGCATTTCTGCTTTCGTGAAAAGCTCCGGATTATATTGAATCTTCCACCATTCAGTAAAAAGGGCATCTACCTCCGCTTTGGAAGTAGCTGCCGCAACTTTCTCTTTATACTTCAGATCCATTTCTCCAGCAATCTGATCTCTGTGAACTTTGACCAGTAACTGCATGGTCGTGTCTCTGGGGATATTGATTGTCTCACTCATTTTCTGCCTCCTATGCACTTAATATGATTGCGTCAAGCCCCTTGTCATCCGGGTTAATCTGGAACGCAATCGTGTTGACCTGGTTAATAAGTATCTCTGTAGCCTCTTTCGCCTTAGCAATGGCATCCGCAGTATTTGCCTGCCTGTCCTTCTCATTCTGAATCCGGACGTTTTCACTGGCGGTTCTTGTCTGCTCCGCAGATGCTCTCTGAGTTTCTGCCTGGAATCTCACCTGTTCTGCCTGGACTCTGGCAGTTTCAGCCTGTGACCTGGACTGCTCCGCTTTATTGGCATTCTCAGTAGCCGCATTAGCATTCTGAGCTGCCTGGCTTGCTGCCGAAGCCGCACCGTTCGCATTACCGGCTGCTGTAGATGCCAGACCGGCCGCCTGGTTTGCATCATTCGCTGCCTGGTTTGCTGCTGATACAGATTGCTGGATTGCAGAATCAATCTGTTTTGCAGAATCAACGACTTTCTGCAAGGCTGCCTGCTGGGTCTTGCTGGCCTCTGTAGCTTTCTCGGTTGCTGTCTGCTGATTCTTACTGTCTGATGTAGCCTTTTCCGTAGCTGTCTGCTGGGTCTTTCCGGCTGCGGTAGCTTTCTCATTTGCTTCCTGCTGAGCTTTACCATTGGCGATTGCTGTAGTCAGATTCTGCAATGCAGCTTTGACTTCCTCAGACTTCGTGTTGATAGATTCTACCTGCTTCTGCATGGTAGCCGCCGACTGATTGACTGACTCTTTGATACTGTTGTAGCTTTCATTTTCCTCGTGAATCTTCTGCATACAGGAGATAAAAGCTCCTCGCACCTCTTCTCCATAGACCGCATTTCTAAGCTGATCTATTTCCTGGGAAATATCTGCCATTTACTCCACCTCCTCGATAACAGGCTCCTCTCCGGCAACATTCTCTTCCGATGCGCCCGGGACTTCTTCCGGATTTTCAAAAAGCGTAATCAGCTCTTCTTTTTCTTTCTCGAAAGTCTCCTGTTTCTCTTTCGCCTCGGTTTCATAATATTCTTTCAATTCCTCTTCATATCTGGCTGTATCGTCCGCAAGTTCGTTTGCAGCATTTGATCTGATTTCAGCAAGCACTCCGCTCAGAATCCCCTCTGCCATAAAAATAGGCAACCCGTAAGCTGCCATCGTGTTTCCAACCTGCCTTGTGATTGCCTGTTTCGCATCAGCATAAATAACACTAAGCGGTCTGCCCGGCTTTTTCTTCTCTTCCATCTTCCTTTACCTCCTGCTCTCTTTTAATGGTTCCTACAGCTACACTGTTTTTCGCTACCTTTTCCGGTGCGTCTCCTCTCGGAAAAATAATTTCCATCTTCTTGCCTCCTTCTTAGTTCCAGTAACCTACTATGATTCCGTTGTAAACTCTGAGATGTGAATACGTCCAACTGTTACCGTTGTTCGTGATCTCACATACAATCGGTATTGCTCCGCTAAATGCGGTATATCCTCCAGCAGAAATCGAACCTATCTTGAAGTTCTTCAGCGTGTACCAGTTTCCAATCAGATTGCAACCCATATTCACGCCATACTCATCGTAGATAGAGTTCGCACGGCTGAAACATAACATTGTCGTGTATGAGCTGGCCGATGCGCTGGCTTTCTGAGCGAACGCCATGTACTTTCCCTGTGGTTCCAAGTCGAACACCAGCCCCTTATGAGAATTGTTCTGAGCCCACTGGTTTGTGCCAATACATCCGACATAATAACCATCCCGATAGAAATGGTTTCCGCTTTCATCGAATACCGCTCGCTTCTTTGACGTAGACACGCCATAATCATAAATGGCTATCTCTCCCGCGCTAATCTGCACATACTTACTGCTGTTGTTGAATGCCGTAATTACTCTGTCATAATACTGAGTAACATATGAACCAAAATCTCCCTTGCTTACCTTGCTGATAATATTATCGGCATTGACTTTGATAGATGCCTTCAGATCTTCCTCGCCCTTTGTTGCTCTCTTGACCTCTGCCTCGATGGAATCTTTCAGCACACTCAACTGGCTTTCTGAGTATGCGGATATATAACCAAGGATTTCAACATCCGTGATATATACAGTCGTATCCGCCACATAGTTATAAAAGTATGTGTAAAAATACGATGGCGTAGCTTCGGCTGTAAATTCAAACTGTTTCCATCCACTTCCAAGTTCTCCGGCAGTCGTAAGAAATGCTTTTCCGTCAATCGTGACTCGTATCCGTGCTTTTCTGGAATCTTCCGTATCACAAGCAGCTTTGAACCTTACAGTCACTTTCCCTTTTTTCGCCAACGGTCTCTGATACCATGAGAAGCTATAGGTCGAAGTATTATTCTCTATCTTCGCACAGCTTTTCCCAGAAAAGGTAGTCTGCGTTATTTGTGCAGCACTACTTCTGCTCCATCCAGTAAACTTATCGGTGTTATCCGAAAAATTCCCATTGCTACAGTAGTTGTGCAATGAGTTTTCGTATACTTCGGACACAGTTGCAGATACTTTCCCGACTTCGACATCCAGTCTTGCATCGATATCGTCCAACAGTTCCTGCATATCCCTCAAACACCGGATATCCGTTACATACAATACGCTTCCGGAATATCCGTATACCGTCACAGCTACAGACTTTGCAGCTTTCGTGATCTTGACCTCTTTGCTGTATGCATGGTATTCATCTGCGGTATATCCACTGAGATAAGCCGTGGACTTATTTTCGGAAAATCCGTACTGGATATAAGACGGTCGGTACTTTGAACCTTCCGGATACGCCGCTTCGACAGCAATCTTATAATTGCCAGCCTCCAGAGTTCCCAGACTCTGTGTCAGCGTTACTGCTCCGGTTCCGGAAAATGTTAGCTTAAAGGCGTTCATGTTCAGAAACTCCGACTTCTCCACCTTGCAAATGCTGGTCGCTCCGGATATTGAGAACCTGGCCAGATCCAGTGTCTCCTGCTCTCCGCCGGTTATATAATTCTTTCTGCTAACTCTTTCCTTAACACTTCGTACAGACAGTTCAATGCGGTTCTCCATGTTGGAAATGGAATTTTCTATCTCTTCCCTTGCCACTCTTACCGTATTGTCTGCATACTCATTGGCTGCCGTTTCGCTTTCGGATATCTTCGTCTCCACGGATGTCCGATACCCGGCATCCAGGGATTCGGTCTTCACGGAATTTACCAGTAGCATCTTTCCGTTGATCTTACCATCCATCGTGAGTGCTACTCCGTCAGCCGGACCGTCATATCCATTACTGTAGTGAGCAAGTCCGCCCAGCCCCCATCTCCAGAGGTTCTTTGCGTTGGCTACTCCTGGAGTATCTGAGACAATGAACTCATTTTTTGTGTGGATCGCATTACCATTCTGGTTCATGTCGTTTAATAGGTTCGTAGCGTCCCGTAACGCCTCCTGGAGGATTTCTCCTTTGCTCGGTATAGAATTTATAGTCTTTTCTATTTCCTCGGCTGTATGGCTATTTGAGGATGTGTAGGTGTTGCTCTGTTTTTCCGTGCCTAATGTAATGGTATTCTTAGCAAAATTGCTAATATATACTTTCAGGCTTGACAATGGCAATTTTGAATCAAGCCCATGCGGAGGAGAAACACAACGAATCAGATCTCCGACCTCGAACTCCTGGATATCATCATCCGTCAGATTCAGATCAATAGCTTTCAATTCAAGAACCATATTCTCAAACTGTACACTTTTCAGATATTCCCGTCCTTTTTTCATCAGGTTTGATGCTACTTTTACATCATCCCACGTGACGGTCTTGTAGATCCTTCCGTAAGCTGCTACTGCACTGTCATCAGAGACGTAATCAACGCCCCCGTTCACTTCTTTGATTGTCAGTCTCTCTTCCAGACCTTCAATGCTGGATCCCTCCAATTTCGCCCCCAGAGGGATAACACACGTTACTAGGTCGGAAGCGTCCATGTTTTTAGAATAATCAAGCAAATTCTTTCCGAACCTGATCTCCTGGCTGTTCTGGGTATAAAATTCATCATCGTTCAGATAATCCAGGTAGCGGATGCCATCCTCTTTCCGGATTACAAGATGCCCTCCCAGTCTGTCTACCAGCTTATCTTTTAGGGTTTCCCTGGTAGTCTCCCAGTTAGCGTACCGGTATAGGGAATCGTTCGGATCCGTAACTGATACACGTCCCAGTGTGAATTGCTTTCTCTCCTCAACTTGGGAATTGTGATTGTCAATTACTGTTTTCAGGTAATTCTTGACCGAAATATTGTGATACACTGTCGGCCTCTGAATGCTGTCACAAAAATAGGCAAGTTCTCCTTCGACGAATACTTTCTTAACACCCTTGGAATCTTCGTCATCATAGAGAACTCGCCCAGCAAATTTTTCTACTCCATCTTTGTAGAAAACAATGTCAGTAGTGAGCTTTTTCACGTACTGGTAATACGGGTGTGTCGGGTAGACTGAAAACTCAGCCTGCCCGTTCACATTATCTCCCTTCTGGTAGTAGGGATCCCCGACTATTAGTGCCTTAACCCGTGGGTTATGGATCATGTATTCTTTCCCATCCACAAAAGCCTTAATTGTATACATTTACAACATACCTCCTCTGTGAACGATTGTTATTTTTCCTTTACCCTGGAAGTACAGCTTATTCTCTCCCTCGTAAAGTTCAATGTCATACATGATATTTTCTCCAGCGTATATATCATACGTTCCGTTTCTGTATTTTACTTTCATTGAGGCGTTTGAAATAATTTTCAGCGTATCGTTATACGGATATCCGTCCAGGATTATCTCTTTCCAGGATGTCGGGCTGTTGATGTCAATGTCTGAAGTATTCCGGATCACTCCATCTATAAAGCTGAACGTGTCCCATTTCCACGGTTCATTGGAAGATGTGACATCCAGCTTATAAGGATCGCACGTACATTCAATACTGATTTCCGCAAGTTCCTCATTGGTTTTCTTAGTGTCAATATGACACCGTCCGGTATAATAATAGCCGGAATCGACATCCAAGATGATCCGCCTTTCCTTCCCCTCGATCGCTCTCGCAATTCTGCTGATTAGTCCAGTCCAGCGGATGTAGCTGCAATCTCTGGCATCAAATGTAAATTTCAGTGTTCGCATTTCATACACTACGCCACCATTCTGAGCTTCTGTCAGATCCAGGGATCCATTCATGCCATTTACGCTAACGTATACAGTCTTTGCTTTCGGAACTCCGATAGACACGCTTTTCAGCTTCAATCCCCAGTCATTATATGAATGGGCGCCATCGAAAGACACGCCCGTTACTTTTACTGGCATTCATTAACCCCCTCTCTTTTTATGGGTGTCTATTCTACCCATGTCTTTATCTACGATAGGTGTTGTGGCGTGACCTATCTCCTTTTCGTCCAGGTCAACGTGTACATGCGTCTCCCCTTCGATTACAACCTCAGTTTTGCTTTCAACAAATGATTGTCCGTTTTCCTGTTCAACTTTGTATGTCTGGCTTGTGTTCTTGTCCAGCGTGATCTTTCCGGTTTCGACATTTACTGCCGCCTGCATCCGATCCGCAAGAGCTTCCATTTCTTTATCTGTCTGTTTCTCCAGATCCGGCATGGAATCTTCGATACCAACACCAACGCCAGGTGGGATCCATCGTCCAACTTCTTTTGCGAATACTCTTGATGGAGAATGTATTCCGAGAGCGCCTTTTACTCCGTCAACAATTCCAGAGAAGAAGCTCCTAACCTGACTTCTGAACCATCCAGCCGCATTGCAGATTCCGTTCCATACACCTGTTACGATATTTCGTCCGACCGACATCATCTGTGACGGTAAGTTTCTTACTCCGTTCAGGACAGCATTTACCAGCTTATTAGCCGCTTCACGTCCCTTGGACATCAGATCTGATCCCCAGGAAACTACTTTTGATGCTGTATTGCACAGCCATGTCCAGATCTTACCTGGAAGCTGAGAGAAAAAGTTCACGATTGTAGCGATCGTGTTGCTTGCAGCTGTTCTGGCATTGCTCAGCATATTAGATCCCCATGTAATGAGGTTCTGGAGCGTGTTATGGAGCCATTGCTGTACCTTTCCTGGTAATTCGGAGAAGAATGTCACAACTGTATCAATTACGTTCTGTGCCGCTTCTCGTGCTTTCTGGAGCATGTTGCTTCCCCAGGTAACAAAATTGTTATAGGTATTCGTGAGCCATGTCCAGATCTTGCCTGGCAATTCACTGAAAAATGTAACAATGTTATCAATGATGATCGGAACATTCGTTTTTACCCAGTTGACCGCATTTATACCAAATTCAATCAGCTTCCCGATGACAAATCCCAGGGCGTAGCCGATCTTGTATGGAAGATCTGTAAAAAATTGCACGATCGCATCAATCGCAGCGCTTACCACTTGTGATGCAGATTCCAGTAAATTAGATCCCCACTCCTGGATCCCCGAAATAACCTGAGATAGGAACTCAGAAATACGTCCAGGTAAAGCCTCAAACCAGGCAACCACGGCATCTACAATTTCACCGATTTTTGATGGGATTTGCTGAATAAATTCAACGATCTGATCCCAATGTTCCTTTATCACGATAACCAGATTTGCAACCGCAAATACAATTCCTGCAATCGCAGCCGCTACCAGTGCAGGTGCTCCCAGGATTACTGCTCCAACCGCAGCCAGGGCAATTCCAACTCCCATCAGGATATCTTTTATTATGCTGAATCCGTTCTTGAACATGTCAATGAAATTTGTGACCGCAAGTATCGCACCAGCTATGATAGATCCTACCCCGGCAATGACTGTTCCGAAGGTAGCAAAAAACTCTCCGATCGTAGAGACCGCAGAGCCGATAAATGATCCGATCTTTGTCATCACGGATCCTGCTGTTGTAGCAAGTCCGCTGAGTTTTGTTCCAAAGGCAGCCAGTTTAGGGAACTCTAATGCAATTACTTCTCCCAGGGTTCCTGCTCCGCCCTTCCAGAGGGCAAACCCTTCAACCGCTTTTCCTACTACTCCGACAATTCCGGAAACTCCACCCTTGAACGTTTTCAGGATAGAGAAAAGACTGCTTACTGATCCTACAACATCTTTAGCAACTTTCAGTGCCGCAATAGACGCTGCAATGGTTCCGATCGCTTTTCCGATCGCTTCCATGGTAGCCGGATCCTGGCTGTCGATCACGGAGAAAATATCTCCAATCAGATCTACGACACCTTGTACAATTTCCCCGGCAGTATCTAAAAATCCCTGGAAGAATCCATCCAGCAAAGCAGAAACACCAGGAAACTCTTCACTCAGCCCCTGGCAGAATCCGGCAACAAAATCTTTTGCTGCCTGGATAATCAATGGCAAGTTTGTTTGAACAGCCTCGCCAATTTTACTTATCATTTCACCGAAGGACTGTCCCATTTCTTCTGAATGGTCTGTCATCGCCTGGAGAAATTCCGTAAACAGATAAATTCCAGCCGACCACATGTCCCCGGCAACATCCGTGATCGCACGTACCAGTTCCGCAACCATCGTTGCTCCGGCAGCTGCAAATTCGCTCTTGTGATCTACGATTCCCTGGATAAAGGAACCTACGAGGTTTTCAGCAGTTCCGATCAGTTTCGGTGCCGCTTGTGCAACCTCGGTTACGATCTGAGCCATAACTTCCCCGGCTTTTGTTACCAGGGAATCGAGTCCACCGTCATTGAATGCCTCTTGCAGTCCCTGGACCATCGTCTGGGCTTCTTTGACAATATCTTTTAATGGTGTCTGCATCTCCTCGTACAAGGAAATAGCAAGACCTTCTAAACCTGATTTCAGGATCGTAATTTGTCCACTCAGGTTGTCGTTCATGGTTTCCGCCATATCAGCGGCAGCACCATCGCAGTTTGCGATAGAATCCGATAGCTTGTTAAAATCATCATCGGAAGCATTTACGATTGCGAGCAATCCAGACATTGCTTCCTGTCCGCCTAAAGCGGCAGCCATTTGAGCTTTCTGATCTTGTGTCAGTCCGGAGAAACCTTTTCTCAGATCCACCATGATCTCATTCAGAGATTTCATAGATCCGTCACTCTTTGTCAGAGATATTCCAAGGGCATCCATAGCTCCCTGGACTTCCTTAGTCGGTTTCGCCATTCTGGTAAAGATGCTTCGCAGAGAAGTACCTGCCTGGCTCGCCTTAATTCCGGAGTTAGCCATCAGTCCGATTGCTGTAGCACAATCCTCCGCAGAGAACCCAAGAGCTCCGGCAACTGGTGCAACATACTTAAATGTCTCTCCCATCATGCCTACGTTGGTGTTGGCATTGGATGATGCTTTTGCCAGGATATCTGCAAAATGCGTAGAATCCGATGCGGATAGCCCAAAAGCCGTCAAAGCATCGGTAACAATATCACTGGTTGTTGCCAGATCCTCTCCGGAAGCAGCCGCCAGGTTCATAATACCTTCAATACCGTCTAGCATATCGGCAGTTTTCCATCCAGGCATCGCCATGTAAGAAAAGGCATCCGCCGATTCAGAAGCACTAAATTTCGTTTTAGCACCCATCTCTTTTGCTTTATCCGTCAGGCTTTTCAATTCATCCCCGGTAGCTCCGGATATTGCTGCCACATTGGACATAGACGATTCAAAGTTTGCTCCGGTTTTGATCGCCGCAGTTCCGATCCCCACTACAGCTGTTGCCGCTCCTCCGATGATCGCAGTTGTAGCTTTTAATGCAGTGGAAGCACAGGAACCAATTTTACTGATACCGTCCTGGAATCCAGAAGAATCTATGGAGGTATCAAATTTTAGTGTGCCATCATAGCCCAATGTTTTCACCTCACTTTAAGGGCAAACAATGGATTATCGGCTCATAATGGCACTACTTAATCTGTTGTCCGTATTTAATTTTCACTTCAAAAACATTAGAGCACTTTCGCCCTTTACAAGCTACTTGCACTCCCTTACACTCTGCCTCCTCAGTAAAGAAAAGAGGCATCCGATACCCACATGCAGGACAAACCACCTGGGTATACTTCTTTCTGTCTATTTTCAAACTATGCAGCCACCTCCTTATACCAATCCGGTAAGATCTCCGCCATGTAGCAGAGCTTCTGTCAGGAGTTCATTTGCCTCTCTTTCGGCATCCGGGATAGGAAGGGCGTGTACAGTCTGCATTTTCTTGTAGAACTCTCTCTGTTCCTTAGACATCGTGGAGGTTATGTTGATACTTCTATACCCCATGATCTTTACAAACTCCGTGTCCTCTCCCAGTGCCTTAAATAAAGCCCTGAACTTCCACCAGTGAAGATCCTCCACATCTTGTAAATCAATACCGTATTGCTCCAGGAAAGCCGCATAGATATAGTCATCGTCATATTCAAACGAGTATACTTGCTTTGATCCGCTTCCTCCGGATCCTGAGCGATCATTCTCGGTTTCTCTGCCGCATCTGTAAAACCAGATCATTTTTTCGACCGCTTCTGTCATGTTCTGTGGAATCTCCGGGTAATAAAGTTTTAACCCCTGAATAAGTTTCTGACGTTTTCCCACCTCATCGTCCTGCATGAGTAATTCAAACAGAATAGAAATGCGGAAATCGGAATTGATCCGATACTCCGCACCGTCTATTTCTACTGTTTCAGGAAGCACGTCCAGAATGATGTTAGCCATTGTTTACGGCATTAAAATTGTTTCTGTTCTGGCTCTTGTTTTTGCCACCTTTTCTCTGTTCAGCTCTTCTCTGCTGTCTGTTCTGTACTCTTCCAGATCCGTATTTTGCCGAAAGATCATCCATAAAGGCTTTCGCCTCTCCAGACAATGCAGTTACCTGGGCGAATCCCTCCATACGGATTCCCAGGTTATTGTTCTTGTGGAACACCTTCTCGGCTGTTCCGGCTCCAAACAGTTCATCGAAGTATTCATTTACGCAGGCACACTGATATCTCATTCCATCAGCCGTTGATAAGCCTTCATACGCATTAGGATCCTGGATCTTTTTCACGATCCCCTTGTTCAGATCCTCAAATTTTTCTACTACGTCTGCATCCATAAGATCCAGTTCAAGATCTACTCCGTTAATGGTAACTTTACTCATTTTTCTTTACCTCCTGAATTAAAAATCAGCAGCTCCCTACTCGGTAGCCGCTGTGAATGTTTTTGTCTCAGTATTAAATGTACCAAGGATCGGATCCCCAACTGCATTCAGGTTTCCTTTGACAACCTGCTTATTCTCTCCGGAATAATCAGATACCTCGCATGAAACGAGGAATTTTCTTGCTTCAAACTCATTTGTTCCGGTTCCTTTGTTCCAAAGTTCAACTCTTACATATTCAAACTCTGCATCGGATCCGGTATAATGATTTCTTCCAACCATGTAAAGAGCGTCAACAGCTTTCTCCTCCTGGATGTGATCAGCTTCAAAAGGAAAGCTGGTTTCATATCCGGTCACGGAAGAAGAAGAACTCTTCTCGTTGACGTATTTCACAGATTCCGTCTGTGCTCCTGGGCTTTCGTCCAGGGTAGTAAATCCGGTTCCCATGAGTGCATACTCCGCTTTTTCAGTAGTGCCTACATTCAGGTAATCGGCAATCATGTGACGCATTACTGCTGTTCGTTTTGACATTCTTGTGCTACCTCCTTCTGGTAAATCAATCTTAACTGTATCTGGTATCTGGCGTTTCTCATGGATCCATCAAACATGTACCCATTGGAAAGCACTTCTATCTTCTCCGCATAGCAATTTTCCGGAAGATCCGGAAAAATCTCTTTACGGTTCTGATCCTCGATCCAATTTGCGAATTTCTCATAAAATGCGCTGTTCTGGATATTCTGTATCCGATCCATGGAGTAATACTCTCTGCTCCCAAAATTAAATTGATACTGCTTCACTTCGTCCCCATTGACGTAACGTTTGATAACAGGATCAAATACTCCGGTTTCGATCGTGTACTCCACGGCCTGATCCCCCAGGGCATCCACACGAAATACCCCATCTTGCAAAAGAGGGCATGTCGCAATATGTTCGACAATGCCCTCCAGGATTGAATCAGCCATGCTATCCTCCTATTTTCCTTGCACCTTCCAGGATCTCGGCTTTCTCAGCCACCTTCATTCGTTCAAACCACTTAGCTCCTCTATTCGGATCATAATCTCTCGTTTCGGAAGTGTCCCAGTATTGTTTTCTGGCGTATGGTGCAATATACTCCACAATTCCGCTTCCTACTGTGGTTCCCAGTTTTCCGGATTTCTCCAACGTTCCAGTTTGAAAAGGTACTCTGGGACTGCATCTCCGCAGCACCTCAGAATCAACGAATTTCTGCATCCGGGTAAACTTCTGGTTCGTTTTTGGAACAAATGAAGGATCCCACTTTAGTTCTGCTTTTCCGTTCTTTCCCTGGATGATAACGCCTTTCGGTGTCGTGATCTCCTTAAAAGCCACTAAGCACCACCTACCCTCCAGTGTTTTACGGCATCGGATCCCCTCCGGGTGTTGTCTGCATACTCAGTAACATGAACGATATCACGGTCATACTTAAAAAGATCCAGGAAGTCCCGGATCCGTGACGATGTGATAACTCCACTGCTGAAATCAAAATCATCAAACTTCCATTCTCCATTGTAGAAAATGGTTCCGGTAATGATGTAACAGCCTTTCTGCAACGTCCAATGTTTCTTAGCCTCTTCATCGTCTAGGAGCTTGTATTTGTCCTCTGAGATGTATGTCCGTGAATCCTGCACTCTGGCATTTACTGGGATCCTGATCCTAAAATGCAGATTCTCTTCACGTTCTGAGGCTGATCCTCCGGAAGATCTCGCATCCACGAATGATACCTCCGAAATGTTGGTAGGGATAAAAACCTCCCTCCGGGTTTCTTTGTTCAGACGAAGGTTAAAAATAGTGATGTCCTGGTTTGTAATCATACTTTCTTGACCTCCCTCTGTACGTTAAGCCAGTGCCGGACAGATAGATCTTCATGTCAGCGATCACTTCCTGACGCATATCTGATTCTTTCCCGGCATCGGCGTATGATACTGAATATCCATCGTTGCTCTCAGACTTCAATTCCTGGTTCCGGAGTTTTTGGTATGTGGAGTATTTCTCAACTGCACAGCATATCGCATCTTTCACGCAGTCAGGGATAACCTCCAGGCTCCTGATTCGTCCGAAGGTTATTGTATCTATCAGAGCCGTAGCCCATTTCAGATTCTGCTCAAAAGTGGTTTTGCTTGTCTCTGTACCTCTGTAGTCTTTGGAATAGTAATCATAGTCAACGTATGGCGTCCGTATAGCCTCGTCAGACATTTTTAATACACCTCCCGTAGATTTTCCCGTCTAAACAGGAAAGATCCTCTGAGGCTTATTTCTCAGCCTTAGAGGATGCCTTTGTGGATTTCTTTGATGCCGGAGCTGGTTCCGGATCCGGAGTTGTTGCCTGTTCTGCACCTGCAGAAGTGAGCTGAGCTTTCAGATCCTCGATCTCTTTCTCGGCCTCAGCGTTTTTCTTCTCCAGATCCTCGATCTTCTTATCTGCTTTTTCTGCATACTCGGAAGCCTCTTCCAGTTTTGCTTTCAGATCCTCGATCTCTTTCTCGGCCTCAGCCAGTTTTTCGCTCGGTTCTACGTGTTCATGGAGCACGTTACCGTCCATATCAGTGATCGTATACCCCAGAGCGATATATGTTTTCTTCTTTTCGTCCGGGATCTTGACCACTCTGTTTGCTTTTCTTGCTTTTAACATTGATTCTCCTTTCTACGGGAAAAGGAGCCTATTGGCTCCTCCCGTAACGTCCATCTTATGAATGTTTTGTGATGTTGAATGCGATCGCATCAACTTTGTTCGGAAGCAAGAATACGTCCTCGAAGGATTCCTCGAAGTATTCCCACTTACCCTCAGATCCGGCAGACGGTGGATCCAGCTGTGCGAATTCATAGTTTGTAGGTGTGATAACTGCCAGCGGATGAACCAGGCACATGTTGATCTGATCTGCCTGAGCATCAACTTCCCAGCCCTCTGTGAAGTCATATGCAGTTTTCATCATATCGGACGGTACGCTGTCCGGAATCTCCACTTCATCAATGGATGTGATCGCTCTCTTTAACGCCTCAGATCTCTTAGATACGTCAATGGTCTTGACGATAGCCTTTGCATTGGTAATGAGAGTACGAACATCCGGAGTAACGTAGAGAATACGTCCAGCTCTCGGAACACGTTTGTTGTCCATTGCAGTCATCATCTTATCGAATACATCAAGGACATTATCCGTTGTGAGGACTGTCTGATCTGCTGTCTTGCTCTTTGCAGTGTAATCCGCATACAGTTTGGAAATGAGATAGCAGTTCATTTCTGGGAACTTCTGCTCCTCATTGAACACTCTTGTAATGTTCGCAATGGAGGCTACCTGGTTTGTTTCCTGGATATCACGAGGATGAACCAAAGTGCTCCATGTTCTGTGGTTAGTTACCTGGAGTGGTGTCCAGGAGTTGTTGTAGTTACGTTTCTTCTGACCGATTGTGTCTCTGTCTCCGTCCACACGTCCGGTTGTAGTGATAGTCGGGATCTCAATCACGTTTGAGTTTACCCAGCGGTATCTTCCGTTGTTCGGTGTTGCAAAAAGAGCACCGAAGTAGAGTACATAAGGGAACTCCTGCTCCAGTGCCTGCTGATATTCTTTAGCATAATTTAAAGCTGCCATATTCTGTTATCCTCCTTAATTTTCTTTAGGCTGTCTTAATCTGTTAAAGCCCATGTTCAGGAATGGGTTCTGATTTCCTCCGGCTGGTGTTCCTCCGTTTGCTCCGGCAGAAAATCTCGGTGGATTTCCGCCCTGACCTCCGGCACCTGCTCCGGATCCTCCGTTGCCACCTTCGGCACCGGATCCAGCACCGCCATCCTTGTTTTCGGTTACGAATGCACCTTTGTAGTCCTCGTCCCCCATAAGGGAATCCATGAACTCTTTTGCTCCCAGGAATGTTCCGTTGTCATCCAACTGGAATTTCTTAGATCTCAGTTCGTCCAGTACGCCTTTTCTTGCGGCTTTTGATGTGAACTTATATCCAGAGAGGAACATATCCTCAGCGTGGGATCTGCTCTGAGCTGCCATCTGGTCTCTCAATGCCTGAGTATCGGTGTTATACTTCTGTTCCCACTCAGAAACCTTTTTCTTGATTCCGTCAACGTCCTGATCTTCAAAAGATTTGATCTGAATGTTGGCATCGTCCAACTGCTTTTTCACTCCCTTGAGCTCTGTTTCCTTCGCATCGAATTTATCCTTTGCGATATAACCGCCTGATGAAAGATCTACTACCTTGATGTTTTTATCTGCATCAATGGCAGCCTCCAGCTCCTCGGCAGTCATGGGAATGATTGCTCCGTTTTCGTCCTTCTTAAAAAGTTTCTTCAAAAAATCGTAAGCCATTGTCACTTACCTTCCTTTCTTCGCTGATTTCATTTAGATTCCGGTTCACTCCGGCTCTGCTATCGTGCATTTATATCCCGGCACGATGGGGAACTGAGTAGTTTATATGCCATTCCTCCAGGGCAAAACAAAAGGATTGCCTTTTATTGACAATCCCTCTGCGTAAAGCATACCTGAGAGCTTCGTATAGCCTCATGTACACCTTTTATTCCATTGTGTGAGTATTTCTTCATTCTTACCGCTGATCGCCTATATCCGCCTCCTATTTAACCCATAGGTGGGAGATATCAGGACCACCTCCTCCTAATTTGATTTCTTATTAGCCCATACAGCCTTTTGAGCTGTGGATCTTCCAAAATTGACAATCTTCCCGTTGCTATCCTTGTACGCTACCACTTGGGTTCTGGCACTGTCGTAGTTCCGGTTGGTGTCATTACAGAAGTTTTTCAACTCCCTCTCTTTCTTTTTCAGTTTCACGCTTTCCGATGTAAAATCCTCCTGGATGCACTGGATCTGAGCCTCGCTTTGTGATGCCTGCATAGCTACATCATAGCTGGAAAGAATCCGCTTGATCTCCCGAATCTCTCTTTCGTAAGCTCGCTGGATCTGTGAACATTCATAATCAGTCAGCATATCGCCGTTGTATGAGTATTTCGCACGATCATATTCAGCCAGTCTCTCTTTTGAGTAAGCTGGGCTGGATATTCCGGGCCAGTAAGGATAGAAACTGTGTCGGCAGTTCCACCCACATAGTCCGGATCCTGATCCGTAGCCGGTAGAATCTACGAAGTTTGGATAATCTAGAGACGATCCGTGAATCTTAAAAACCCTCCCTTGCCACTCGGCATGAGAAGGCCTGGCTCCGGCATGAGCTGTGGTTTCGTAATATTCCACGTCCATGTCCTCAGCATATAATTCTGTCAGCTTCCCGGCTGTCTGATTCAGCCCGGTTAATACAGATCTCCGGATCGCTACGTCAAGCTGTGATCTGTTCCCTTTCCCGTACAACACGTACCCACCATCTTTAGCAGCTTGTTTGATTGCCTCTCTGATCGCCTCATAGTACGAAAATCCGCCAGAAGTTGCTTTCATGTAGGCAAGGTTGGTTGCCTCCAGATATAAGCCTCCTGTGGTGGATCCGGTTGTCATTGTCAGGTTGCGTATATTGCCATTCGTCTTTGCGATGGCAGCCTCTAACACCTGGTTCATTGCCGGAGATAATTTCAGGTCGATATCATAACCAGCTTTCAGAAGTGGTTGTGCATCATATCGCACCCCGGTTCGTGCAGAATCCTGAAAAATTCTTTTTACCTCATTCTGCGACTTTCCGGATATCCTGGCAACGTCCTTCACGATGTCCTGCATCAGTTCTCCGTTCTCTCTGAGCTGTTTTACCTGCCATTTCGCACTATCCGTCATTTGTCCGGTCTTTACAATCCTACGGGCAATATCTTCCGCAATAGACTGATTCAGTGCGTCATACATGCCAAGCAGATAATCAGTGCATGAGTTCAGATACTCTGGTGTCAGCATGTGCCATTTTCCCGATCTTCCGGATCATTCCGGATATGGTAAAAAGGGCATGTCCTTTTTATTTCATCCGTACACTCTGGGGGATCTGTTTCACAGTCCCGGCACTGGTGGACGGACATAAGAAAATCCGGAACATTGTCCGGACTACCTATTATTGCCATATTCTCCTCCTACTCTTCCGGCGGATATGTGTTTTCCTCCGGGATGTATTCTTTTGCTTCCTCCTCGGTACAACCGAAGTACCACGCATAGAATTTCTCAACCTTTAATTTGCCAGCAAGCACCATAGACCATCGTCTCTGATACTCAACCTCTGTATCTTCCAGAACTCCATCCCCCCAGGAGCACAGCTTCTGGATCTCTCCAGCCGGAGTGATTCCGTACAGATCGCATAGCGTGTTCATAATTTCAATCAGACTATCTAATCCATTATCCCAGGCTTTCTGCATGTTGCTGACCGTTGTATAGGATCTCTGTTTTGACGCCTTGATCTCTGTAGCTGTCTTGTCAACCTGGTTCGGGTTGGATAATGTCCCGTATGCGAGCCCACACAAAAACTCTACTCTCCTGAGCAATTCATCCAGCCCCTTGAACATGGAACTGTCTCTGATATCCGGGCTGTAAGGTTGGATCATAGCGTTATTGTTCTTTCCTTCCATGTCGTAGGTACGGAACAATCGCTCACGTCCTCTCGGAAGGATCGGCTGTGCGTTCTTGTCAATATCAAAGATATCTTGTGAAGCATCAATGGCAGCCTCTTTCGCTTCATATTCCCAAAGGATCCGGGAATACTGGATATCTGCCTCCTGGATCACTTCAACTGCTCTGGAATAGGTCGATGCTCCCAGTGGGGAATGAGGATCAATGTTGTTCGCTCTCGGAACCTTTACATACAAAAAGAACGGTCTTTCGATCCCGTCCATTTCCGTTACCGGCTCCAGTCCAGCCCATTCTTCGATTGTCTCCAATGGAACCTCCTGCATGAATGGGTGCTCCACACTGATCTGATCGTCCTCGGTTGTCATCGTGTTTAGCCTCTCAGATCTGTATGCTTTATTTACTACTGTGTAGTGATCCCCCTCCAGGTTGTGATGCTCCAGGCGTGTATAGAGGTAATCTCCAACACGTTTAGAATCAATAAAGACAGCTCCCGTGATTTCTTTGTTGCTGTTGAATGCTGTTGGATAGAATCTGTTCGCCTGAATAAAATCCAACTGGATCTTGTCTGGCTTCCCGTTTAATGGATCCGATCCGGAAACATACGGCTTTATCGCAATTCCTCCAAGGGCTCCCCACATTTCTACGATGTTGTCAAAATTGCTGAGGTAGTTCTGGAATTGATCGTTGAGGAAATCGGCTCTCGCACTTCCCTCCAACTTGAACTCAAACTCTGTCAGGATCAATCTGGAGAACTCTTCTGCGATTGCAGCCGGAAGGTTCATTGTCCTGGTGTCCGCTTCGCCTCCCATCCATGGGGGCTTATTTTCGTACATTTGAAGCCATAGGGAAATAGCATTGTCCATTATTCCGGATGTTGCCACTTGCACATCCAGTTTTCGTTCCAAGTTTTGCTTTGGAAACATTTTACCTACCACCTTTCTTATAAGATCAACAATCATATGTTGCCCCACCTACTTTCTAATAAATTTTCCTATGTCTCTTTCCCATGAATACTCAGAAGCATCCAGGGTATCAATATCAGACGTACCATCATCCAGTCTTTCCAAATCAAGGCTTTTCGGATCCCATACAGCCATGCTGACTGCTTCTTCATAAGATTGGCAGTCATCCGTCATTTTCAATCTGTTCATTGCGACCATTGCTGTAGTTGCGAAGATTCTGTTCGTAATTTTGCTCTTCAAAGCGTTTACGATCTTGATGTTTGCCAGCCCTGCTTTTGATAAAGATGTCTTAAATCCACGAATCAGTACCTGTTCTGCTGAGTCCGCATACACCTTTGTTACGAATCCATATTCGTCTAATACAGACCTAACAAACCGCAAAAACAGCTCAGAAAGAACCTCTGGATCTACATCAAGAATCTTCTTCCCTGTGTCTGGATCTAAACCTCCCTCAACGTATCTCCTGGTTTTCAGGTATACCACTTGCTCATATCCTTTTGTTATTCCGGTAGCAACAAAGGCGTGACCAGAGCCATTGCCTCCAAAGTCCACACCTATATGAATCTTCATAATCTGTCCAGTTCGTGCCATTGCTCTTGCCTGTTCTCTGTCGATCCGGTACTTTCCGTCTTTGGCAGCTATGGATGTTGCCAGCTTGTTGTATATTAGACCTTCGGCGATGCTTCGTTTTCCAAGAATGTCCCTGATATACCAGATGCTGTCTTTATCGTACTGGCTTATGATCTCCTCTCGGCGTTCTTCCGATATGTTGATATTGTCAAATAGTGTCATGTGAGCATAATTATAACCGCCTTTTAGAACGTTCTTTTCTGCCTTTTCTGCATATTTGTCTATATAGTTAACGTAGATCGGGGCTTTCGGATGTTCAGGGTTTAGATCCCAGAAGATTTTACGTCTCTTCGATGCAATAGTACGGTTAAAAGCCTCTTTGATCGTGTTATCATGATGCAGATTAATCTCTGTAGCTATCCACATGCCGTAAGAGTTTCCTCTGATCTTCTGGTAACTTGCAGACGATCCGCCACCGGCGAAGATAACAATCTTCTCTTTGAAGTTCGTGTACGGACCTCTTATTGCCAGAGCATCGTTATCCTTGTATGAAGTCCATCTACACTGACCTCTGAAAATATGTTCGAGACCAAATCCGTTTGCATCTCCAATATTGAGCTTTGCATTCGCCATTGTAGATCCTGTTGCCAGGTGGAACTTGTCAGGAGTATCGCAAAGCTCCTTTGCAAAAGCCAAAACATGATCTACAGTCTTACCAGAACGCACAGCTCCTTCGAGAATGTTGTACGTGTTGTCCTGGCATTTTCTGATATATCCTAGATGTTTGTCTGAAAACTGGTACGGAACTTGCTTTGTTAGAAGCACTGGTATTCCGTCATTCATCATAAGCATCCACTGATCGTAGCCCCAGATCTTCTCAACTACTCCGGAAACATCTTCAATCTCGACACCTTCTCCGGATTTCTGTTTCTTTTCATACTCGAACTGAGCTTCCCTGAGCTGCAATTCCGGATTGTATCCTGCTGTGTCACGGCAGTATGCCATTGCCGATACATTGCCTTTCATGGCAGTCTGAACAGCCATAATATTAACAACATCTCCAAGAGTCCACCCCTCTGGATCTATGCCAAGAGCTTGTAGCTGGTCTTTCTGATTCGGGGAAATATCCAACTCCAGTATCTGCCGCATGGAGTTTCTCATGTCCCTCTTTTGGCGTCTTGCTTTGCCGGATGCGATCCCTCCTTTTCGACTAAGCTTCTCGGCTTCTTCTCGGCTTCTGTTCTGTACTAGGTTTTGTTCATTAGCCACACCTCCACCTCGTTTCTATAACATAAAAAGAGCCCGGTATAGCCCCGTGTGGCTATTTTCCGAACTCTTCTAGTATATTCTTTATCTATTTGATTTTCTCAGCTTATTCGCCATATAACAACGTCAGTGTCTGCTTCCCTAATTCGATTGATCCAGGGATGTCAGTTCCGATCTGTTTGTAGAACTCAGGATGTACGATGCACTCATATGCCCTTGCCATTCTGTCTCTCTGTTCTTTTGTTACATTGATCCGGAAGTCTTTTGCGATTTTTAGAGCTTTCTTCCATTCTCCGGATCTTACCGCCTCTCTTACGATATCTGTTTTCTTCGTCATGGTCTGCGCCTCCTTATTTCATCCTGATTAATGCGTATGTTTCCGGTGTCCATGTGCATCCGTTGTGGGTTGGATCTGTTTCCTTCCCTTTCTGGAACTCAGGAAGCCTTTGCTCTGTTCTTCTGTCCAGGTGTCCTTCCTGTTTCATATGTCCGAAATATCCGCCCCAATCTCCATAATCAAATAAGTTCATCTGTCTGGGCTGTAACGCTTCCTGTTCATCGTGGAACATATCTAATTCTGTTTTCCCGGCTCTCTTTCCCTTTCGGGTGTGCACGTCATATACATATCCAGGAATTTCGGAAGCGTCTCTGATTCTCAGGCTTTCTACTTGCTGATAATCAACAAATCGCTCGAACTCTTCATCTGTCAGGTTTCTGTCTCCCCACATGAAGTTACAAGCTACATAATCTGCATCTCTGTTCTTTCTTGCCATGCACAGCAAGATCACTGCTTTTGCAATGAAAAGATCGTTTGTCTCTCCGACTTTCGCTCTTTTGTTCACATATTCGTCTGCCTGCTGTAATGCTACAATCTCTTTCGTCATAATTCCGTAGCAGTCTTCCGCAGATACAGTCAACAATCTCTTCCAGAGGTACTTTCTGTACTTCCCTCCGAGTTCGTTCGCTGCATATGCTGCGTGTGGAATGTCTGATCTGCGAATTGCTTTCTGGATCATTGATGACATTTCAAATAAATCATAGCCGTTAGGTGTTTTGATATCGTATCCCATGTTCTTTCCTCCTGGTGTTGTGTGTTATCTTCTTTTCAAGATTATCTTACCGCCAGTCAGAGTATCGAACAAGCGTTCTATTGCATCTTTTGTATTTTCGTCAATAGCACGAATTGTTCCTGCATCGTTTGTTATCTTTGTACATTGATGTGAGCTGTATTTTTTTTGAAATCATAATCGTAATACTTCCCCCATTTATTCATCATAGCGTATTGAATGGATTCATGTACTGATCTCGGTTCGGCGTACCCATCGTTCGTATCCATGGTAGCCTGGGTACAATAATAAACTGGCTGTAGTATCACACGGTTTAGGAGAAGTTCTTGCATTGCCATGTCAATATCGCTGGTTGCTGGATCTTCCGGGTTGTACTTCGCTTTGAACGCTTTCTTGTTTACCCATCTGATATGTCCTGGCATTGCTTTAAATTGCCATTCGGAATGATATACATACGGAGCCGGTTGTGGATTATCGTATGCAAGTCCAAGTTCCAGGTCGTAGAGTACTTGAGCAATTCTCTCACACTCTGCTGTTGCTCTTTCCTTGTCCAGATCTCCATCCTTTGTCCTGATCGGTGCTTTGTAGTCCATACGATATAGCATTTCTTTTACATCGTCATCCACAATGCAGATCACTTCTTCCGGAGTGTTGTTAATGATCCAGTAAAACGTTGACATGAAATCGTGTACTTCCCCTTCCGGAATCGTCAGGATCTTCTCAACTCCTGCATCTCTGTATGCCTGTTCTTCTTCTGACCTCACAACGTAGGTACAATACTCAAACACGTTCTGTGTCATAATCGCATGAGGCCGCATGTATGACATACAATAAATGTTAAATGTAATATTCTGGCTCATAGTATTTTTGCATCCTCATCCCTTCTCTCAGACCTAAATTCGACGTCAAGATATCTTCGGTAGTCAGTTCTCCAAGGAGCTGTTTGCACCGGAGATACACCAGGTTCGCCCCGGCATGCCAGCAGAATCCAATAGATGCATTGATCCTCGGATTGCATTCCAGTAATTTTACCGGGGCGGTCTGCATCGCTCTCATTCCGGATTCAACGGTCATGTTTTTTAATGTCTCGCCGGTCACGCCCTTTAAAATGAAATCAAAGCAGGTGTTTCCGTCTACTTCTAACTCCTTAACAATTGTCCTGACTATTTCAAATGCTTTCTCATTGGTAATAATCTGCCCGTTTACTACCGCACCAAACTCCATATCAAACCCGGCATATCCGGCCATGGCCAATACATTTCCGTGATCTGCCAGCACGCATAAACTGTAGTCGATTCCTTCCACGTATTCTTGTAGGATCACCCTGTTCCCGGCCTCTATGATCTTATACAGATCCTGATCAGATATGTAGCGGTTGACTCCGCAACGGTTAAACAGCGTGATATCGTATGCTTTCTCATTATCAACGATGCAGAACCCTGTTCCTCCGCATTTCCCAGATATCTTGCAGCACAATTTCATTTTCTTATTTTTGTGTGCCTCACATACTACTTTTGCGGTATGGACATCATCTGTAACACATTGCCCCGGCATATACCATCCAAACTTCTCCCCGAACTTCTCTTTATTGTTCAGGATCACCAGGGATTCTTTACTCGCTACAGACACTTTTACTCCCATCCGTTCGAACTCTTCTTTATGCTCTGCCATAAGCTCAAGTTCTGCCGTGATATACGGGATAATAATATCCGTGTGGGTTTCCTCACATACTTTCTTTAAAAACGGAATATAGCCCGGATCCGTAATCGGAGGGGCTATGTACTGGTAGTCTGTTCCATGTCTGAGCAGCTTGTTTGGATCCACATTTACTGCTACAATCTTTACTTCTCTTCCATCCTCGTTCTGCTTCAGACAGTCAACGATCTCTTTTGAATGCTTTGAGCATCCTGTTATCATTACTGTAATTGGTTGCATAGCTTGCCTCCTATTCTGTACCCAGCAAGTACATCAAAAATATTGTTAGCTCTTTTCATTTCCTGCATTACTTCGTATTGGTCATTTACTCTGTACATGGCAATCGAAGGATATATGAACCCTCCTTTTAGTGATAGTGAATACGCTCCACAGTTTTTTATCATCAAAACATTCCCTTCTCGCAGATTTCCTACATATTCACGGTTAATATAATCCTCTTCCATGCATGTGTAGCCACAAACACTATATTCATGTGAAATGCATGGATTCGGTCTGTCGATATTGACAATCGGAAGATTCTTATAATCTGCCACCATTCCACAATCGTAAGAACTGATATCCAACGTAGCGTATCGCTTTCCGTTTTTTCTTATGACGACATTCTTTACGCTTGCAAGGATTTCTACTGCATCTGCGACAAGAGCTGTTCCAGGTTCCAAGATCAGCTTCGGAGGGTTTGCCCTTCCTTCAAAGGATTCTTTCACTATCGTAGCAACATTTTCTGCGTACTCTTCAAAGCTCGGCACGTGACCATCAAATTGATGCTTGAGTTCCGGACTCATTCTTCCGAACAAGTGACCTCCGAGGTCAATATATTTGATTTCTTTCCCCTGGATTTCCTCTATCATCTTTGCAATTCTGATAACTGTATTAGTCTTGTTAATCCAGGTAGGAATATCACGTTTTCCTCCGACGTGGCAATGGACGCCAGAAATTATTGTTTTTCTTTTATTGGCTGTCTGAACAATATTTTGAACTTCCTCTTCCGTGAATCCGAACCTGCTGTCTTCATTGATTGCAATGCGGATCCCAAGCGTTTGTCTGTTTCCAGCAAATATTTTTTCGTTTGCCAATGCGTCCAACGCTTTGCATAAGTTCTTCCATGATCCTACATTTACTATGCTTCCATGCATAATGTATTTCCGGATGTCTCCTTCCAGCACCCCGTTGTATATGATCCTGTCAGAGAAATTGCCTACGACAGATTTTGCAATATCATATTCTACCGGAGAAACTACTTCGGCGTATCCTCCGAGTTCTTTTACAAGGTTACAGATATCAGGTGTGTAATTTGTTTTATAGCTATACGCAATCATGGTATTTGGATATATCTTCCGGAATGCGTCTTGTAAGTCTGTAAAATTCCGTATAAACTTATCTGCATTAAACAGGTAGACCGGTTGTTCTGTGTTCGCTGCGATAGCCTTTAAATTTTCTATGCGGTAATCATTCTCCATTTAATCCCCATCCTCCGTTTTCTGTGCTATTTTCTTCTGCTTTTGGTTTCTTTGCTTCCAACTTGGCATCGATGTCATCATACCAGACTGCCCTTGCCTTAATCTTTCTAGTCGGCGTTACGATTGTCTTTTTCCCTTCAAGTCCTAGATCACGGATCAGGTTCAGGTAATCAACCTCGTTCCTACACACAATCATAACGTAGTCATATCGCTCGTATCTGAGATGTTCCATTGCGTCCAGGTTCTTATTCTTTGGACCTTTTTCTTTTGGATCAATGCCAATATCGAGTGTTAGATCCGCTGTCCACTCAGACAGAAGATTCATGTCCCACTCACCTGCGTGAGTGTTATCCTTGATGTTAATCGCTCTGAGTTCGGATTCTGTATATCCATATAGCTTCTTAACCAGGACTTTTGCGTCTGGGTTATTACGCTTCATCAGCTCTACTCTTTGGTTGCCGGCAATAATATTGTCGTTTTCGTCCAGAAGAATCAGCCCGAAGTCTCCAAGTGTGTCAAGTGACTGCTGTAGTTCTTCTGCTTTTTTCTTCCGGATCTTTCGTGGATTTCCGAAACCATTCTTAATTTTCTGCACTGGGAAATTCTCAATAACTTCAATTCTTTTCTCTGCTTTCAATGCTCTACTCTCCTTTCCCGTATCCGTTTTTGCATTAAAAAAAGACCGTATCATCCAACACGGTCTTTCTGGAAGAATTATAGGTAGAAACAGTTCTGTGCATCACGTTTTCACGGATATCCCAGGCATCCGAAGACACCTGGGAATCACGGGAAAGAATGAGTACACCACAGCACCATGCAAATGTAAGCTCAGTTTCCCTTGCTTCACAATTTGCAGTTTATACTATATCATCGGCTGAAATGACAGTCAAAGGAAGAAAAACGGAAATTAGTCCCGGATCTCATATAAAACCATCGCATCTAGCCCAAAAAATAATGTGGTCAGATCGTTTCTTGCCTCTTTTGCGTCCTTCTGAATATTGCTGATATCTGTCTGGTAGATCTCAGCGATCTCTTTTGTTGTTTTCTTGGTGTCCTCACTCTCCAGGTACATGTACTCAATCACAAACCAGCGTCTGTGCATGGTTTCCTGTGAAGAATTAAGGCAGTTGCTTTTGTATACCTCCAGCATCCGGTCTACATGTGCCATCATAAACTTTACAGCATTTACTCCCCGGAGCTGTCTGTGCAAGGTCTTGTCATCCTCGAACAGTTTGAACTTCATCAGAACGTCCAAGTTCACAAGTGTTTCGTCCACTTCCTCTGCCTGTTCCAGAGTGACAACCGCCTGTTCCGCATAATCTTTCAACTTTGTGTAATTCTCTAGGAGTTTCTTTGTGCGGAACAGAAGCCCTCTCCATTCCTGCTTTTTCTTCTGATTCTGGATGTTTATGTATTTTGCTACTCCATCTTCAACCGCCTTTTGGCAAAGGTCTTTCAGTTCCTCCTGGCTCAGTCTCACTGTCTTTTGTTTTCCTGGTGTGTTTTTACCCATCTTACTACCTCCCTGGTGTCTGTTTCATTGACTTTTCTGGATCTTCATTTTATAATTTAATCAGCGTATATTTTTCGAAGATCCTCTGTCTGCTACATGGCACCAGGGGATTTTTATTTATAAGACTTTCGTCAGGAATTGAATATCATTTGCCATCGGTGTGATCACCTTCCCATCTGGAAGTTCTACGATAGCTGTTGTAAAATTTCCAGGGGCAGCTTCAAACTCTTCATAGTCAGAGCCCCACTGGTGGAAATATCCTAACTCAAACTCGTAGAATTTTCCGTCCTTGAAATACCTTCCCTTACACTGTCTCATGGTTTTCCCCTCCCGTCATTCCAACTCTCAAGGCTTCATTCAGGATCGCCGCAAGCTCTGTGATGGGAACTGCGATTGCCTGATCTCTGTTCCGATCGTAGATACTCACTACTCCGGTTGATACTGCCGCTTTAATTCCTACTTCTGTCTTTTCCTGACGGAAGATACGCTTTTCTGTCTGGAAAAGTCCTTTTCCTCTGAACTTCGTATATACTCCCTCGGTTTCCACGCTTACTCCGTCAACCGGACCTACATTCGGATCCGTGTTGCGCTTAATCACAAAATCACTCATTTTCTTCTCCCATTTCATCTTCTTTCTCCTCATCTGTTATCAGTTCGCTTAGAGGTTTCATAAATACCTGTATCCTGTGACCTGTTACAACAATTTTTGTATCTGGATTGTATAATTTGCTTATCAGCCTTTTAAGCGGTTTTGCAGCAGCCATAAGTTCTAACGCGGTTCCTTCTATCAGATCTTCTTCTTTTTCCGGATTCAAAAACTTCTCATAATCTGCCCAGTGCTCATCTATATATCTGCGTTCTAACAGTTGGCGTTTCCCGTGGTACTCGATAGCTACCTGCTGTTCCTTTACATTTACAATCTTTACCGGTTCGTCCATGTATTTTGCTTTTTCGCTGCCAAACCGGAATCCAACGTCAATTCCGAATGACTGAATGAGCTTCTCAAATTCTGGATATGGCGTTGATTCCAGCGGTTCTGATGTTCTGATCGCCAATTTGCCTACCAACTCTTTTAAATACATACTATTTCCTCCTGAATGTCTGTGCGTATTCACATGTTGCAAAATGTGATATATAACCGAATCCCTGAGCCTCCCCAGGACCCGTTACAATCGTTCCTGATGCTACCTCTCCGTTGGCAAGGACAATTCTGTCCTTACCACCATCGGCTACGAAATTCACAAACTGAGGATTCACAGGCATTTTCTTTCCAGACTTCATCCGTACCCATAAGATTCTTGCACCACACTTTGAGCACTGTGAGAAATTATTCTGTGTCTTCTGTTTCATTTAACTCTCCTTTTTAATTATCAGTCTTCTGTTCCAGGTACATTTCGTTGAATCTTTTCAAAACATCAGGAATATTCATTCTCTCGATTGTTTCTTTTGCAAGATTTTCCTTCAGCTTTTGCTCAAGAGATTTCACAAGCGTTTCCTCTACATCTCTCTTTGCATTGGCAATCATATTCTCTACTTTTGCACCAAGTTCTTTTTCAAGATATTGCCATGTGAGTAGTTCAGCCATAGATAATTCTCGCTCACTCGAATAGGTGGTAGTATTTCCGTGTTTGTCATACCTTTTTTCATTAGAAAATGCTTCAAATCTCTTTCCAACATATTCAGACAATGGAATGTATTTTACATCACTACTCCATGAACCTGTTCTTGTCGGCATCATGATATTCGCAATCTTTTCTTGCGATACAGTCTCGATAAATTTGTCTACAGTATCTTGAATCGTTCCTTCTGCTTCAAGAATTTTGTCCGCTATTGCTTTATCTACTCTCTGTACGGCTTCATTCGTTGCCTTTCTAAGAAGTGCATCCTTAACACCGCTAACAACTTGCTCTTTAATTTCCTCATCAATTGTGTATCCACTTTCCTCGTCTACCCAGTCCAGTTCTACCTCAATATTAAGCTTAGCCATTACTCTTCCTCCTCTGGGTCTTCATACTTATAATCTCCGTTGCCATCCGTGCTATCTGTAGCTTCCGTATCGCCTCCAGAAGCGTTTGTTTCCTCCTGGTCGGTAATTTCTTCATCCGCTGGCGTATCTGCCTGATTTTCCGCTTCTTCGCTCGGTTCCACTTCCTTGAAATCTGCATCAATTACTCCGTTGTCATCCGGAAGGGTATTTGATGGGCCAGGAAGCATTGTACTTTCGTCCAGATCTGCTCCAGCTTTCAGGTTTTCTTTATATTTTGGATCAAAGAGGCTCTGCTGTCCTCCCTCATTGATGTATTTCAGGACGTACCTTTTTAGATCTTCATCGTATATCAGGTTCATACCGGCATCTTTCTTACCGTCCATGGAGTCTTTTACCGGAACCGCAATGGAAACCTTGTGCTTAATAACCGGCTTGTTGATCTCGATTGATCCTCCCTCTCCATCCGGAACCCAGTCCTGGCTCATTTGCAGATCCACTTTCAGAGTGATACTACCTTCATCGGAGTTATTTTTCTCCATGCTCTTAAAGAGCCTCTGTAATAACAGATCAAAGTTCTCCCTGGCTGTGATGAATACGTCACTCTCAATCTTCATTTCCTCGTAATTGTTCATTCTTTCGCTCCTTTCCGTCTATTTCGGCTCGATCGGTCTTATGATTACCTCTACCCTTGGTGTGTCAGAGTAAAACTTCCGGCATTGGCAATCTACGATCTGTGTATCATCACGGTATGCCACTTGATTAAGGGAATCCGCTATGATCTTTACTACATTATCCATGTCAGGCTTCTTGGTCGGTCTGATCTCATTTGCCAGCATGGATGCCTTTATTTTTTTTGATTTGGACTTCGGTATGGAATAATACGCCATAATCCGCACGTCCAACATTGCATCATCCGCAAACCGGAACTCCGGATAGGCGTTGCAATACTCCGTGCGTACCAGGTTCTCATATATGACTGTTTTCTTTGGTGTAACGTTGTTCACTAATGTATTCCTGGTTTTTCCTGTTTTCTTATCAGTGAACCCTTTCGCACTGTACATTACCTTTGTCTGCGGTCTGCCTTTCCCGGTCGGTTCTCCAGGTACTGTAAATCTTACTTCCATGTCCACCTCCTATTTCGATGTGTCAGCGTTGGTTGCAAGATCTTTTGCATGTACAAAATAATCCAGGGAATTTCCTTTCCCTTTCAGGCGTTTGTTCTGTCCCACATCGTACCCGTTTTTCGCAAGGATCCTAATCACTGTCAGGCGATCCTCCATGTTATAGATCCTCAACTCTGCATCCCACTCCGGATCTGGCTCTTTCTCCGGTTCTTCCTCCGGGATAATGCCAGCCATCAGATTGTTAAAATCTACGTTGGCTACTGCCGCAATCTTATAAAGTGTTGATGCCAGGATATCTGTTCTATCATTTTCATAGCTCCAGATCTGACTATCACTCTTTCCAATCAGAGCTCCGAACTGCTTCTGAGACAGCCCCATCTCCTCCCTGATCCTTTTAATGTTCTCTCCAATCTTTCCCATGTACTACCTCATTTCAAAAACTCTTTCATGCTGTTGAATCTCTGTGCTGCTTCTATCTGCCGGAAGGATTTCCCCGGCATTTCAACCGGATAACATGTTTCAAAAATCCGGTCGTAAACTCTTCTGTAGCGGATATCTGTAGTCTTGAGCATTTCCGACAACTCCAGGTTCGTTGTTAAGATCATCGGTTTATTTGTCCGGATCCGGCTGTCAATGACGTTGTATACCTTTTCCAGGGCGTAATCTGTATTTCGCTCGGCTCCCAGATCATCAATGATAAGTAATGACGCACTGTTCAATATCTGTATGTAGCTCGCCTCATCTCCGGTTCCTATGTCCTGGAGAATCTTCACAAACGATGTCATAATCACTGTGATGTTCTGCTCCATCAGGGCGTTTGCAATACAAGCGGCGGTAAAGCTCTTTCCTGTTCCAACCGGACCATAAAGTAATAATCCCTGGTTCTTTTCCTTCATTTCACGGAATTTCTTCACGTAATTTAGTGCCAGCTTGTATGCTTCCTTGTTCTCCTCCCTGACCTTATATCCAGAGAAATTCGCATCCCGGAACTTACTTGCCATCATGGAAGCATCTTTCAGGCGGTTAATAGCGTGCATCCGCTGTTCGTATTCATCTTTCTGCTTTTCCTTTTCGATCTCGTCAGATCTGCACTTGCAAATGCAAGGCACAATCTTCTTGAATCCTGAGATCTCAATTTTGAACTGTTTCCGTTTGCCGCATACTCCGCATCGGATCAGACCATCTTCTCCAACGTAATCTCCCTCTTTGATCGGGCTTATTTCTTCCTGACTATGAGATGGCAACATGCCTCCAACTTCCATTTCCAGTTACCCTCCTTTTGCCTACATGAACGGATTTTCGCCTTTCCTGAACGTTTTCGCCGGTTCCTGTGTATTCTTCTCCAGGTAGTCCGTAAAAGGCATTGTATCGCTCAGGAACGTCTTTGGATGCTTTATGAACTTCGTCTCTGTCTTATCTTTCTGGCACTGGTTCGCATAATTCGTAGCAGCCGCCAGTAACTCAGCATCTGAATATCCGTCATTTAATCTCGCCTGGTACTTCTTATAAGCGTTTCCCTTATCCACTTTCCTCGGATATACTTTCCAGAACTCCTCAAAAGCAACTGCGTAATCGTTCCGTTTCTTCTTTTCAGGTTCTGCCGGCTTTTTCTCCGGTTCCGGATCTGGTTTTTTCTTGCCAGCTCTATAGTCTCGCATTCGTTCCGCTTGTTTCGCTTTCTTCTGCTCATATGACGTATAGTAGCTTCTCCAGTCCATCCAGTCATGCAGATATAAGGAATCGTCCTCCTGGTCGATCCATCCGCAGTCAATCAAGTTACCTACGATATCTGATATCGTGCTGCGGTCTGTTTCCAGGAATCCAGGGCGGATCGCTTCCTCGATGTCCTCATGCTCTGCCGCTATGATCTGTCCGTTTTCCTCTGCATTATCAATTCCCCACAGCCACAAGCGAATCAGGATCCCGATTGCTTCATTCTGACTGATTCCGGATCTCTTTGCGAAATCCCTTAATTTTCCACCGATCAGCTTCTGATCCACCGTGATCCATGCCATTTCCTGTCCCTCCATAACTACAAACTCGCTGTCAGATCTCCGATACCGATCGGTCTTTTCAGTACCTTGGTATCTCTGCACCAAATACACTGTTCGCATCGGTCAGGTGTTGCTCCGTGATACTTCACTTCCAGGATCCGTGGCATCCGGCTCTCAATTGCCCTCATTGCCTCTTCCAGATAGTTGTCGTGTATGTAGATCACTTCAATGTTCATTGCCTCTTCTTTTGAGATTCCGGCAATATAGAATGGCAACCGCTTTCCGGTGTTCTGGTAAACAATTTCCTGATAGATCGCCCCCTGGAGGTCATATCCCCAGTAGCGGACAAAATCCAGATACCCGATGTCCGGAACATATCCGAACTTCGTGAGTGACTGCATGTATTTCAGATCCACGATTGCCTTTCCAGGATGGTAGCTGTCCATCTTGATTTTCCACTTGGTTCCGAACAGTTCCCCGGTCATTATTACCTGTTTCTCTCCAGACATATACTCCTGGAAAAGTGGATCTCTCAGGCTTCTCTCAATTGCCTTTTCTGCTTTTATGAAATTTGCTTTTAACGATCCATCCTGTTTGAACATTTCCGGGTGCTTTTCTTTTAGCTTGTCCAGCGTTCCCTCATAAAAAGCATCTACGTAGCTACCCTCCAGAAGAGCCGTCCGATCCGGTTCTTTGTATTTTCCACGGATCTTCGCCATTGCACACTCCTCGCATCCCAGCTTTCCGTATGTCCCGGCAAAATCTTTGAACTGTGACACCGACATGTACTCATAATTTGCTACATCACTGTAATAATTTTCATCCGTCAACTGAAAACCCATGAATTATACCTCCTCGTAACTAATTCCCATCACTTTGATGTATTCAATTACCTTCTGGTATTCCTCCGGGGAACCCGTGATCCTGATTGTCTGGCTCGCTTTCAGCTTGTTGTTCTGGATCGGTCTCTGAGCTGTCGCATGGGCAAAAGCTCCTCTTTCGATGCTGTCAATCGTCTTTCCCATAGCTGACTGAGGCTGTGTTGGATATCCGGAAGTCTGGGCTGTCTCTTCCTGCTGATTCTGAGATGTAAGCTCCGCCTCACGTTTTGCAAGTTCTTCCTGATGTCTACGGCGTTCCTCTTCTTTTCTCCGCCTCTCTTCCTCCGCCCGTCTCTTCCGTTCTTCCTCTTCCTGCTGTCTTTTCAGAATCTCAGCTTCCTGGGCTCTCAGTTCCTGAACCTTCTGCATTGCATCAGCAAGTCTCAGGTTCGGTCTGTACGCATCCATGGCGTAAGATCTGAATTTCTCCTCGATGCCAGCCAAAACCTGCAGATCTGACCTGATTGCATCTGCTCTGGCATCAATGGCAGTCTGCCATTCTGATTTCTTAGCTGTCGCATTTTCCCAGCGGTCATCATAAAGAGCGTTCTTGGCTTTATCTGCAATCTGCTGTTCGATCCCTTCAAATGCTTTCTGCATATATTCCAGGATCACAGCTCTTGCCTTTTTTCTTCTGGCAGTTTCATACTCTGTCAGGCGTTCATCAATAACTGCAATCGGTTCCTGGATAATCGCCATCAGCTCTTTTGCCTGGGTTTCAATCAGTTCATATGGTTCCAAACACTTTTTCTTGATCTCGATCTTTCTGGCGTTTACAGACTTGGAAAGATTGTTTAACATTGCTCTGTCTTTCTTTGCCTGACCTATGTTTGAATCATCGTACTCCGTGGTCTTGTATACTTCCAGAGCGTTCGTGATCGCCTTTTTCAGATCTTCATAATTCCATGTTACTGTTCCTGGTGTCTGTTGTACTTTTACTTGTAATTCCTTCATTCCCATGTCCTCCTTTTACTTACTTGAATGGTAACTCGTTATCTGGAAAATCTTCCGGCATCATAAACCCTTCCTCCGGCATTGGCTGCGGTGTTGGTTCTACCGGGATTGGTTCTCTTTCCGGAGCTTTCCGGAAGTTCTGTGGTGTTACTGCCGGCTGCGGCTTCTGTTCGATCGTTTTCTGGTTCGTAGTCTGCCCTGGTGCAAAGGCATCAACTACACTTTCAGATCCTGGAAGCTGTGCCGGTTGTCGGTTGGATACTCCGGAGTTCTGCTGATTCTCAAATTCAAATCCGGATCCCTCTTCATAAGCCTTTATCATCTCCACTTTATCCAGGTTGAGATCTATCAGCTTGCTAAGTCTGCGGATTACCGTTTTCTTGCACATTTCTCCAAACGATTCTTTCCATGCCTGGCTATTCGCCGCTTTTGAGTAGACATCTTTCGTGTGCTTAATCTCTTCCACACTCATACTGTCGTACTTGATGGTTCCATCTGCATACATGACTACTGCAAAAGCTCCGATGATATCCTTGTTTGAGAATGGAACCGGCTTAAAGCTCAATTTCTGAACGCCTGCCTCTACTCCTTCATCGTATACATCCCCTTCCCGGACTACTTTTGCGTAAATGTCTTTGATCGGATCATCACTGAACCGTTTGCAGACCTTGATTTCTCCTTTGTAGTCGGTCTGGAAGCTCATTTCTCCCTTGTATGGGATTGCGTAACATTCTCCATTCAGGAAATCTAATCCCAGGTACGCTCCCTTAATCATGCAGAGCACGATTGAATTGATATCAACCGTCTGAAGCTGTTCTCTTTTCTTGTAGTCCTTCATCATGTCCCTGATCACTGTAATACAGTTCAGGGCAAATCTCTGCTGATTGAATCCAGGCGGCATTGCGTCTTTTTTCTCAGTCAGTGTTTTCATCAGTTGTCCCTGGATCTGATCCAGATACTGATCTGTGGTCATCTGTCTCATGTTATTCCTCCTTTAGGCTACTGCCATAGTTAATATTGAAATGGCTGTTACCGTGTTGCGAAAGTAATAATCCTTAATTTCATCCTCCAAAAGCAGCGGTACATATTCCCTGCCCTTTCCGCATCGATCGCTCTTTTTGATCGTATGCTCCAGGATGATCTGATACTCTTCCTCGGTCAGCACATATCCTTTCTTTTCCATGTCCTCACGGACTTTTCTTGTCTCCGCCGTAATATCAGGCATCGTGTTCCTCCTCTTCGTCATCCTCGTAAAAGGATTCTCCCGGTTCGCAGAAAGCCTTGTATTCGACAAAAAGCACTACTGGAAAGACAAGTCTTTCACTTCCCATTGCTTTATATCCTCTTTCGTTGTATGCCAGCTTGCAGGCTCCGATCTGCATGATCGCCGCAATCGCAAACATGGCTCCGACTTTAACTAGCTTTCTCAATTCCGTTTACCTCCCTTACGAATACTCCAATGTCAATAGGTTTCTGGTGTGCTATGGCGTCCATGAGTTCCTGATCGCTATGGATCCCGTACTCCTCGGACAGCTGTTTTCTTAATTTATCAATCAGTTCCATCCGGTGTACCTCCATACTTTTTCAAATACATTCTGAGTTCCATCACGTCATCAGAGATATCACTCAGATCTGCTACTATCTTTTTCAAACTCTCTTCTTCTCCAGGATCCAGCTTTCCATCACTGGCAATGCTGAGAAGATTCTTTTTGATGCTATGTAACCGATCATCGTCTGCATGATTCAGGAGACTGCAAGTGATCTGCTCGATCCCCCGGATCTTTGTTGCGATATTCTGCCTCTTTCCGATGGGGCAATCGTTTTTGCAGTAGCAAGCCTCCAGTTCCGGCGATCCGTATAGATCAGCCATCCTTACAACAACGTCTGTCGGTACTGGTCTCAGTCCCAACTCGTAGTTGCTCAGACTTGATACTGAAATATTCAGCATCTCGGAAGCTCCCTCACGGCTACTTAACTTATCGTTGTATATTGCAGCCTCTTTTCTACACTGAAAGTAGATGCTTCCACCGCAGTTCATACAATTCTTTTCCATGTTCAAACGTCCTTCCGTGAGTTACAATTCTTTTATACAGTTGTGGTGTCACTGTCAGCGATCCCAAGGTAATCAGAAATCTTTTTAACAGCCGGAGCACTGTAGGCACGCCCGTTCAGGATCGAACTGACATAGCTTCGATTCATTCCCAAATTCTTAGCTAATGTCGTGGTTTTGATATCGCGGTTAATCATTTCGATCTTGGCGTTTTTGCACCACGCAGACAGCTTTTTTTCCATGAGTTCCCTCCTTTTTCTTCTTTACTTACCCAACATTTGTTGGTAAGATAGAAGTGCTTTTTCAATTATCAAATTGATTATGTTTTGTTGTTTATGTTTGTTAGTATACGCACCATTGTACGTATTGTCAAGCCGTATATCTCATTTTGGTGCGAAAATGGAGGATTTTTATGTTTTATGACAGAATTTATGCCGTCTGCAAAGAGAAAAATACGTCTCCTAGTGCTGTATTGAGCGCACTAGGGTGCAGCACAGGAAATATTAGCAAGTGGAAGAGTGGTTCTGTTCCAAATTTGGATCTTGCGTCAAAGATAGCCTCTCACCTTGGTGTGTCTTTGGATTATCTCGTGTACGGATACGAATCTCGTAACGAGCATCTTGCTCCTACATCAAATTTAGATCTTGAGGAATGCGATTTTTATGATTCCGTAAAAAAAATATGTTTTAAAAAAGATGTGCGCCTCTCGATTATGATACGTGATCTCCATTTAGACATTGGTTGTGTAGGTCAATGGAAAGAGGGCGTATTGCCTACCGTTGACGTTGCTTTTGCTATTGCTCGATATCTCGGCGTGTCTTTGGATTATCTCATTACAGGCCTAGAAACAGATGACGGTATGCTGATGGTATCCGGTCTGGATCCTGAATGGATCGACATTATCACTCATATACCTGATAATAAACAGGAAATGTGCAAAGACTTTCTTCGTACCCACATGGTTATTCCAGAAAAGTACAAAGATCATAAAAGGGGATAATATCATTTCCATATTTTTCCTGGAAAAGAAAACATTACCATCACGACTGATACATATTTCGGAGGTGTTTTTATGGAACCAGTAACGAAACAGGAAGAAAAAGAACGTGAAGAGCAAGTCCAGGAACTACAGAGACTGCTTGCTTGTTATCAGGTTGCAAGCCATGATGACAAGAACGTCGTATGGGCGGCACTGAACAAATACATGCCGTACGTGAACTAGGTATAGCCCCGTGGAGGGGCTATTTCTATTTGATGGAGGAATTATGAAAAGAAACTATAAAATGCCTAATTCAGGCTCAGAAACGCATATCAGAGTGGCAATCTATGTCCGTGTTTCCACGGTTTACCAGATAGACAAAGATTCGCTGCCGATGATGAAGCAGGATCTCACTTCTTACTGCAAGTATATCCTGAATACCGATGACTTTGTGATTTTTGAGGACGCCGGTTACTCCGGAAAGAATACCGACCGTCCGGCATATCAGAAAATGATGTCCCAGATCCGGCAAGGGCTTTTTACTCACTTGCTGGTTTGGAAGATTGACAGAATCTCCAGGAACCTCCTGGACTTTGCGAACATGTATGCAGAATTGAAGGAACTTGGCGTAACATTCGTGTCTAAGAATGAGCAGTTTGATACCTCAACAGCCATCGGAGAAGCCATGTTGAAGATCATCCTGGTATTTGCGGAATTGGAGCGTAACATGACTTCAGAGCGTGTCACAGCCACAATGATAAACAGGGCTTCTAACGGCGTGTGGAATGGTGGGCGGATCCCTTTTGGTTATACCTACGATAAGCCGTCCCAGGTTTTCTCTATTGATCCGGTCGAAAATAAGATATACAACTTCCTGGTAGACACATACGAGGACACGCAGTCCATTGTACACACTTCCAGGAAGCTGAATGAGGCTGGATATCGCTCCAGGAATGGAAATCTATGGAGCCCTGTCGCAGTGTGGACTATCCTGCGTAATCCTTGGTATAAGGGCGTGTATCGGTACAACTATTACAAGATCCCAGGCAGGAAAGCTATTAAGGACGAATCAGAGTGGGTTGTTATTGAGAACCACCACCCGGCTTCCATTGATCCAGACCGGTTCGATCGAATCCAAGTTACTCTTGATAAAAACGCCAGGTATCGGAATACTCCTGGTCGGAAAACGTCCCAGAAGAATGTCCACGTATTTTCCGGTCTGATCTGGTGCGCTGAGTGCGGATCCGCTTTCACTGCTTCTCCTGGTAGATTGCATAAATCCGGATATCGCCCGTCAAAATATGGTTGCCCGAATGTCCGGAAAACAAAAACATGCCATGCGAAATATACTTCGGATGTTGTGCTTGGCGAATTTCTCCTGAACTACATCCTGAATATCCTGAACGCTCAGAAGCAGTTTGCTACCATCCGCTCTCCGGAAGATCTCCAGGATCATTTACTGCGTGGCAGCACTTTTTCTGACGTTGACTACGTGGATCCGGATGGTTTGGTGTCTCTTTTCAACATGCTAGAGAAATGTTCCGGAAGCGATCCGGTACTCTTGAAACGTCCCAGATCCAAACCGAAAGTTGATCCGGAGCTAAAACGTATGATGGCAGATCAGAAGAAACAACAACGAGCTCTCGATCGTCTGAACGATCTGTATCTCTACAGTGATGATTCCATCTCCGAACGTGAGTACCTGATCCGGAAGCAACAGATCACGGATCGTCTCCAGGAAATTAACGAATCTATCGGCATGATGTCGCAGGAGCCGTGGATGCGTACTATGAACGATGAAGAATTTATCCGTCAGGCATCTTCTTTCATCCTGACGCAGAAGCTGGCTGATAAACAGTACATCTATTACGAGAACTTAGCGGAATCCCTGGATCCGGAGATCCTGAAAAACTTCTTTGTCTCAATCCTGGATTCCATCATCCTGAGAGATGGGCGTCCGGGAACTGTCGTGTTCCGCAACGGACTGTCCCATACATTCACTTATAAAGATTCTTGATATAAAAATACCCAGGAGCATTTCTACTCCTGGGTTTCTCATTTTCCCATTATCTACTTTTCCCTGGCTTTTGGGATATTCTAACACTTGTTAGATTTCGGGGCTACACAATCATCATAGCATCCCCAAAACTGAAGAAACGATATCTTTCTTTTACTGCCTCCTCATACGCTGCCATCACATGCTCTTTTCCGGCTAATGCAGAAACAAGCATGATCAGTGTAGATTCCGGCAGATGGAAGTTCGTGATCAACGCATCCAGAATCTTGAACTGATATCCCGGATAGATAAAGATTTCTGTCCAACCACTGCATTCTTTTAATCTTCCATTCTCATCGGCAGCGGATTCGATTGTTCTGCAGCTTGTTGTTCCGACACAGATGACACGATGTCCTGCTTCTTTTGCATTGTTGATTTTCTGTGCAGACTCTTCAGTAATCATATAAAATTCTGAATGCATATGGTGATGCTCCACATCATCTACCTTCACCGGACGGAACGTTCCAAGTCCGACATGAAGTGTAACCGGTGCGATCTCCACACCTTTCGCGCGAATCTCTTCCAAAAGCTCCGGTGTGAAATGAAGTCCGGCCGTCGGTGCTGCCGCAGAACCTGAGTGTACCGCATAGACAGTATTATATCTGTCCTTATCCTGAAGCTGATGTGTAATATACGGTGGAAGCGGCATCTGTCCTAACTGGTCCAGAATCTCCTCGAAGATTCCTTCGTATTCAAAGTGGATCAGACGATTTCCTTCCTCCACTACATCCATAACTTCTCCGACAAGTAGGCCGTCTCCAAAGCTGATTCTTGCTCCCGGTCTTGCCTTTTTTCCAGGCTTTACCAATGTCTCCCAGACATCATCTGCTCCTCGTTTTAAAAGAAGCACTTCTATCTTTGCTCCGGTGTCTTCCTTTGCTCCGATCAGTCTGGCCGGAATTACTTTCGTATCATTGATAACCAGACAATCTCCTGGATTCAGTTCATCGATAATCTCACGAAATACATGATGCTCTGTCTTCCCTGTCTCTTTATCAAGTATCATAAGGCGGGAGGAAGAGCGGTCCTCCAAAGGATCCTGTGCGATCAGTTCCTCCGGAAGATCATAATAAAAATCACTTGTTTTCAATGCTCTTACCCTCTCTTCTTACTTTCTCAACTCAATACCAAGTTCTTCCAGACCGGAAAGAATGCGATCCATTGCTGCTGTAATTTCAGCTTCTTCCAGTGTCTTATCCTTTGCACGGAATACGATAGAATAAGCAACTGACTTGAATCCTGCTTTGATCTGAGCACCTTCATAGATGTCAAACAGGTTAAAGCTCTCTAAATGAGCGCCGCCCTTTTTCTCGATCACATCTTCAATCTGTCCAACAAGAATCTCTTTTGGAACAACCATACTGATATCTCTTGTTACTGCAGGATATTTAGCAATTCCTGTGTACTTTCTGTCAAATGTAGCATATGGAATGATCTCCGGCATATCCAGAACTGCAACGTATGCACGCTCACCGATTCCATAAATATCAGCGACTTCCGGATGAACCTCTCCGAGATATCCAACTACTTTTCCGTCATAAATGATGTTTGCCTGGCGTCCCGGGTGAAGGAATGATTTTCCTGCATTCGGATCGTATTTCTCTCTGCCCTTCATACCGATTTTCTCAAAGAACTCTTCCACTACACCTTTCATGTTGAAGAAATCTCCATCTCCATACATTCCAAGTGTAAACTGCATTCTCTCATCCGGAAGCTCTGTCAGTGGAAGCTCCTGCGGAATGTAAATATTACCCATCTCATACAGACGGACATTCTTGTTTCTTCTGTTGTAGTTTGTTGCAAGAGAAGTCAGCATACCGTTTAAGGATGTTGTACGCATGATACTGTAATCTTCTCCGAGCGGATTCATAATCGGAATTGCATTACGCAGTTCTGAGTCTTCCGGAAGAAGAAGCTTGTCAAATACCTTCGGGCTTTCAAAGGAATAAGACATTCCCTGGCTGAATCCACAGAACTCAGCAATATCACTTGCCACCTGCTCGATGCGAAGCTTAAACGGAAGCTTACCTGTTGTAGCCTCTCCGGATGGAAGTGTTGTCGGGATATTGTCATATCCGAAGAATCTTGCAACTTCCTCTGCAAGGTCAGCTAATCTGAACAGATCGTGACGGAATGTCGGTGCGATCACTTCTTTCGTCTCTGCATCATAATCAAGATCAATCTTCTTGAAGTATCCAAGCATCTCTTCCTCAGAAATATTTGTTCCAAGCATACGGTTGATCTTCTCTGCATCAAATGGAACACGTACAGGCTCTTTCTTCTTGCTGTATACGTCGATTGCTCCTCCGACAACTTCACCAGCTCCAAGCTCTTCTACAAGCTGACATGCACGGTTCAGTGCAGCCATTGCATTGTTCGGGTCAAGTCCCTTCTCGAATTTACCGGAAGCATCTGTACGAAGTCCGACACGCTTGCTGGATTTACGGATATTGACACCATCAAAGCATGCTGCCTCAAAAAGCATTGTCTTCGCGCCATCTGTGATCATAGAGTTCTCTCCACCCATGATTCCCGCGATTCCAACAGCCTTTTCCCCGTCACAGATCATAAGAACATCTTTATCCATTGTTCTTTCTTGTCCATCCAATGTAACGAATTTATCTCCATCCTGTGCATTCTTAACTACGATCTGATGTCCTGCAAGTGTGTCCAGATCGTAAGCATGCATCGGCTGTCCATACTCTTCCATTACATAATTTGTAATATCAACCAGGTTGTTGATCGGACGGATTCCAACAGATGAAAGTCTGCGCTGCAGCCACTTTGGTGATGGCTCGATCTTAATATTCTTAACAACTCTTGCACAGTATCTGGAACACAGATCTGTGTTCTCTACTGATACCTTCACATAGTCATTGACATCTTCATCATTTCCTGTCTCTGTCACAACCGGTGGTTTAAATTCTTTATTAAATGTAGCAGCTGCTTCACGTGCGATACCTACTACACTGTAGCAGTCTACACGGTTTGATGTGATCTCATATTCAAAAACAACATCATGAAGACCAAGAAGCTCTATCGCATCTGCTCCAACCTCTGTATCCTCCGGGAAAATGTAAATACCATTCTCCGGCTGTTCCGGATACATCTCCTTTGTAGAACCAAGTTCTTCGATAGAACACATCATTCCGTAACTTGCAACTCCACGAAGTTTTCCCTTCTTAATCTTGATTCCACCGGCAACTCTCTGTCCCGGCTCATGTCCGCCTGCAACACGTCCACCGTCTAATACGACCGGAAGCTTTGCTCCCTCAAACACATTTTTGGCACCTGTTACGATCTGAACTACCTCTGTACCGATATTTACCTGGCAAACTACCAGCTTATCCGCATCCGGGTGTTTTTCAATTTTCTCGATCTGACCAACAACGATCTTGTCAAGGTCTGCATCCAACTCCTTGAATCCTTCAACCTTTGTTCCTGTCAGAGTCATTGCATCTGTATATTCCTGCGCTGTCACGTCAAGATCCGGGACATACGCTTTGATCCATGATAATGAAGTATCCATTTTATATCTCCTTATTTCTATTTTTTGTTCTGTTCAAAATGGAGGCTCTAAAATCCAACGGCTCTACGCCGTTGCCGCGCCGCATTCGCGCCGCTTGAAGATTTTATCGCACCGTTCGAACAGAAAAACAAATACTCACTTCGCTCGTGCTTGTTTTTCTGCTGTTCTCACTAGAACTGTTTCAGGAATCTGATGTCGTTCTCGTATAATAAACGCATATCGTCGATCTCGTATTTCAGAAGAGCGATACGCTCAAGTCCTACACCGAATGCAAACCCGTTATACTCTTCCGGATCAATTCCGCACATCTCGAGAACATGTGGATGAACCATACCACATCCAAGAATCTCGATCCAGCCTGATCCTTTACAGAAACGACATCCCTTGCCGCCACACTTAAAGCAGCTTACATCAACCTCAGCACTTGGCTCTGTAAATGGGAAATGATGTGGACGGAATTTTGTCTTTGTATCCGGTCCAAACAGCTCTTTTGCGAATACTTCAAGTGTTCCTTTCAAGTCAGCGAAGGAAATATTCTTGTCGATCACAAGACCTTCAATCTGATGGAAGGATGGTGAATGTGTTGCATCTACTTCGTCTGAACGGAATACACGTCCCGGTGCGATCATACGAATCGGAAGTTTTCCCTGTTCCATCACACGAGCCTGCACTGGAGATGTCTGTGTACGAAGTACAATATCCTTATTAATATAGAAAGTATCCTGCTCATCTTTTGCCGGGTGATCTGCCGGAATGTTCAGCTTCTCAAAGTTGTACAGATCATACTCAACTTCCGGTCCTTCTACAACTTCATATCCCATGCCTACGAAGATACGCTCTACTTCTTCCAGTGCGATTGTGTTCGGATGTCTATGTCCTACACTGTTCTTCTTAGATGGAAGTGTAACGTCTATTACTTCTGCTTTCAGCTTCTCCTCACGGATTGCTTTCTCCATTCTTGTCTTAGATTCCTCTAAGAGCTCCTCAATTGCTGCTCTTGTATCATTCACAAGCTGTCCAACCTTCGGACGTTCCTCCGGTGCAACATCTTTCATTCCTTTTAATACGGCTGTCAGTTCACCTTTTTTACCAAGAAACTTTACACGCACGTCATTGAGTTTCTCCGGAACGTCAGCCTCCTGAATTCTTGCGACTGCTTCCGCTTTAATCTGTTCCAGTCTTTCTTTCATCGTTTTCTCCTTTCTTAACTCACTTATCAGGGACGAACGTTTTCATAAAGAAAGACCTCATCCCAAAAGGGACGAGGTCTGAATCACTCGCGGTACCACCCTGATTCCTGCAGTCTGATCTACAGGCACTCTAAGTTGTGTAACGTACAACGTACGGCATTCTCTACTTATCACATCCGGACAAATCTGTTCTTCCAACCGTCCCTCAGATGCTTCCTTTCAAAAATGCAGCTCACGTGTGAATTTCGATCGCTATCTGAACTTAAGAGAACTTTCAGCCGATGATTCTCTCTCTCTGCAAGAAAACAGGTCTCTACTGTGCACGATCTTCGCTTTTCAAATCTAATAAACTTTTTATATTCTAAGTGAATTTACCTTAATTATTTTAACACAGCATTTCTTTTTGTCAAGTCTAAATGAACTCCTATAATAGTTTGTGTTTTTCTTATTTTCTGCTTTTAACTCCTTCTAAAATTGCATTGATTTCTCCCCCAAGCAGAATAATATACATACACGCATATAACCACAACATAACAAGAATGATTGTTGTAAAGCTTCCATACATATTGGTAAATCCTTTAAAGATATCCAAATAAACAGAAAAGATAAAGGACAGTACCATCCAGCCGCACGCTGTAAAGAATGCACCCGGCAATTGTTTCCGTAGAGTCGTCTTTCCTTCCGCGCCACGGTTTGGAAGATACTTGTACACCAAATCCCAGAAGAAAGTCAGAAGTGGAAGTGTGAAATAAATCCTCAACTGTATAATCTTATGAATTGCTTTACTTATAAGCGGTGCATGTTCATAAACTACAACACTAATACTGTTACCGAATACGGAAAGCACCAATGAGAGCATAATTGCCACAAGGAACAAAAAAGTATACATACATGCTCTTGCGCGAAGGTAAAAATAATTTCTCGTCTCTGTGTTTTGATAAATACAGTTCAATCCATATGTTACAGAAAGTACTCCTTTTCCCGCTGACCACAAAGCCACAAGGATTGTCAAAGGAATGATCGTACCGGAAGTCATATATACCTGATTCACAATGCTTTCAATCATTGGGCTGACTGTGGATGGAAATACTGGAAGTACAGCCTCCATCACATCCGCTTTCGTCACTGGTGTAAATTGTACCATTGTTAAAAGCAACATAAAGATAGGAATCAATGAAAGCACAAAGAAATATGCCGCCTGTGCTGCGAAAGCTCCCGTATGATGCGAACTCACGGTAGCTGCAATTCGCAATCCGCGCTCTTTTATCTTATTAAATTTCTCCATTTTCTTTAACTCCCCAGGTTAAATACTCAGGACAGCTTATGTTTCTTCTCAGCCGTCACGAAATTGTTACTTCATGGATAATACCATAACTATTCTCAATATTCAAGCAAAAAAGAAAGACAGCCGAATCTCTTCAGCTGTCCCTTAACTTTATCTTTTGTCTAATCCCCAA
>ERZ791821.242-NODE-242-length-53879-cov-8.633565_pt1 | contig 53879 bp, 58 predicted proteins | sample MGYA00510300_ERZ791821 | MGnify/ENA primary metagenome ERZ791821 (study PRJEB30046, sample SAMN00792034) | human gut metagenome | study: EMG produced TPA metagenomics assembly of the A metagenome-wide association study of gut microbiota in type 2... | reverse complement strand
GAGATAGCAAAAACTACCTCGTTACTAAGGTCTAACTTTTTGGGGTCACATCAAAACGCTATTTACAAGTTTCTTTTATATTTTATAGAAATGTACATCCAGATTTATCTAAGAAATCTGCTGTTGATCCCCATTTTAACAATAACATTCTCAAAAAAACTATGCTTCGTATCCCCGTCGACGTGAATCAAAAATGAACACATCACCGATTTATGGCATAAGTATATCATATTATACTTTTTTTTCAAAGTACTTCTATATTACTATGACCCCCCTTTTTTGATAAAAGCATATATGTTGCATCTCAGGAATAGTCGGTAATATCGAAATGCCTTGTACCTAATATTTTATCAAAGTACCTCCTTCTATCGCCTCTCCCTATTTTTCACATGAATGGATTATCCAATCAAGCTTAATTAGAACATCTCCATTATACATTCCAGAATGGTTGATTTTTATTAGCAAAATGCAAAGATTTTTTTTGACGATTCATAGCACATAGCCTGCTGCCATTAACCACATATTCAACAAATATTGTCGTCTATTAAGCCTTTCGCAAAAGTCACAAGAATATAGAAAAAATTCTTGTGACGACAAATATCGTCGTACTCATATGATACTATCTCTGTATAACTACATGGAAGAAAGATGTGAGTATATGGAAAAAGCCCATCGCGTATTGCTGCTATTTTACCGTTTGCTGAAAGGCGAGCGGATCCATAAAGCAAATTTTGCCTTTGAACATCATGTAACGGAGCGTTCCGTCGAACGAGATATCCAGACAATTCGCAACTGTCTGGAAGAACAACACGCCAATATGTCCCTTCTGTTCGACCGGAAGAATGAAAGCTATTATTTATCGATTCCCAAGCAGGGATTTCCCTGTTCGTCGCAATTAAAAATACTGCGGCATTTAAAAGAAACGGAACATTCCAAGAGCAAAACATGACCATTGCCAGACTGCCGGAATGGATTATAATAAAAGAGAAGGCAAGGAATTTTTTTACCTATGAGGTGTTCCGCATGCATAGAATAAAGGGCGATAAAGAATCACCAAATAAAATCAACCGCATTCTCAGTCTGTACACGAAGCTTAGAGAAGGCCGCTGCATTCATGCCGACGAAGAAGCGAAACGGCATGGCGTAACCGTCCGCAGCATCCAGCGCGACATCAAGGATTTGCAGGAATATTTGCAATATCAGCAAGAAGAGGATACGCTGCTGAGCTATGTCATATTCTACGACAGACGGCAAAAAGGCTATATGATGAAAACGACAGATGTATCTACGTTCTCCAACAGCGAAATCCTGGCAATCTGCAAGATTCTCCTGGACAGCCGAGCCTTTACCAAAAAAGAAATGACGGCTATGCTGGATAAATTAGTAACAAATTGCGTAGCTGCCCAAAATCGGGACGTCATTCGCGAACTCATAAAAAACGAAGCCTTCCATTACATCGAACCTCATCATAAAAAAGTTTTCATCGACAAGCTTTGGACTGTAGGGCAGGCTATCCGCAGCCATCATTATATCGAAATTACCTATAAGCGCTCAAAGGATAAAAAGCTGGTCGCGCGCAAATTAAAACCGGCAGCCATTATGTTTTCCGAGTACTATTTCTATTTGACTGCCTTTATTGAAAACAAGGACGTGCAGCAGCATTTCGACGTCATCAACGACTCCTTCCCAACGATATACCGCATAGACCGCATTGCCGACTTAAAAGTCCTGCCTGATACCTTTCGAGTCCTGTACGCCGACCGGTTTCAAGAAGGAGAATTTCGCAAACGGGTACAATTCATGTACGGCGGCCGACTGCAGCGCATTCGTTTTACCTATTCAGGACCAGACGTCGAAGCCATCTTAGATCGCCTTCCTACGGCTGTCATCGAAAAAGAAACTGAAAACATGTATACTATTTCAGCCGAAGTATTTGGCAAAGGCATTACCATGTGGCTGCGAAGCCAGGGAAAAAATATTCACGTATTACCGTAATGTTTCCCCTTGACATATACCGGTATCCATAGTATACTTATCTAGTCAGCCGACGATGTGGAGTGATACTCAAGAGGCTGAAGAGGACGGTTTGCTAAATCGTTAGAGGTCGCAAGGCCTGCGAGAGTTCGAATCTCTCTCACTCCGCCAAAATACTGAAATGAGCAGTCTTGAAGAAATTCAAGACTGCTCATTTTTTATGCAAAAAAGTCCGTCAGGAATGCCGTCCAATTATATAATCGCATACTAATTCCTTTAGAAAAGCACACAAAAGGACGGCGCCTGCGTCGTCCTTTTGTACATATACAACGTATATTATGCTTGTGTTTCCTTCTGCAGTATGGCATCTACAACGGCGGGCTTATGTTCCATCATATGTGTATGACCCGGCCGGATATCGGCTTTCAGCACGACTTCCGTGCGCAATCCTTGCTCTGCCAAATAAAAGGTGGCTTTTTTGACGACAGCCATGACGTCGTCCCACTCGCCTTCGATTTCCGTAAACATGGAATTCGTACGGCTGGTCAATCCCGACTCGCGGATAATTTTCACGACCTGTGCCACATATGGCGAATAAGAATCTCCCGTACCGCAGGGAGCAATGCAAACGGCTACTAAAACATTCATTACGGTTCCTCCTTATATGAAATAGGATTTTGACTTATGTCCTCGGGCGAGGCCTGATACAGCTCGTCCAGGAACAGCTGCTGGAATGATCCTGTCCCGGCAGCCTTTGCCTCGGCCCGCCTGCCGGCAAGATTATACGCCGCCGTCCCGGCAATCGCTGCTATGAACGGGTCTGCAACAGCTGTATATACGGTAATGACTCCTCCTAAGGAGCAGCCCGAACCGGTGACGCATTCCATCATCGGCGAGCCGCCGTAAGAAACTGCGTCATGGCAGCCGTCGGTAATGAAATCTTCTGCTCCTGACACGGCGACAGCGCCGTCGGTCCATGTGGCCAGCGCTTTCGCCGCCGCCACGGCCTCGTCCACTGTATCGGTTGAGTCGACGCCTCGGACCTTCGAGGATGCTCTGCCGCCTACCTGCCATAAGCCGGCCAGCGCAATGATTTCCGACGCATTGCCGCGAATAACCGACGGCTTATATTCCTTGCACTGAAGCAGCAGCTTCGTCCGCAACTCACCCAGTCCAACGGCAACAGGATCCAGAACCCATGGCTTGCCCAGCTTGCGCAGAGCGTTCAACGTACGGGGAATCGTTTCCTCATAGATAGGAAGTAAGGTTCCTACATTGATATACATTGAGTCGCTCATCTTCGCCAAGCCTTCTCCTTCATCAGGCAGATGAACCATCGCCGCTGAGCCGCCTGCGGCTAACTGGGCGTTAGCTACAAAATTAACCGTCACAAAATTCGTAATAGAACCGGCCAGGGGCTTTGATTTTCTTACATTCTCCGCTGCCAGCCTTACGTGTTCCCGTATATACGCCGTATTCACGAAATCATCGCCTTCTTTCTGCTATCCTTATTATAAGCGCTGTTCGGCTGCATCTCAACTAAAAATCAGAAAATACAAAAAGCACTTTGATGACGCTGATACATAGACGTCATCAAAGTGCTTTTTTTCATCAGCCTTCCTCTATAGACAATACGTAGTCTATATCCAGCGATTCGACCGTATCGTTGTCAGCGGCAAAATTAACGGTTCCTTGTATTTTTCTGCCACTTAAAATCATGGGAATCCACGTCCTGTCACCCTTCCACATCTCGTCGTAGGGAAGGGTATCCGCAGAAAACCATTGCGGTTCCATTTCATCCGTTTCTACAATATGTCCTTCATATTGGCGAACAAAATAGACGTATCCCAAGTGATTTAACTCCGGCTCGGCTGTAAATCGGAAATCCAGCAAGCCTACTAATTCTAAATCTTCCGCTTTCGTCTGAAGGCCCGTTTCTTCCTGCAGCTCGCGGACGGCGCACTGGCGAAAGGTCTCGCCCGGCTCTATTTTCCCGCCGAAGCCATTCCATTTCGATACGCCGAAGCCGCGTTTTTTTCGTCCCAGCAGAATTCTCCCCTTCGTGTCGACAGGAAAGCACAACGTCGTATCTCTCATCGTTTTTTATGGAAATAGGCGTGCTCTTTAGCCAATTCCTGCAAAATCGTATCGATAGTCCAGGAAATATTATTCGGCGTTACCATCGCTTTGAGAGGCACATTTTTCAAACGGCCGCGGCGAATTCCATCCAGCAGCAGATTGACGGCCTTATTGTCAAATCCGCAAAGGATAAGGGCTTCTTTGGTTACAGGTTCCAACGCTTCGTCTTCACCTAGGTCTTCATGAACCTTGGTTTCACTTGTCTCCGCCTTATTGGCGGCGATTTCGGCAATTTCATCGTCGCTTAACCCCAACAGCTTGCCAACCGTTTCCGTCTTTTCTTCTTCTGCCACAACCTTGATTTGGGATTTTGTAAGCAATCCCAGGAGCTTTAACAGGTTGAGCCGTTCCGTCGTAAAGTTTACAGCCAGCATCATTCTATAGGCCATTGTCTCATCTCCTTGTAAAAAAACCGCTGCGGCACTGTGCCACAGCGGTCTCGTAAGCTATTACACTAATTCGATGATTACCATCGGAGCTGCATCGCCCTGACGAACGCCAGTTTTGATAATACGCGTATAACCGCCTTGACGGTCTTTGTATTTCGGCGCAATTTCATCAAACATTTTCTTAACTACGCTTTCGTCTCTTACGTAAGCCAATACCTGACGGCGAGCGTGTAAGTCGCCGCGTTTAGCCAAGGTAAGCATTTTTTCTGCTACTTTGCGGAGTTCTTTTGCCTTTGCTTCCGTCGTTTCGATGCGTTCATGCTGGAATAAAGAGGTAACAATGCTGCGCAGTAATGCTTTACGTGCAGAGCTGTCACGTCCCAACTTTCTATAAGCCATCGTTCATCCTCCTCGAATTATTCTTCGTTGGATTTCAAATCAAATCCATAATCTTTCAGTTTTTCAATAATTTCATCTACAGACTTTTTGCCCAAGTTGCGAATCTTAGACAAGTCATCTTCCGTCCGTTCAACCAAATCGCCTAACGTGTAGATATTAGCCCGTTTCAAGCAGTTCGACGCGCGAACGGACAAATCCAATACGTCAATTTTAACTTGGCTGAGCTCCGGTCCGTTATCTTCTTCCGGTTCTTCACCGTCAGGAGTCGTGAAGGGAGCGGCTGCTTCATTAGCCTTCGGATCAGAAGCGATCTTTTGGAAGTAATCCAAATAGCTGACCATGATAGACGCAGCTTTAGCCACGGCGTTTTCAGCAGCGATGCTGCCGTTGGTCGTCACTTCAAGCGTCAACGAATCGTAGTCCATTTCGTTGCCGACCCGGATATTGTTAACCTGGTAGTTCGTCTTTACAATCGGAGAGAAGATCGAATCGATGGGAATTACGCCGATCATATCCGTATCTTTCTTATTTCTTGTAGACGGAACATAGCCCTTGCCCCGTTCGATATGGCACTGCATATAAATGTGCGCATCCGAGTCGAGAGTTGCAATATGAAGATCCGGGTTTAAAACTTCAATGTCTGTGCTTACGTTCAAATCTTCTGCAGTAAATTCGCATTCACCAGTGATATCAACCGTGATATCCAATTCATCGACTTCGTCACGAGTGAATTTCAGACTAAGCTGTTTTAAGTTCAGGATAATTTCCGAAACGTCTTCCCGAACGCCAGGTATCGTCGAAAATTCATGCAATACTCCATCGATTTTAATGGAGGTAATTGCTACGCCGTCCAGCGAAGACAAGAGGACGCGCCGTAAGCTATTGCCCAACGTGATTCCGTACCCTCTGTCGAGAGGTTCGCATACGAATTTTCCATAAGTGCCGTCGTCGCTTCTATCAACGGTCTTAACTTTAAATTTGTTATCATCGATCATCAGGAAAATCCTCCCATTCCAGAATCAAAACAACTTGGTTGAATATCTCTTATACACGTCTGCGTTTCGGCGGACGGCAGCCATTATGCGGGATAGGAGTTACGTCTTTAATGGAATTTACTTCCAGGCCTGCTGCCTGCAATGCACGGATAGCGGCTTCACGACCGGAGCCAGGACCTTTTACATATACTTCAACCTGACGAAGGCCGTATTCCATAGCAGCTTTAGCAGCCTGTTCAGCAGCCATCTGAGCGGCGAACGGAGTGCTCTTACGGGAACCGCGGAAGCCGAGGCCGCCGGCGCTTGCCCAAGACAAAGCGTTGCCCTTCGTATCGCTGATAGTAACAATCGTATTATTAAAGGTAGAACGAATATGTGCTGCACCCGATTCTACATGTTTCTTTTCTTTTCTCTTATTGCTTCTTGCGTTATTCTTAGCCAAAATCGTTTCCCTCCTTACTTAGAAAATCTTATTTCTTCTTACCTGCTACTGCTTTTCTCGGACCTTTACGCGTACGTGCGTTTGTCTTCGTGCGCTGACCGCGAACGGGAAGACCTGCGCGATGACGTTTGCCCCGGTAAGAGTTAACTTCAATCAGACGTTTAATGTTGAGCGCTGTATCACGGCGAAGGTCGCCTTCTACTTTATAATCAGAACCGATTACTTCACGGATTTTCTGAACTTCATCTTCCGTCAAGTCGCGAACGCGCGTGTCCGGATTAACGCCTGTTTTTTTCAAGATTTCCTGGGACGAAGAAAGACCGATCCCCAAAATATAAGTTAAACCAATTTCAACTCGTTTGTCACGTGGTAAATCCACACCGGCTATACGTGCCATCTAATCATCCACCTCCTGTCGATTAACCCTGTTTCTGTTTATGTTTCGGATTTTCGCAAATGACCATAACGCGGCCTTTGCGTTTAATGATTTTGCATTTTTCGCAAATTTTCTTTACTGACGGTTTTACCTTCATAGTTAACCTCCTGCGTAAACAATCTTACTTGAAGCGATACGTAATACGACCGCGATTCAGATCATACGGTGTCAATTCCATCGTAACTCTGTCGCCGGGAAGAATACGAATAAAATTCATACGCATTTTTCCGGAAACGTGAGCCAGTACGATGTGTTCGTTTTCCAACTTAACTTTAAACATAGCGTTTGGCAGTGCTTCTACGACGACGCCTTCTACTTCAATGACATCTTCCTTAGACATGTGTACCCTCCCTGGTCAATTCCATCTTGGCCCGGTTCAAAACGGACCGTATCCATTCATTGCTGATTCTCAGGGGACCAGCGTTTCCTCTGGATACGCTCGTTCCCACTATCTGGAGATGCCGGCAATTTTTTTTCTTCGGCTTATCCAATTTGTACTTTCGACCGTCAGCAATCCATACATAGGGATAATCCAACTTGCCGACAACGACATACAGGCCCTCTTTATCTCTGCCCGCACAGCTTTTAACGACTGTGCAGACAGGTATCTCTATCCGCTCCATCATTCCGGTAAGGTCAGGATTTCCGGACCGTTTTCAGTAATAGCTACTGTATGTTCAAAATGGGCTGCCGGCTTCTTATCACAGGTAACGACAGTCCAACCGTTTTTCAACTGCCGGACTTTTTCCGTACCCATGTTGATCATCGGCTCAATGGCCAGAACCATACCCGGTTCCAGGAGTTCTCCGTGACCGGCAACGCCATAATTCGGCACTTCCGGTTCTTCATGCATGTCGGTACCGATGCCGTGTCCTACATAATCGCGGACAACGCCGTAACCGAATGATTCGGCATAGGATTGAACGGCATGCCCGATGTCGCCCAGGTGGTTGCCAGCTACTGCCTGCTCAATGCCTTTATAGAGACATTCTTCCGTCACTTTAAGCAACTGAAGAACGGCCGGGTCAACGTGACCGATAGGAATCGTCACCGTCGAGTCTCCATGATAGCCATTTTTGTTTACAACTAAGTCAACACTGATTATATCTCCATCTTTTAGCTTGCGCCGGCCTGGAATACCGTGAACGACTTCTTCGTTTACGCTAGCGCAGATAGTCGCCGGATATCCGTAATAACCTTTACAGCTCGGAAAGGCGCCGCAGCTGCGGATGTATTCTTCGCAACGCTGATCCAGCTCGCCTGTCGTGACGCCCGGCTTCGCCAGCTTTTTCATCAGCTGCAATGCGTTGGCAGTAATGCGACCAGCTTCGCGAATATACTCTATTTCCCGTTTAGACTTTAAAATAATCATAATTATTTACTCTTTTCAAGGCTCTTTACGATATCATCAAAGACTGCATCCATCCCCTGCTTGCCGTCGACTTCGATGTACAAGTTGGAATTTTTGTAGTAATCAATAAGCGGTTTGGTCTGAGCAGCATATACGCTGAGACGTTTTTCAACGGTTTCGACCTTATCGTCGTCGCGCTGATACAATTCTCCGCCGCATTTATCGCAAACGCCTTCTACCTTAGACGGTTTAAAAGAAATATGATATGTCGCGCCACAGGAGCGGCAAATCTGACGGCCTGTCGTCCGCTTAATCAGTTCTTCATCAGGAACGGAAATGTTGACGACTCCGTCGAGCTTAATGCCCAAATCGCTGAGAATCGCGTCGAGGGATACGGCCTGGGACGTCGTGCGCGGGAATCCGTCGAGGATAAACCCTTTCTTGCAGTCGTCTTTTGCCAGGCGTTCTCTTACGATACCGACAGTAACGGCGTCCGGTACGAGCTGACCGTTATCCATATACTTCTTAGCTTCCAAACCAAGGGGAGTCTGTTCTTTAACAGCTGCTCGGAACATATCGCCCGTTGAAATCTGGGGAATACCATATTTTTCAATCAATCGTTCGGCCTGCGTGCCTTTGCCGGCACCCGGAGGCCCCATTAAAAGAATGTACATGTAAACTACCCCCTTATCATTTCATAAAGCCCTGATACTGTCTGTTGAGCAACAACGATTCGGCCTGCTTCATCGTATCGATAGCAACGCCGACTACAATCAGCAGCGCCGTACCGCCGAAATACACACCTTCAATACCCGTAATCCAGCCGATGAAGTTCGGCAGAATGGCGATGAAGGCGAGGAAGAACGAACCTGCCAAGGTAATACGCGTCATAATTCTATCGATATACAAAGCTGTCGGCTGGCCCGGACGAATACCGGGGATAAAGCCGCCGTACTTCTGCATGTTTTCCGTAAGCTGCGGAATATTCAGCGAAATAGCGGTATAAAAATAAGTAAAGAAGATAATCAAAATGGCGTACATAATGGTGTTGGTCACCGTACCCCATGCAAACCATCCGGCAATCATCTGTACCGTTTCATTCTGTACGAACTGTGCAATCGTAATCGGGAACATCAGCACGGACGAGGCAAAGATGATGGGGATAACGCCAGCCTGATTGACTTTCAAAGGAATATGCGTCGAATGGCCGCCGTACATCTTCCGGCCGACAATCCGTTTCGCATACTGCACAACGACGCGCCGTTGTCCCTGCGTCACCTCAATGACTACGACAATCATGAAAAGGGCGATCAAGGCAAACAACAGCACCTGGAAAATATTGATGGAACCTGCCTGAATATATTTGTATACAGTCATGCAGCCATCGGGGAACCGCGCTACGATACCGGCGAAGATAATCAGCGAAATGCCGTTGCCGATGCCGCCTGCTGTAATCTGGTCGCCCAGCCACATGAGGAAACACGTGCCGGCCGTCAGAATCACTGCTACCATAAATACCATGGCCCAGCTGTCGTTTACGAAAGCGTTGTTTACTTTCAGCGCATAGCTCATGGCAAAGGCCTGGATGAAACCTAAGACTACCGTGCCATACCGGGTGACCTTCTGGATTTTTTCACGGCCGTCCTGATTGTCCTTCGCCCACTGCTCAAAGGTCGGAACGACCGACGTGAGGAGCTGCATGATAATGGACGCGTTGATATACGGCGTAATACTCATAGCGAGGATAGAAAACTTACTCAAGGCGCCGCCGGAAAATAAATCCAACAGGCCAAATAAGTTGCCGCTGCTGAAAAGATTTTCAATGACTGAGGCGTCTACTCCCGGAACAGGGATGTGGACACCTAGTCTGAAAATAATGAACATGATCAAGGTGAAAACTGCGCGTTTCCGGAACTCCGGAACGTTCAGCACATTCTGGATGTTCTCTAACACCTTAGATCACCTCTACCTTACCACCAGCTGCTTCAATTTTTTGCTGCGCCGATTTCGTGAAGCCCTGCGCTACAACGGTAAGGGATTTTTCCAATTCGCCGTTGCCGAGGATACGAACACCGTCGCATACGTTTTTAAGAATACCTGCTTCTACCAATGCAACAGGATCTACCGTCGTGCCGTTTTCAAAGCAATTCAGTACAGAAACGTTAACTTCTGCATACTGTTTAGCCCAGATATTTTTGAAACCGCGTTTCGGGAGCAAACGGTACAGAGGCATCTGGCCGCCTTCAAAGCCCGGGCGTTTACCGCCGCCGCTACGGGAAAGCTGGCCCTTCATGCCCTTGCCGGCCGTCTTGCCGTTGCCGGAGCCAATACCGCGGCCTACGCGATTGCGTTTTTTCTTGGAACCAGGAACAATACTCATTTCATGAAGTTTCAATTCAGCGCACCTCCTTCTATTTTAGATTTCTTCTACTTTGATTAAGTGTTCTACTTTATGAAGCATCCCTTTGATCTGCGGGGTTACTTCTTTTACTACGCTGGAATTCGTCTTGTGGAGACCCAGAGCAACGACAGTTGCGCGCTGGTCGCCAGGACGGCCTGCGAGACTCTTTACGAGCGTAACTTTTACTTGAGCCATCTTGTGTATCCTCCCTTATTAACCGTAAATTTCTTCTACAGTTTTGCCACGGAGTTCAGCAACTTTGTTGACATCCTTCAAACGGCTCAAGCCTTCGATCGTAGCCTGAACCATGTTGTTCGGGTTGGAAGAACCGATGGATTTTGTAAGGATGTTGCGGACGCCAGCCAATTCCAATACGGCACGTACAGGACCGCCTGCAATAACTCCAGTACCTTCGGCAGCCGGTTTCAGGAACACTTTGCCAGCACCGAAAACACCTGTAATCGGATGGGGAATGGAACCGTTCTTCAAGGAAACAGTTACCAAATGTTTTTTAGCGTCTTCAACACCTTTGCGGATAGCTTCAGGAACTTCGCCGGCTTTACCTAATCCTGCGCCGACTCTGCCGTTGCCGTCGCCGACAACAACCAACGCACTGAAGGAAAAACGGCGGCCGCCTTTAACTACCTTAGCAACACGGTTGATGAATACGACATTTTCTTGTAATTCGAGACCTGCATGGTCAACTTTTGCCATGTGTTATTTCCTCCTTGATTAGAATTTCAAGCCAGCTTCACGAGCGGCTTCAGCAAGAGCAGCAACACGGCCATGATAGATATAACCGCCGCGGTCGAATACGACCGTCGTGATACCTTTTTCAAGAGCACGTTTTGCAACTAATGCGCCAACTAATTTTGCGCCTTCAGCATTGCCACCGCTGACGTTCTGAGCTTTAATTTCCTGATCCAACGAGCTGGCGGAAACCAAGGTTACACCCTTCGTATCGTCGATGACCTGAGCATAAATATTGGAAAGGCTGCGGAAAACATTCAGACGAGGACGTTCAGCCGTGCCGCTGATGTGTTTGCGCAAGCGCCAATGACGTTTCAAGCGAATTGCATTCTTACTGGATTTCAAGGAATTCACTCCTTTCTATGATAAGCTTACGTTAATTATTTCTTCGAACCAGCTTTGCCGGCTTTACGACGTACATGTTCGCCAGCATAGCGAATACCTTTTCCTTTGTACGGTTCAGGCAAACGATAGCCGCGGATTTTTGCAGCGAATTCGCCGACAGTTTCATTATTAGCACCGGATACGACAATCGTCGTTGCCGTCGGGCATTCGACCGTAACGCCTTCCGGAGCATCTAATTCGAGGGGATGGGAGAAGCCTAGAGTCAAGGCCAGTTTCTTGCCTTTCATCTGTGCTCTGTAACCAACGCCGACGATTTCCAATTCTTTCTTAAAGCCTGTCGTAACGCCTGTTACCATGTTGGCAACGAGAGCGCGAGTCAAGCCGTGCAGGGCACGATGTTCTTTTTCGTCAGACGGACGTTCTACAGTAATGACGTTGTCAGCAACTGTAATTTTCATATCCGGGTGAAGCGTACGAGTGAGTTCGCCTTTCGGGCCTTTGACGGTAATCACGTGGCCATCGAGGTTGACATTTACGCCTGCCGGGATATCAATAGGCATTCTACCTACTCGGGACATATTGACACCTCCAAATATTACCAGACGTAAGCGATAACTTCGCCGCCCAAGCCGAGTTTACGAGCTTTTTTATCGCTCATAACGCCCTGGGACGTAGAAATAACAGCGATTCCCAAACCGCCGAGAACGCGGGGCAGTTCTTCCTTGCCGGCGTATACGCGCAGGCCCGGTTTAGAAATTCTCTTGATGCCGGTAATTACTTTTTCTCTATTGGAACCATATTTTAACGTAACCTTCAGCGTTTTGCCTTCGTTTACGGATTCATAATTTTTAACAAAGCCTTCTTCTTTCAAGATTTCGAGGACAGCAGCCTTCATCTTGGAAGCGGGCATTTCTACTTTTTCATGATAAGCCGAATTGGCGTTACGGATTCTGGTGAGCATATCCGCAATCGGATCGGTCATTGCCATTGTCTAAAAACCTCCCTTCGTGAAATACATTACCAGCTGGCTTTTTTAACGCCAGGAATCTGTCCTTTGTAAGCCAGTTCACGGAATGTAATGCGGCAGATGCCGAACTTACGCATATAACCGTGAGGACGGCCGGTTACTTTGCAACGGTTGTGCAGGCGTACCGGGGACGAGTTGGCCGGCAGCTTAGAAAGCGCTTCATAGTCGCCCTTGGCTTTCAGTTCAGCGCGGAGCTTTGCATAGCGGGCAACCATTTTTTCACGTTTCTTTTCACGTTCAAGCATAGATTTCTTTGCCATGTATGTTATCCTCCTTAATTACTTTTCAAACGGCATACCCATCATCGTCAGCATATCGCGGCCTTCTTCGTCCGTCGTAGCTGTGGTAACAATGGTGATGTCCATACCGCGGGCTTTATCGACCTTATCATATTCGATTTCCGGGAATATGAGCTGTTCCTTTAAGCCCAAGGTGTAGTTGCCGCGGCCGTCAAATCCCTTTGCGCTTACGCCATGGAAGTCGCGGACGCGAGGCAGAGCCAAATTCATCAATTTATCGAGGAATTCATACATCCGTTCGCCGCGGAGCGTTACTTTGCAGCCCAAGTTCATGCCTTCGCGGATTTTAAAGGCCGCGATGGATTTCTTGGCTTTCGTAATGATCGGCTTCTGACCGGAAATGATCGTCATATCGTTTACAGCAGCGTCCAAGGCTTTGGAGTTGGTAACAGCTTCGCCAACAGCCATGTTGATGACAACTTTTGTAACCTTCGGAATCTGCATTACATTTTTATAATTGTATTTTTCCTGCAAGCCTTTGGTGACTTCGGAAAGATATTTATCTTTTAATCTGGACACTTCTCAAGGGCCTCCCTTCTCAATTAGATGTTCTTGCCGCTCTTAACGGCAACGCGTACTTTCGTACCGTCGGCCTGCTGAACCGTTCTGACGCGGGTCGGCTTGCCGCTTTCAGGATCTACGAGCATAACGTTGGAAACGTGGATAGCTGCTTCCTTCGTGATAATGCCGCCTTGAGGATTGTTCTGACTCGGTTTCGTATGGCGCTTAACCAGATTAAGGCCTTCTACTACAACGCGGTCCTTTTTCGGATATGCTGCAATGATTTTGCCTTTTTTGCCTTTTTCTTTACCGGCGATGACGATAACCGTATCGCCTGTCTTAACGTGCATTTTTCCCATCGAGAACACCTCCTCCGATTATAATACTTCCGGAGCCAGGGAGATGATCTTCATGAAATCTTTTTCACGCAGTTCTCTGGCAACCGGCCCAAAAATACGAGTGCCTTTAGGGCTTTTATCATTATTGATTACGACAGCTGCATTTTCGTCGAAACGGATGTACGAACCGTCTACGCGGCGCAATCCTTTTTTAGAACGAACGATAACAGCCTTTACTACGTCGCCTTTCTTGACAACGCCACCGGGTGATGCATCTTTAACAGACGCTGTAATGATATCGCCAATGTTGCCATATTTACGATATGAGCCACCCATGACCTGGATGCACAAAAGTTTTTTGGCACCGGTGTTATCGGCAACATTCAACATAGTTTCTTGCTGAATCATGGCTTAACCTCCTAGTTAATTCAAGCTTATTTAGCTGCTTCTACGATCGTCACAACTCTCCAGTGTTTCTGCTTGGACAGCGGACGGGTTTCTTCGATGCGTACGATATCGCCGACATGGCATTCGTTGTTTTCATCATGCGCTTTGAATTTTACAGTCGAAATAATCGGTTTTTTGTACAGCTTATGCTGCGTCTTATATTCTACAGCAACAACAACGGTTTTGTCCATTTTATCGCTGACAACTTTACCTACGCGGATTTTCCGTTCGTTTCTTTCCATCTGTGCTTGTAACCTCCTTTTAGATTCCAATCGAGTACGTTATCTTACGCCTGCGCTTTCAATTCTGCTTCACGCTGTACCGTTTTGATGCGGGCGATAGTCTTTTTAACTTCGCGGATACGCATTGGATTTTCTAATTGGCCGGTCGCATGTTGAAAACGGAGGTTAAACAATTCTTCTTTAAGGCTAACCACCTTTTCGTCCATTTCGGCAGCGCTCAGAGCACGGATTTCTTTAACCTTCATTTTATTCACCACCTAATTCCTGACCTCTAACAACAAACTTCGTTTTAATCGGCAGTTTATGGCTTGCAAGACGCATAGCTTCGCGAGCTACTTCTTCGCTTACACCGCCCATTTCAAAAAGTACGCGGCCCGGTTTAGCAACGGCTACCCAGTATTCGGGAGCGCCTTTACCGGAACCCATACGAGTGCCAGCCGGTTTAGCCGTAATCGGCTTATCCGGGAAAATTTTAATCCAAACTTTACCGCCACGTTTGATATAACGAGTCATAGCAATACGGGCAGCTTCGATCTGACGGTTTGTAATCCAAGACGGTTCTGCTGCTACCAAACCGAAATCGCCGTGAGCGACTTTATTGCCGCGCTGAGCCTGACCTTTCATGCGGCCGCGGAACTGTTTACGATATTTAACACGTTTTGGAATTAACATTATGCTTCACTCCCTTCGTGTTTTTTCTGCGGAGCTTTTTTAGCTTCCGGCAGGATTTCACCTTTGTAGATCCAGCATTTTACGCCGATGCAGCCGTATGTCGTATGAGCTTCGGCAAAGCCGTAGTCGATATCGGCACGGAGCGTATGCAGAGGAATGGAGCCGTCGCGAACGCTTTCGCTGCGAGCGATTTCAGCGCCGCCTAAACGGCCGGAGCACATGATCTTAACGCCTTTTGCGCCCATGCGCATCGTACGGCCTACGCACTGTTTCATAGCGCGGCGGAAGCCGATGCGGCGTTCGAGCTGACTGGCTACGTTTTCAGCAACGAGAGTTGCATCCATTTCAGCCTGTTTGATTTCAGCGATGTTAACGTCGACAGTTTTCGTCGTGAAAGCTTTCAGCGCTTTCTTAATATCTTCAATGCCTGCGCCGCCGCGGCCGATAACCATGCCCGGTTTAGCAGTATGGATAATCAATTTGATACGTTTTGCAGAACGTTCGATTTCAATACGAGAAACGCCTGCGATGAACAACTGTTTCTTTAAGAATTCACGGATTTTTACGTCTTCATTCAGAAGTGTTGCATAATCCTTTTCAGCATACCATTTCGCATCCCAGGGTTTTACAACGCCAACACGAAATCCATGGGCATTAACTTTTTGACCCACTACGTTTCCCTCCTTATGCTCTTTCTTTTACGACAACAGTCAAATGACTGGAATGTTTCAAAATCTTGAAAGCCTGTCCACGGCTGCGCGGGTGAATACGTTTCATCGTGGAGTCCTGGTCGACAAAAATTTCCGAAACATACAATTTATCTACATTCATGTCGTTGTTGTGTTCCGCGTTCGCTACGGCGGAGCGCAGTGCTTTTTCAACTACGCGGGAACCGACTTTCGGCGTAAATTTCAAGATAGAGAAAGCTTCGCCTACGTTTTTGCCCCGAACCAAATCAGCTACGATTCGAATTTTACGGGGGGCAATGCGGATATGTCTAGCAATTGCTCTTGCTTCCATTGATGTTACCTCCCTTATTTCGTTGCTTTTTCAGATTTAGCGTGGCCTTTGAACGTACGAGTCGGCGCAAATTCGCCCAACTTATGACCTACCATGTCTTCTGTAACATATACAGGAACGTGTTTCCGGCCGTCGTGAACAGCAATCGTATGACCTACGAAGCTAGGCAAAATCGTGGATGCACGAGACCAGGTTTTTACTACTTTCTTTTCATTAGCTTCATTCATAGCGTCGATCTTCTTCAGCAGGTGGAATGCTACGAATGGGCCCTTTTTAACGGATCTGGACACTTAATTATCTCCTTTCCACAATCTTATTTACGTCTCTTCACAATAAATTTATTGGAAGCTTTTTTAGATTCACGAGTCTTAACGCCATAAGCAGGTTTACCCCAAGGAGTAACCGGACGTTTACGGCCGACAGGAGACTTGCCTTCGCCGCCGCCATGCGGATGGTCGCACGGATTCATAACGACGCCGCGGTTGCCCGGACGGATACCCTTCCAACGGGAACGGCCGGCTTTACCGACAGTAATGTTTTCATGGTCCGTATTGCTGACTACGCCGACCGTAGCGCGGCATTTGATATGGACCTGGCGAAGTTCGCCCGAAGGAAGACGGAGCAGCGCATAGTTGCCTTCTTTAGCCATGAGCTGTGCCGATTCGCCGGCAGAACGAACCATCTGGCCGCCTTTGCCGATCTTCAATTCAACGTTGTGCACCAACGTACCGAGAGGAATATTAGCCAAGGGCAATGCGTTGCCGATCTTGATATCCGATTCGGGGCCGCTGTAAACAACGTCGCCTACTTTAAGGCCGTTCGGAGCGATGATATAGCGTTTTTCGCCGTCTGCATAGAACAGAAGGGCGATATTAGCAGAGCGGTTCGGATCGTATTCGATCGTCGCTACTTTTGCAGGAATGTTATCTTTAATACGTTTGAAGTCGATCAAACGATAACGGCGTTTGTGACCGCCACCCTGATGACGGACTGTCATTCTGCCGCTGTTATTACGACCGCCCTTGCTGCTTACTTTAGCCAGCAAGGATTTTTCCGGTTTGGACGTCGTGATGTCTTCGAAAGTCGAAACAGTCATGAAACGACGGCCGGCGGAATACGGTTTAAATGATTTAATGGCCATTGTAGTGCCTCCTCCTTTATTTCGTTATCCCTTAAGCTCCTTCAAAGAATTCGATTGTTTCGCCTTCCTGAAGTGTTACGATGGCTTTCTTGTAATCCGGGCGTTTGCCGACATATTTGCCCATGCGTTTGAATTTACCCATCATACGAATCGTGTTGACGCTCTTTACTTTTACGCCGAACACAGCTTCAACAGCTTTACGGATTTCGATTTTATTGGCATGGAGCGGTACTCTGAAAGTGTATTTGCCATCAGACATCATCATCGTTGTCTTTTCAGTAATAACCGGTTTTAACAAGATATCATGCATCATCATTACGCGAGCACCTCCTCAATTTTGGCTACAGCGCTCTTTGTGACAAACAATTTTGTGTGGTGGAGCAAATCAAAGATGTTCACGCCTTCGGTGGAAACAGCTTTGACGCCAGTGATGTTACGGGCGCAGCGCGCGACGATTTCGTCATTATCCGTAATGAAGAGAACTTTTTCACCGGCAAACTTGAAGTTGTTGATGATGTTGACGATTTCTTTCGTCTTCGGAGCTGCCAAGGTGATTTCGTCCAATACGAACAATTCATTCGTATTTACTTTATCGCTCAGAGCGGATTTAACAGCCAGACGTCTTGCTTTGCGAGGCATTTTCTGAGCGTAAGAACGCGGATGGGGACCCCAAATGGTGCCGCCGCCAACCCACAATGGGCTGCGGGTGCTGCCTACACGGGCCCGGCCGGTTCCTTTTTGTTTCCAAGGTTTCTTGCCGCCGCCACGAACCAAACCTCTGGTTTTCGTGGAGTGCGTGCCTAAACGTTCGTTAGCGAGCTGACGAAGAACGGCCTGTCTCATGACAGCTTCGTTCACTTCAACGCCAAATACGCTATCGTTTAATTCGATTTCACCGGTCTGTGCGCCGGCAATATTATACGTGCTTACTTTTGGCATTATTATTTATCCTCCTTCCTGTGTGACAACAATTAGCGGGGTTTTACAGTATCACGGATCATGACAAGGCTGCCTTTAGCACCCGGAATACCGCCTTTGATCAAGATAAGGTTTTTATCCATGTCGACTTTTACGACGGAGAGATGAAGAACCGTTGCCTGATTACCACCCATTTGTCCAGGAAGTTTTTTACCTTTGATGACTTTACCGCCACCGCCGCTGATCATAGGTCCGAGAGAACCAGGTTCACGGTGAGATTTAGAGCCGTGAGTCATTGGCCCGCGATGGAAGCCGTGACGTTTGATGGTACCTGCAAAACCTTTCCCCTTGCTGGTGCCAATTACGTCGACGAGATCGCCGCTTGCGAATATATCAGCTGCCAGAGTTTGGCCTACCGTGTATTCCGGCGTATCTGTCAAACGGAATTCGCGAAGATACTTAACAGGAGCTACGCCTGCTTTGTCGAATTGTCCCTTAACGGGTTTTGTCAGATGTTTTTCTTTGATTTCGCCATAGCCGAGCTGAATGGAGTTGTATCCGTCCGTATCAACGGTCTTAACGCGGACAACGACATTCGGCGAAGCTTCGACGACTGTTACGGGGATGACTGCGCCTTCTTCAGTAAAAATCTGAGTCATACCCAACTTTTTCCCCAAAATAGCTTTAGACATAATCGCACCTCCTCCTATAATTTGATTTCAATGTCTACGCCAGCCGGCAGGTCGAGTCTCATCAAAGCGTCAACAGTTTTATTGGAAGCTTCGAGAATATCGATCAAGCGTTTGTGCGTACGCAGTTCGAACTGTTCACGAGAGTCTTTGTTTACGTGGGGCGAACGCAGAATCGTGAAGATGTTCTTTTCCGTCGGAAGCGGAATCGGGCCAGATACCATAGCACCTGTCCGTTTCGCCGTATCGACGATTTTCGCCGCGCTCTGATCCAACGTCTTGTGGTCATAAGCTTTAAGGCGAATTCTGATTCTTTCCTGTTTTGCCATTACTTAATTCCTCCTAACGTCCATTTCTTAGAATAGACTGCTCCATAGGAGTTTCCCCGCAGGACGGGCAACATCCTATATCATAGTTTTTTTACGCATAGTCAGGGCATCCCTGTTGTCGCGTACTTAGATAGTTTACTACAAAAAGAGCGGGCATGCAAGGATTTTTCTACGTTTTTCCGCACTTTTTCCAGGTAACCGAATCAATTTTGCATGGAATTTATTCTGTAAAATCATGGTAAAGAAAAGAGCCGCAAGCCAATGCTTGCAGCTCTTTCTATATTTCAGTCAGTTCGTGATCTTAGGCGAATTATGCTTCGATTTCGGATACGACGCCTGCACCTACCGTACGGCCGCCTTCGCGGATAGCGAAGCGGAGGCCCGGTTCAATAGCGATCGGCGTAATCAGTTCTACGTCCATCTTTACGTTATCGCCAGGCATGCACATTTCCGTGCCTTCCGGCAGTTTGATAACGCCCGTTACGTCCGTCGTGCGGAAGTAGAACTGCGGACGGTAGCCGTTGAAGAACGGCGTATGACGGCCGCCTTCGTCCTTCGTCAAAACGTATACCTGCGCTTTGAACGTCGTGTGCGGATGAATCGAACCCGGTTTTGCCAATACCTGGCCGCGTTCAATTTCCTTACGGTCGATGCCGCGGAGCAGCGCGCCGATGTTGTCGCCGGCTTCTGCCAGGTCGAGGAGCTTACGGAACATTTCTACGCCCGTTACGACGGTCTGTTTCGGTTCGTCGGACAAGCCTACGATTTCGACTGCGTCGCCTACTTTAACCGTACCGCGTTCTACACGGCCCGTTGCTACGGTGCCGCGGCCCGTAATCGTGAATACGTCTTCAACAGGCATCAGGAACGGTTTGTCCGTCGGACGGTCCGGCGTCGGGATGTATGCGTCTACTTCGTCCATCAGTTTGAGGATAGACTGTTTTGCTTCTTCGTCACCTTCGAGGGCTTTCAGTGCAGAGCCTACGACGATAGGTACATCGTCGCCGGGGAAATCGTAGGAGCTCAGGAGGTCGCGGACTTCCATTTCTACGAGTTCGATCAGTTCGGGGTCGTCAACCTGGTCGGCTTTGTTGAGGTATACGACGATAGCCGGTACGCCTACCTGACGGGCTAACAGGATGTGTTCGCGAGTCTGGGGCATCGGGCCGTCAGCTGCGCTTACGACGAGGATAGCGCCGTCCATCTGAGCAGCGCCGGTGATCATGTTCTTAACATAGTCGGCGTGGCCCGGGCAGTCAACGTGAGCATAGTGACGGTTGTCCGTTTCATATTCAACGTGAGCCGTGTTGATCGTAATGCCGCGTTCGCGTTCTTCCGGAGCCTTATCGATATCAGCATAGTCTTCGAATTTAGCATAGCCTTTTTCGGACAATACTTTCGTAATAGCAGCCGTCAACGTCGTTTTGCCATGGTCAACGTGACCAATCGTGCCGATGTTAACATGGGGTTTGGTTCTTTCGTAATGTTCTTTTGCCATTTTGCAGTTCCTCCAATGTAATTAAAATATTAGCCTTTGTCATTAATGACTTTTTCAGCTACGTTCTTAGGAACTTCTTCGTAGTGATCGAAAGTCATCGTATAAACGCCACGTCCCTGCGTCTTAGAACGCAAATCCGTTGCATAGCCAAACATTTCAGCCAAGGGTACGAAACCGTTGATATGTTCAGCGCCGCCGCGCATTTCCATGCCGTCAACGCGGCCGCGACGAGAATTCAAGTCGCCGATGACATCGCCCATGTATTCTTCAGGGACGACAACTTCGACTTTAACATACGGTTCGAGAAGAACGGGATCGGCTTTCTTTGCGCCTTCTTTAAAGCCCATGGAGCCGGCAATCTTAAATGCCATTTCCGAAGAGTCGACATCATGATAGGAACCATCGAATACGATAACCTTGATATCGACCATGGGGAAACCAGCCAAAACGCCCGTTTCCATAGCTTCTTTTACGCCAGCTTCGACAGAACCGATATATTCTTTCGGAATTGCGCCGCCGACAACTTTGTTTTCAAATTCAAAGCCTGCGCCGGCTTCCTGCGGAATAAGTTCAAGCCAGCAGTCGCCGTACTGACCGCGGCCGCCGGACTGACGAACGAAACGGCCTTCCTGCTTGACGCTCTTGCGAATTGTTTCGCGGTAAGCAACCTGCGGCTTGCCGACGTTGCAGTCTACCTTGAATTCACGAGCCATACGGTCGACGATAATATCCAAGTGGAGTTCGCCCATGCCGGAAATGATCGTCTGACCTGTTTCGGCATCGGTCTTAACCTTGAAGGTCGGATCTTCTTCAGCCAAGCGAGCCAATGCAATGCCCATTTTTTCCTGGTCAGCCTTGGTCTTCGGTTCTACGGCAACGGAAATAACCGGTTCAGGGAATTCCATCTTTTCAAGGATGATGGGGTGTTTTTCATCGCACAGCGTATCGCCTGTCGTCGTATCTTTCAAGCCGACGATAGCGCCGATATCACCGCAGTATGCTTCCTGTACTTCTTCGCGATGGTTTGCGTGCATACGCAGGATACGGCCTACGCGTTCTTTCTTGCCTTTCGTGGAGTTGAACACGTACGTGCCGGACTGAAGCGTACCGGAATAAATACGGAAGAAAGCTAATTTACCGACAAAGGGGTCAGCCATGATCTTAAAGGCCAAGGCAGAGAACGGTTCTTTGTCGTCAGCTTTACGGCTGTCGTCTTCACCTGTATCGGGATTTACACCGGCAACAGGCGGAATATCGAGCGGAGACGGCATATAGTCGACAACGGCGTCGAGGAGCATCTGAATACCCTTATTCTTGTAAGCAGAGCCGCAAAGTACGGGGAACATCTTGTTGCTTACAACGGCGTTACGGATAGCTGCCTTGATTTCGTCGATGGAGATTTCTTCACCGTCGAGGTATTTCATCATGAGCTCATCGTCCGTTTCGCAGACGGCTTCAAGCATGATCTGATGATATTCTTCAGCTTCGTCTTTCATGTCGTCCGGAATATCAACGACTTCGATTTCCTTGCCGAGAGCATCGTCATATACTTCAGCTTTCATCGTAACGAGGTCGATGATGCCGCTGAACGTCGCTTCAGAGCCAATCGGCAGCTGGATCGCTACGGCGTTAGCCTGGAGGCGGTCCTTCATCATCTGAACGCAGTTCAGGAAATCAGCGCCCGTCGTATCCATCTTATTGATGAAAGCGATACGGGGAACACGGTAGTGTTCAGCCTGACGCCATACCGTTTCAGACTGCGGTTCTACGCCGCCTTTAGCCGAAAATACGGCAACAGAGCCGTCCAAAACGCGAAGAGAACGTTCAACTTCAACTGTAAAGTCAACGTGCCCCGGGGTATCGATGATGTTGATACGATGACCTTTCCAATGAGCCGTCGTTGCAGCGGAAGTGATCGTAATGCCGCGTTCCTGTTCCTGCGCCATCCAGTCCATCGTTGCGGCGCCGTCGTGAACTTCGCCGATTTTATGAACGCGGCCGGTGTAGAAAAGGATACGTTCTGTCGTCGTGGTTTTACCGGCATCGATGTGGGCCATGATACCAATATTTCTCGTTTTTTCCAAGGGAAATTCTCTTGCCACGATTTTTTCCACTCCTCAAATAAAAAACTTAAATAATTACCAGCGATAATGAGCAAAGGCCTTGTTGGCTTCTGCCATCTTGTGGGTATCTTCTTTCTTTTTGATAGCTGCGCCAGTATTGTTGAAAGCGTCCATCAATTCAGCGGCAAGCTTTTCTTTCATCGTACGTTCGCCGCGTTTACGAGCGTAGCCGACAGTCCAGCGGATGCCGAGGGACAGGCGGCGGTCAGCGCGTACTTCAACGGGAACCTGGTAGTTGGCACCGCCTACACGGCGAGCGCGAACTTCCAAAACAGGCATTACATTGTTGAGAGCCTGTTCAAAAACTTCTAAGGGATCTTTATTCATCTTAGAACGGATAATGTCGAATGCGTCGTATACGATAGATTCAGCGACGCCTTTTTTACCGTCCAACATAACTTTGTTGATGAAGCGCGTTACCAATTTAGAATGGTACACCGGATCCGGCAGCACATCGCGCTTCGGCACAGGGCCTTTTCTTGGCATGTCTAATTCCTCCTTTATAATATGCAGGTTATCGGTTCATCTGATCAGGCAATACGATTATTTACCCTTTTTAGCGCCGTATTTAGAACGGGACTGCTGACGGTTTGCAACGCCAGCCGTATCCAAGGCACCGCGGATGATGTGATAACGTACACCAGGAAGGTCTCTAACACGACCGCCTCTGATTAATACTACACTGTGTTCCTGTAAATTGTGACCAATGCCAGGAATATAAGCTGTTACTTCGATGGAGTTCGTCAAGCGAACACGGGCAACTTTACGCAGAGCAGAGTTAGGTTTTTTCGGCGTAGCCGTGTATACACGAGTGCAGACGCCGCGTTTCTGCGGGCAGTTTTTCAAAGCCGGCGCTGTGGATTTCGTTACGGAATCCTGACGACCCTTACGAACTAATTGGCTGATTGTTGGCATGTGGGCACCTCCTCTCCAAACAATTAGATTTATAATGTAATCATCATCAGAAAAATATCTGACGATGATATTACCAAAGTTACTTCAACACTCCAACGGCCGCTGCCTTGACTTTAATGCGACAGGCTATACCGAGCTCTGCCATCGTATTGGAACGGTCGACGGCGATGCCTGCCTCCTCCGCATACGCGAGAAGCGGCGCGACGACCTGTTCGTCACAGTCGTTAGCAACATACAGCTGGGTGACTTCGTTTCGTTTCATTGCTTTAAGCGTTTGCTTTGCCCCTACGGTCTTGCGGACATTGCCCGCCAGTTCCAAGCTCACGAAACATCACTCCTTACATCTTGCAAATTGCGCGCGGCACCTTCGCCGCGACACTTAGACATTGTAGCATTCCCCCATAGGAATGTCAATGTGTTTTTCGTAAAAACTGCGTAACTAAGACATTTTTTATTACACTCATCCGGGTGTATCTTACAAGGTAAAAAACAGAGACCTCTCTTACGAGAGGTCTCTGTACAGTGCTATAACGTCAGAGCTTAATGGCCCGCTTCGGGAGCTGTCGCCGTTACGTCGTCGCAGTCTACGACGGAGCCGTCTTCATCTTCATACGATATGGACGGTACGGTTTTGACAACCTTTACCTTGCGGTACCGGCTCATGCCGGTGCCGGCGGGAATCAGCTTGCCGATAATAACGTTTTCCTTCAAGCCGAGCAAGGGATCAATCTTGCCCTTGATAGCCGCATCCGTCAATACGCGGGTCGTTTCCTGGAACGACGCAGCCGACAAGAACGATTCCGTCGCCAACGCGGCTTTCGTAATACCGAGCAGCATCGGCTTGCCGATGGCCGGCTTGCCGCCTGCAGCCTGAATACGGCGGTTCGTGTCTTCGAAAATATTGACGTCGACGTAATCGCCCGGCAGCATATCGGCGTCACCGGCGTCTTCAATCTTCATCTTGCGGAGCATCTGACGCACGATAACTTCGATGTGTTTGTCGTTGATACCAACGCCCTGGGACTTATATACCTTCTGCACTTCGTATACGAGGTAGCGCTGCGTAGCTTCTACGCCCAGAATGCGAAGGATGTCGTGAGGATTGATGGAACCCGACGTAATACGGCTGCCCTTCGTGATGACGTCGCCTTCATGAACGACTAAGTGGGCTCCGTACGGGATGGTGTAGCTGCGTTCTTCGCCGTCTTTATTTACGACGTGAACGATATTGATGTCATGGTGGTCTTCTTTTTCCGTAATGGAAACGACGCCGTCGATTTCCGTGACGATAGCGTTGCCCTTCGGCTTACGGGCTTCAAACAATTCTTCGACACGGGGAAGACCCTGGGTAATATCCCCTGCCGACGCAACGCCGCCTGTGTGGAACGTACGCATCGTCAGCTGCGTGCCCGGTTCGCCGATGGACTGGGCCGCGATAGTGCCGACCGATTCGCCGACATTTACCTTGCTGCCTGTGCCCAGGTCGCGGCCGTAGCACTTAGCGCAGACGCCGTAACGGCTGTGGCAGGTAAGGACGGAACGAATCCGGACCTTATCGTAATATTTAGCGATTTCTTTCGCCTGGTCGGCCATGATTTCTTCATTAATCGGAACGATGACTTCACCCGTATTCGGGTTGACCAAGGTTTCCGCCGCCGTACGTCCTTCGATTCGTTCTTCCAGCGGTTCAATGACGCCGTCGCCTTCGACGATAGCCGTAACTTCTACGCCGCGGATATCGTTATTGCGTACCTTTACTTCCGTTACGTCGCTGGAAAGGATGCGTTCGATAGCATCTTCTGTCAGTGCCGTACCGGCCGGGCAGATTTCCATGCCGTTGGAATCAATCACTGCCGTTTCAACGGTTTTGCCAAGCATATTATCGACCATAGACTTGCGAAGCGCCGCGCGGAAGCCTTCTTCCGGAGCTCCCAGCGTAACGACTTCAACTAAGTTCGTATGGTTCATATCATCGTTTATATCCATCTGACTGCCCTGGAGATACAGCTTCGGCAGCTTGTGCTCGATAACCGTATCCATATCGTCTGTCGTCAGCAAATGGCCTTCTTCGAACACGACGTCTGCCGTTTCCGGATCGATTGCCGGTTTCGCCAAGACGCGGCCAATCAGTTTTTCCCGCAGGAGGTTGACAGCCTGACGGCACGAGCTGGCCAGACGGGCCCGTTCGCGGACGAGGTCGATGCCGAATACGTCGCAGTCGTCTTCGCGAACGATGACGTCCTGCGATACGTCGACGAGACGACGGGTCAGGTAGCCCGAGTCAGCCGTACGCAGAGCCGTGTCGGCCAAACCCTTACGGGCGCCGTGGCTCGACGTAAAGTAATCCAATACGGACAAGCCTTCGCGGAAGTTCGCCTTGATCGGCAAGTCGATGATACGGCCGGACGGGTCAGCCATCAAGCCGCGCATGCCGGCAACCTGACGAATCTGCTGCTTGTTGCCGCGGGCACCGGAGTCAGCCATCATAAAGATGGAGTTGAACGGGTCCATGTTATCCATCATGGCTTCCGTCACGTCGTCCGTCGCCTTTTCCCAAATGGAGCAGGTCTTGCGGTACCGTTCGTCTTCCGTAATCAAGCCGCGGAGGTACATTTTCGTAACATTCTGAACCTTCTTGTCGGCTTCGTTGAGAATATCCCATTTTTCAGCAGGGATCTGAATATCCGAAATAGCGATGGACATGCCGGCCTGCCGCGCGTAATGATAACCGATAGCCTTGATGCGGTCAAGGAGGGCCGCTGTCTTCGTATTGCCTACGAGATGGAAGCAAGCGTCGACAAGCTTGCCGATTTCCTTCTTATTCATCAGTACGCCAAGGCAGTTGACATCGACAAATTCTTTTCCTTCTTTGAAGGCAGCTACCGCTTCTTTATCTACCTTATTAGCCGGCAGCGGACGAATGGCCAGGAGGTCTACGCCGAAGGCTTCCTTCAGCTGGGAGAAACCATAGTCTAAAATATGGCCGTTTTCATCTTTAATCTTTACGAGATGCGTCGAATCGATGATGCCGTTTTCATAGGCAAACTTCGTATCTTCCGGATTGGTAAATACCATGACCTTGTCCGTATGATACAAGCGGAGTGGTTCGTACACCTGATAGTTGTACAGCAGCTTGCCCGCCGTCGTTTCGATAATGCCGTGACCGGGAATGCGGACCTTGATGACCGCTTCGATATCGATAGCCTTGGCATCATACGCCAGCATGACTTCATCGTAATTGGAGAACATCTTGCCTTCGCCCAAAGCTCCCGGCTTGACGAGGGTCAGGTAATAAGCGCCAAGCACCATATCCTGCGTTGGTACGGCGACAGGCTTGCCGTCCTTCGGCGCCAAAATGTTGTGGGCCGAAAGCATGAGCGTTCTCGCTTCAGCCTGCGCTTCTACGGACAAGGGCAGATGGCAGGCCATCTGGTCGCCGTCGAAGTCGGCATTGAAAGCCGTGCAGACCAGCGGATGAAGCTTAATGGCCCGGCCTTCCCAAAGAATTGGTTCGAAGGCCTGAATACCTAAACGGTGCAGCGTCGGGGCGCGGTTCAGGAGTACCGGATGTTCCTGAATGACGTCTTCCAGCACGTCCCATACTTCCGGGCTGACGCGTTCGACCTTTTTCTTAGCGTTTTTAATGTTCGTAGCGATGCCCTTTTCTACGAGCTTCTTCATGACGAAGGGCTTGAACAATTCCAGAGCCATTTCTTTCGGCAGGCCGCACTGATGCATTTTCAGTTCCGGCCCGACGACGATAACGGAACGGCCGGAATAGTCGACGCGCTTACCTAACAGGTTCTGGCGGAAGCGGCCCTGTTTCCCCTTGAGCATATCCGACAAGGATTTAAGAGGACGGTTGCCCGGCCCGGTGACAGGACGGCCGCGGCGGCCGTTGTCGATCAGAGCGTCGACGGCTTCCTGAAGCATGCGCTTTTCATTGCGGACAATGATGTCGGGAGCGCCTAATTCCAGCAGCCGGCTCAAGCGGTTGTTTCGATTAATAACGCGGCGGTACAGGTCATTTAAGTCCGACGTGGCAAAGCGGCCGCCGTCGAGCTGTACCATCGGGCGCAGTTCCGGAGGAATGACGGGAATCACATCCATGACCATCCATTCCGGTTTGTTGCCGGAATGACGGAAAGCTTCGACAACTTCCAGGCGTCGGATCGCCCGGACCCGGCGCTGGCCGGAAGAATCGCGCAGTTCATCGCGCAATTCTTTATTGAGTTTTTCCAAGTCCAGTCCCTGGAGCAATTCCTTAACGGCTGCCGCGCCCATGCCAACGCGGAATTTATCGCCGTACATATCGAGATACTGGCGGTATTCCGTTTCCGTCAGGAGCTGCTGCTTCGTCAGCGGCGTATCGCCCGGATCCAGGACGATATAGGAGGCAAAATACAATACCTTTTCCAGCGAACGGGGCGAAATGTCGAGGATCAGGCCCATTCGGCTGGGAATTCCCTTAAAATACCAAATATGAGATACGGGCGTAGCCAGTTTGATATGGCCCATCCGTTCGCGGCGAACCTTTGCGCGCGTTACTTCAACGCCGCAGCGGTCGCAGACAACACCTTTATAGCGAATGCGTTTGTATTTTCCGCAATGGCATTCCCAGTCTTTCGTAGGCCCGAAAATGCGTTCGCAGAATAAACCGTCCCGTTCCGGTTTCAATGTACGGTAATTGATCGTTTCCGGTTTCTTTACCTCGCCGTGCGACCATTCAAGGATCTTTTCCGGAGAAGCCAGTCCAATCCGCATGGAATCAAATTCGTTCACGTCTAGCACTAATACCGCTCCCTTCTATTAGTCTTCATCTTCGTTAATACTATCGTCGTTCAGATGCTCCGCTTCAGCAACGGCGTCGAGGCTCATAGCGCTCATGATGTCGTCTTCATCGCCGTTGGCAACCGGTTCTTCTGCCGGTTCGCCGTCTCCGGCTTCATCAGCCAGGGGCGCCGACGGGCTGTCCATACCTTCGCCTTCCATAACACGGCGGAGTTCATCTGTCTGTTCCGGTTCTACATCGTCTTCGTCATCCAGTTCTTTGATGACAACTTCTTCGCCGTCTTCATTCAGAATCTGGACGTCTAAGCCGATAGCCTGCAATTCTTTAAGCAATACCTTGAAGGATTCAGGAACGCCCGGTTCAGGAATATTTTCACCTTTAACAATTTTTTCATAGGCTTTGACACGGCCGACGACGTCGTCAGACTTGACGGTCAGCATTTCCTGCAGCGTATACGCCGCGCCGTACGCTTCCAAAGCCCAAACTTCCATTTCGCCGAAACGCTGGCCGCCGAACTGGGCTTTACCGCCCAGAGGCTGCTGCGTAACCAGGGAGTACGGGCCGGTCGAACGAGCGTGGATCTTATCGTCGACCAGATGATGCAGTTTAAGGAAGTACGTGTAGCCAACGGTTACGCGGCGGTCCATCGGTTCGCCTGTACGGCCGTCGTACAAGACAGATTTGCCGTCTTCCGGCAATCCAGCGATGCGCAGGGATTCGAATACGTCTTCAGCCTGCGCGCCGTCAAATACCGGCGTCGCAATGTGAATGCCGGCCTTATCGGGCTTCGGCATGCCGTACGTATCGAAATCGTAACCGGCTTCGCGCAGCTTCGCTTCCAAATTCGGATTCATCTTTTTAATCTGAACGCCCAGTTCATGCATAGCCCAGCCGAGATGGGTTTCCAAAATCTGACCGATGTTCATACGAGACGGTACGCCCAAGGGATTCAGCACGATCTGAACAGGCGTGCCGTCGGGAAGGAACGGCATGTCTTCCTGGCGCATTACGCGGGATACGACACCCTTGTTTCCGTGACGACCGGCCATCTTGTCGCCTTCGTGAATCTTACGCTTCTGCGCAATATATACGCGGACGAGGCGGTTGACGCCCGGCGGCAGTTCATCGTTGTTTTCACGGGAGAAAATGCGGACGTTGACGACCTTGCCCGATTCGCCGTGAGGCACGCGCAGCGACGTATCGCGGACTTCCCGTTCCTTGTCGCCGAAAATAGCGCGCAGGAGGCGTTCTTCCGGCGTCAGCTCCGTTTCGCCTTTCGGCGTAACTTTGCCGACGAGGACGTCGCCGGGGAATACGTCGGCGCCGATCATGATGATGCCGTTTTCATCGAGGTTTTTCGTACTGTCTTCACTGACGTTCGGAATTTCGCGGGTAATTTCTTCAGAGCCCAGCTTCGTGTCGCGGGCGTCGCATTCATATTCTTCAATATGGATAGATGTATATAAGTCGTTCTTCGGCAATTCTTCGCTGAGAAGAACGGCGTCTTCGTAGTTATAGCCTTCCCAAGGCATGTACGCTACGAGAATATTGTAGCCCAAAGCCAATTCGCCGCCGTCCGTAGCCATGCCGTCGGCCAGTACCTGGCCTTCCGTAACGCGTTCGTTCTTGTATACCAAGGGACGCTGGTTAATGCAGGTGCTCTGGTTGGAACGGACGAATTTAATTAAGCGGTATGTATCAATAGAGCCGGAATCGGTTCTTACTTTAATTTCATCGCCTGTTACGCGGCATACGACGCCGTCGTGCTTAGCCAGTACGCATACGCCCGAGTCGCAGGCAGCTTTATATTCCATACCCGTACCGACGAGAGGAGCCTGCGTGCGGAGGAGCGGCACGGCCTGACGCTGCATGTTCGCGCCCATGAGCGCACGGTTGGCGTCGTCGTTTTCCAGGAACGGAATCATGGAGGTACCGACGGAAACAACTTCCTTAGGCGATACGTCCATGAAATCGACGCGGTCGGCCGGGAATTCACGCGTATCCTCGCCGTGACGGCAAGCGACGCGGCTGTGTACAAAATGGCCGTCTTCGGTCAGCGGTTCGTTAGCCTGGGCGATGATATACTGTTCTTCTTCATCCGCCGTAATATACCAAACGTCGTTTGTAACGACATGGGTTTCCTTATCGACACGGCGGTACGGCGCTTCAATAAAGCCGAATTCATTTACCTTGCCGAAGCAGGCCAGCGAAGAGATCAAGCCGATGTTCGGACCTTCAGGCGTTTCTACAGGGCACATGCGGCCGTAGTGGGAGTGATGAACGTCACGGACTTCAAACCCTGCGCGTTCACGGGACAAGCCGCCGGGGCCCAAGGCGCTGAGACGGCGCTTATGCGTGATTTCAGCCAGCGGGTTCGTCTGGTCCATGAACTGGGACAACTGGCTGGAACCGAAGAATTCTTTAATCGCTGCGACGACAGGGCGGATATTGATCAGGACCTGCGGCGTAATGCTTTCGGCATCCTGAATCGTCATGCGTTCGCGGACGACGCGTTCCATACGGGTCAGGCCGATGCGGAACTGGTTCTGGAGCAGTTCACCGACGCAGCGGAGGCGGCGGTTGCCCAAATGGTCGATGTCGTCCACGGTGCCGAAGCCGTCCATGAGGTTCAGCAGGTAATCTATATTGGCGATGATATCTTCACGGGTAATCGTGCGGTGATCGTACGGCAGATTGCTGTTGTTGCAGATAATCTTATATACGGACCCATCGATTTTTTCTACAAAGGCTTCTACGAGTCCTTCACCGGCGAATACGCCGCTTTCTTTAATCTTGTTGACTTCAGCCGCGCCGATTTCTGTATGAGCGTCGACGATCACTTCACCCGTTTCGGGATGAACGATCGGTTCGTGGAGCGTCAAGCCGAACAAACGGCGTTCCCAGCCCAGCTTTTTGCCGGCTTTATAGCGGCCGACGCGGGCCATATCATACCGGCGGGAGTCGAAAAACAGCCCTTCGAACAAATTGCGGGCACTTTCTACTGTCGGCGGTTCACCGGGGCGGAGTTTTTTATAGATTTCTACGAGGGCTTCATCCTGGTTTTCCGTCGTATCTTTTTCAAAGGTATCCTTGAGCCGCTTATCGTCGAAGAATAAGTCGAGAATTTCAGCATTGGAAGACCAGCCCAGGGCGCGGATCAGCACCGTAACGGGGATTTTGCGGTTGCGGTCTATACGGGCGTATACGATGCCGTTTACGTCCGTTTCCAATTCAATCCAGGCGCCGCGGTTCGGAATAACCGTAGAATTATACAACATGGTGCCCATCGGATCGCGTTCGCAGCCGTAATATACGCCCGGCGAGCGTACGAGCTGACTGACGATAACGCGTTCTGCCCCATTGATAATAAATGTACCTGTATCTGTAATCAGCGGGAAATCCCCCATGAATACTTCCTGGTCTTTAATTTCCCCTGTTTCATGATTGACAAGACGGATCTGAACCCGAAGCGGCGCGGCATATGTCGTGTCTCGTTCCTTACATTCCCGGATATCATACTTAGGTTCCCCCAGTTTGAAATCTTCAAAGGATAAAGACAAGTTGCCCGATGCATCTTCTATAGGCGAAATATCTTGAAAAATATCTTTCAGCCCTTTTTCTAAGAACCATTCATAAGATTTGTTCTGCAAATCCAACAAATGAGGCATTTTTAAGACCTCGTTAATCTTAGCATACGTGTATCGAGTTCTTTTCCCTACTTGTACAGGTTTGAACATGCTGATTCTTCACCCCTTATAAAAAGTAAACCATGATATAATCGCGTCGTAAAGGCATCTTCAAAAGCGACAAAAAAGCAAGGCTCCGTAATAAAACTTGAACCTTGCTTAATTTTTTGTTCACCGGAAGCGCTTCCTCCATGTACCTCATAATATCATCAATTGAACATTTTGCAATGAGTTATTATAGCACACGTTTTTTCTTCCGTCAATATTTATTTTTCTTATTTCTGAATACGCGCCAGCGTGTAGTTCTTTTTGCCCTTGCGCACGATAACGTATTTGCCGTTTGAATTCTTATGAGGCAGGACGATTTCGTCGAGAGCCTGAACCTTTACGCCGTTAATCGTCACAGCGCCGTTCGTAATATCTTCGCGGGCCTGGCGCTTGGATTTGTAAATCGTCGAATCAACAAGCCAGTTTACGACGTCCTTTTCTTCGTTCGATACGTCGACCGTCGGCATCTTGCCAAAGGCCTGCGTCAGTTCGTGCTCCGTCAAATCGGCAATGCTGCCGTGATAGAGAGCTTCCGTAATATTCTGCGCTTCCTTCAAGGCTTCGGGGCTGTGGACGAAGGTCGTTACTTCTTCCGCCAAACGGCGCTGAGCCAGGCGTTTTTCCGGCTCCGTCTTAACGGCTTCTTCCAGCGCGTCGATTTCTTCCTTGCTGAGGAAGGTGAAGTATTTCAAATATTTGACAACGTCGGCGTCGTCCTGATTCAGCCAGAACTGATAGAATTCGAAAGGAGACGTCTTTTCCGGATCCAGCCATACGGCTCCGCCGGCAGTCTTGCCGAACTTCGTGCCGTCCGACTTCAGCATGAGAGGAATCGTCAAGCCGTAGGCGCGGGCGTCGCTGCCGTGCATCTTATGAATCGTATCAATGCCGGCCGTAATATTGCCCCACTGGTCGGCGCCGCCGATCTGAAGCTGGACATCGTTATGCGTAAAGAGATGCTCAAAGTCGATAGACTGCAGTATCTGATAGGAAAATTCCGTAAAGGAAATGCCCGCTTCCAAACGGCTTGCGACAACTTCCTTTGCCAGCATCGTATTGACGCTGAACAGCTTGCCGTAATCGCGGAGGAAATTCAGCAAATCGATTTTGCTCAGCCAATCGTAGTTGTTTACGAAAGAAATATTTGAGCTTTCGCCGAACAAATGAATAAACTGGGCTTTTAATTTTTCTGCGTTTTCATGGATTTTTTCAATCGTCTGCAGCTGCCGTTCCGTCTTGCGGCCGCTCGGATCGCCGATAACGCCTGTGCCGCCGCCGATGACGACATAGGGATGATGACCTGCCAAGGCAAAGCGCTTCAGCATCATAAAGGGAATTAAATGGCCGATATGCATGCTGTCTCCCGTCGGGTCTACGCCGCAGTACAAGGACACGCTCTTTTCTTCCGTCAGCTTGCGCAAGCCTTCTTCGTCGGTCATCTGATTTACGGCGCCGCGCCAAGACAATTCATCAATAATATTCATCGAACCCGCTCCTTTTACCGTTATATTTATGGATATGCAAAAAGTATCTTTACCGTACTAATTATACTCATCCGACATGCGTCCGTCAACAAAAGCCTGAAACCTCGCGCGGCCTTCTTCGTCTTACGACGTCCCGCGCTGAAGCCATTTAAACATAGCCGTCCCCGCCAGACCGGACAACACAGACGCGGCTACAATGGCAGTTTTGGCCGTCATCAGCACCTGTCCGTCCGTAAAGGCCAGTGCGGCGATAAACAGGGACATGGTGAAGCCGATGCCGCCCAGCATGCCGGCTCCTAAAAAGTGGGTCGTCCGGACACCGGCCGGCAAGGCCACGACGCGAAGGCGAATCAGGCCGTACGCCGATAAGAAAATCCCCAGGGGCTTGCCGAGAAACAGCCCTGCCATGATGCCCAAGCCGACAGGCGTCAGCAAGTTTCCCACGCTGCCGCCGTCTATGGCGATGCCGGCATTGCTCAAAGCAAATACGGGCATGACGAAAAATGCCGACCACGGCGTCAGCCTATGCTCCAGTTTTCTAAGCAGGCTCTCGCCGTGCGTTTCTTCCGTCCCGGCCGGAATGGAAAAGCCCAAAAGGACGCCGGCAATCGTCGGATGAATCCCGCCCTGCAAAAATGCATACCACAGCAGCCCTCCCCCAATCAAGTACAAAAGGACCGATTGGACGTTGCGCCGCGACAGCCAAAACAGCACAAGCAAAACGACGGCTCCGGCCAATAGGGATGGCCCGTGCAAATCAGACGAATAAAACAGGGCGATGACTAAAATGCCGCCCAAGTCATCGACAATAGCCAAGGCCGTCAAAAACACGACGACAGCCCGCGGCGCCCGCGGCGCGGCAAAGGCCAGCACGCCTAAGGAAAAGGCAATATCTGTAGCCATAGACACGCCCCAGCCGGAAATTGTCGGCTTTCCAATGTTAAAAGCCGTATATAACAGCGCCGGCATGACCATGCCGCCAACGGCCGCCGCAATGGGAAGAAGCGTAGACGACGGCGATTTCAGTTCGCCGAATAAAAATTCCCGCTTGATTTCCATGCCGATAACGAAGAAAAACACAGCCATCAGCCCGTCGTTAATCCAGTGAAGCAGCGACATGGACAGTTGGAAATCCCCCATCCCGACGGACAGCTTCCAATGCAGGATTTCTTCATAGGCGGCTGCCCACGGAGAATTGGCAAGACCCATTGCCATGACGGCAAAGTTGAGAAGAACGATGCCGCTGGACGCTTCCTGCTTGAAGAATTGTTGAAACGGCATGATCATTTGGCGCGATTGCTCTTGAATACGTTCGTAAATATCTTTGTTCATGTGACCCTCCTTTTATGGAATCCGCAAAAAAACAGCGTCACATACCGCGCTGTTCTCAGCGTTATCATATTATATCATAAGGGCATCACATTTCCGCATACTCTGCATGTGCAAAATATGCAACATCTATATCAAAAACGTACGATATGCCAAAAGAGGAAACAGACCTGACGCCTGTCTCCTCTTACGCCCTTGTTACTGGTTATATTTCTTTTTCCTCAGGCCGTTCCAGGATAATGCCCTGGCGATACGCATGCAGCAGCGCTTTCAAATCGTCAATCATCTGCAGCAGCTTTTTACCGTTGTCCGTGTCTCCGATCATAACGCGCTTCGGCTCCAATTCGACCTGCGTCGATTCCGAATCGATATCGGCATTGTTCATCAATACCTGCGTTACATCCTTAAAGGGATAATGGGCTTTGATGCGGATACCGTGAGAATTGAAAATCAAGGTGTAGCCGGCAATGCCTGTCGATCCCTGGTACGCCTTGCAGAAACCGCCGTCTATGCAGATTTCCTTCCCTTCCGCGCGAATCGGGCTTTCCCCTTTTTTGACCTTAACCGGCGTATGGCCGTTGATGATATGGCCCTGGGGAGAATCGATGCCGAATTCATGGAGGATTTTTATGCACTCATCCCGATCCCGGTTAAGGTGGTAATAATCGTTCTGCGGTTCTTTCCACGTCGACTGATCGACGATATAGCTCCGTTCAAAGGTCTTGACAATCCGGCCCGATACGGGGGAATCTATGCCGCACCACATGTACCACATATAGTCCAGACTGTTCGTATCCCGCTTGTCATAGGCCTGACGGGCAATAAAATCGACCATATCCATGAAGGCCTTTCCCTTATACGGCTTGCCGTTGAGATAAATTTCTTTAAAGCTGCCGTCTTTATTGAGGGGAACGCCGCCGTGGAATAAAAGGTTGTTATTATAGCTGCGGTACAGCGAGCCGTGACTGTATAAGAAGCGAATATGACGCTGCAGCCGTTCGCTTTCCAGGAATTCCGATTGAATAGCCGCCATGATGCGGTGTTCTTCCGGCGACAATTTGTAAGGGTCCTGCGGATCAACCGTCGGAAAATCCGTCGTCGTCAGCTCGTAGGTCTGACCGTCCAGCGTAATCGTCCCTTGCTTCCAGTCAATTTTGTGGAACATCAGGCGATCATCCATATTGTATTCCGGATGGCGGATGATGACTTGTCCTTCCAGCTTGCTCAAAATGACGTTAATCGCCTTTACCATCGGCTCGATGCCGTCGTCCTTTTTATAGGTATCTAATGCAAAAATAGCCAGAGGGCGGAGGCTGATACCGTAACCGCTTTCCAATATTTCCATATTATGATAGCGGATATTATTTCTCAGCGCATTGGCGATGCAAGCCTCGCTGCCGGCGGCCGCACCCATCCACAGGATATCGTGGTTCCCCCACTGGATGTCGAGAGAATGATGATGCATGAGATAATCCATGATCTTGTCGGCATGAGGCCCGCGGTCATAAATATCGCCGATAATGTGCAGGTGGTCTACGGCCAGCCGTTTGATCAAATCCGTCAGGGCATAAATAAACTGCCGCGTGCTGCCCGTTTCTAAAATCGTATTCAATATCTTCATGTGATATGCCCGGCGGTTTTTGTCTTCGTCCGGCTGGGCATGGAGCAGTTCGTCAATGACGAAGCGGAATACCTTAGGCATGGCCTTACGTACTTTAGAACGCGTATATTTCGACGACAGCAGCTTGACCAGGCGAATCAGATGACTCAGCGTTTTTTTTGCCCACTGATCTGTAATCGCTTTTTCCCGCTGCAGCATATCCAGCTTTTCCTTGGGATAATAAATCAGCGTCAATAAATCATCCCGTTCCTCCGCCGTCATGGAATTGGCGAATATCATTTCAACCTTTTCCCGAATAACGCCGGAACAGTTATTTAAGATGTGATAAAACGCCTCATATTCGCCGTGAAGGTCGCTCATAAAATGTTCCGTTCCCTTCGGCAAGTTGACGATAGCCTGCAAGTTGATAATTTCCGTAAACGTTTCGGCCTGCGTTTTATATTCCTTGGACAGTAATTCCAGATACCGCAAGTATTCTGGAGAATATTTTTCACACGTTTCCATAAGACATAAATCCCCTTTTCTTCATGATATGGTATACAACGTATAGGCTTAATTTCTTTCTATTGTACACTATCTTATGGCATGTGGCTAGGGATAAGTACAAAAAATCACAATTCATCCCTTATAAAAGACGGCAAGAGAGTTTCACATAATCTTTTACTCCAAAGGCTATCATAATATAGTATTATTAATGCGCCGTTTTTCCATAATTATCTATGCTAATTCAAAATATATATAGCTCTTTTTCATAGTTGCATTTTTATTATAATTCAAATAATTATTAGGAATACATTTGCCTATATATTTAAATTATGCGGTGTTTTAAATCGATTTTTACTATATTTAATGATAATACTTAAAATTTACTCTTAAATTTTCAAAAACAGAAACTCATTTTCATATTATGATGTTTTCAAACGACAAAAAACATGCTATGATAAGGCTATAGAAAGACGATTTGTGGGATACTAAATTCTTAGATGAGGTGATTTTCATGAACAAATATCTTGAATCAGTTATCGAAGGCGTACGTACGAAATATGCTAACGAACCGGAATTCGTCCAGACCGTAGAAGAAGTATTGTCGTCTCTGGAACCGGTTGTAGAAAAACATCCGGAATATGAAAAATTCGACTTGCTGAACCGCTTGGTCGTACCGGAAAGACAATTCACCTTCCGCGTCGTATGGCAGGACGATGCCGGCAACTATCATACGAATACAGGCTACCGCTTCCAGTTTAACGGCGCAATCGGGCCGTACAAAGGCGGTCTTCGCTTCCAGAAAAACGTATATCCCGGCATCATTAAATTCCTGGGCTTCGAACAGATCTTCAAAAACGCCTTGACGGGCCTCCCGATCGGCGGCGCAAAAGGCGGTGCGGACTTCGACCCGACAGGCAAATCCGACGCAGAAATCATGCGTTTCTGCCAGAGCTTCATGCAGGGCCTCTATCGCTACATTGGTCCCGACATCGACGTTCCGGCCGGTGATATGGGCGTCGGCGGCCGTGAAATCGGCTACCTCTTCGGCGAATACCGTCGCTTGAAGGGCGCATTTGAAAACGGCGTATTGACGGGCAAGGGCTTCAGCTTCGGCGGCTCTCTCATTCGTCCGGAAGCAACGGGCTACGGCGCCGTATACTTCTTGGAAAACGTCCTGAAAGACGACGGCCAGGATATCAAAGGCAAGACCATTGCCGCAGCAGGCTTCGGCAACGTAACCTGGGGCATCTGCAAAAAAGCTACGGAATTGGGCGCTAAAGTCGTTACGTTGTCCGGTCCTGACGGATACATCTATGATCCCGATGGCGTCGCTACGGAAGAAAAGATCGATTACTTGTTAGAAATGCGCAACAGCGGCCGCAACCGCGTACAGGATTATGCGGATAAATTCGGCGTAGAATTCTTCCCGGGCGAAAAACCGTGGGGCAGAAAAGTCGATATCGTTATGCCGTCTGCTATGCAGAACGACGTTCATATGGAACAGGCAAAACAGATCGCGGCCAACAAGGTTCGCTACTACATCGAAGTCGCCAACATGCCTACGACGAACGACGCATTGAAATACTTAATGGAACAGAAAGACATGATCGTAGCTCCGTCCAAGGCTGTTAACGCCGGCGGCGTTGCCGTATCGGCCCTTGAAATGAGCCAGAACAGCGAACGTCTCGTTTGGACGGCAGAAGAAGTTGACGCACGTCTCCACCAGATCATGAATACGATTTACAACAACTGCAAAGACGCAGCAGCTCGCAACGGCTTAGGCTACAACCTCGTCGCCGGCGCCAACATCGCTGGTTTCGAACGCGTTGCCGACGCAATGCTCGCTCAAGGCGTATTCTAAAAAACATACTCCAACATAAAAAATACTGTGCAGCTCCGGCTGCACAGTATTTTTTATGTCCTGGTAACGGACGATATTACAAAGCATGCTTTTTAAAGTCTTCTTGCACGGCCCGGCGCAGCCCTTCATTTTCTAAGAGCTTAAATACGATGCGGCCCATAATTTCCGCCCCCTGGGCGATAACCGGCTCGATAGCTTTATTTTTTACGGCGTCGGCAATTTGCACGGAATGTTCCGGATAATACGTATCTCCCATGGCCAGGCACAGATGAAGGGACGGACATTGATGGCTGATATTGCCGATGTCCGAGCTCTGGCACTCTTCCGTATCGGTAAAGGGAATGCCCATTTCACGCAGCACCGACCGCGATACTTCCGTCGCCGCTTCATTCCAAACCATATTGTCAAATTCATATCCCATCTGCGTCACTTCATACGTCGTTTCTGTCGCAATAGCCGCCCCTTCGAAGCATTTCATGATTTTAGCAATGACTTCGTTTAAATACGGCCGATCGCTGTGACGAACGCAGCATTCAAGCTCTGCATAGTCCGGCACGACGTTCGACGCCGTGCCGCCGTTGACGAGATAGACACCAATCCGCGTTTCCGGCCGTACGTGCTGGCGCAGCATGTCGATAGCGTGAATTGCCAGCATCGCGCCGTTCAGGGCGTTGCAGCCATTCCACGGGCTACTCGCCGCGTGAGCCGTTTGCCCATGAAAAGCGACGCGATAATCGCTAAGAGCCAAGAAATGTGAGTTGGCCATCGTCTTATCGGGCATGACATGCGTCATCATCGCTAAATCATAGTCATGAAAGATTCCCTGCTCGCACATGGCGACCTTGCCGCCCCGCAGCTCTTCGTCTGGCGTACCGATGAGATCAACCTGCACGGGAAGATCGGCCATATCCAAAAAAGCGGACGCCGTCAGAAAGCTCATAGCACCGTTTGCCGAGTGGCCGCATCCGTGCCCGATTTCCGGCAGGGCGTCATATTCGGCCAGAAGAGCCACTTTCAAAACCGGGTTGGAAACCTTCCGTACCGTCGCCTTAAACGCCGTCGGCAAACCGGCAAACTGCTCCGTCACCTCCATGCCCAGGGCACGGCAGGCTTCGACATAGGCCGCGCAGGCATGATATTCTTCGCCCGACAGCTCCGGGTCGTCGGCAATGCGGTAATTTAAAGAAAAAGCTTGCGGACCATATTTCTGCACGCTTTGTGCAAACTGATTTATGAAAGACATATATACACCTATTTCCTATAAATTTATAGAACGTACTGAATCAAGAACATATACGACGGAATCACGATAAGCCCCAATACTACCGTGATAAAGCTGATCTCCGTAGCATACTTCACATCAGCTCCAACCGCCTTGGCGACGACGGTCATCTGCGTCATAGCCGGCATACTGGCCTGCATTGTAAACACCTGAGCCGACATCGGTGTAACAGACACAAAGGGAAGCAAGGCTAATACGCACAGCGGGCAAACGATAAACCGCCCCGTCAGAGCCCCTATCAAGTCTCGGTCCCACTGTACGCTGCGCAGCGGCAGCGAACTCATTTCAATGCCGATGACGATAAGGGACAGCGGCGTCGCCAGATTTCCTACGTACTGGAAAGATACGTGAAGGAATTCAGGCAGCTTAATGTCGGCCATAATCAACGCCAGGCCAATGAGAAAGGCCACCAGCGGAGGCGAAAACACCTTTTTGACTGTCTGCAGCGAAAATAACGGCATATTTCCCTGGCCGCCCGTACTGTCGTTGACGATGTGATAAATCCCCAAGGTCCAGAACATCGTCGTATTCGCCATATAATACAGCATGACCGAAGGCACGCTCTGCGTACCGAATAAGGCCAGGTTAACGGGAAGGCCGATGAAGATCGTATTGGCGACAAAAAAACAGGTAATAAAGATGCCCTGCCGCTCCCTACGTATGTGCAGCGCCGCAGCTGCCGCTCGGCCCACGACGTAGGCCAGGAGGATAGACAAAAAGGGCAGAGCCAAATCCGGCGCAATCCGCAGCAGCGAATCATGTGTAAAATCCCGCTCCAACTGGCAAATCATGAACAACGGCAAGGCGACCTTCATGATAAGCCGGGTCAATATTGCGCTGGTATCCGGTCCAAACCACCCTTTCTTCGACAACACAAAACCGATGCCAATCATAAACAATATTTCAAAAATACCCTGCAGCCCATGAAACACAGCTTCCACTATCAATCCATCTCCCTCTTATGTCAAGTCGTATAGCCCAGGCTGTCGGTCATGAAATATATTGATACGGCTTCGAATATCGGTGACGCTGTCCAAGTCGATATCTGCACGAAGCATCTCTTCGCCGTCTCCCCCCTGCGCCAAGACATTCCCCCACGGGTCGATAATCATCGAATGGCCGCCGAACTGCATGGAATCCGTACTGCCGCAGCTGTTGACCGCCACGATGAACAGCTGGTTTTCAATCGCTCTGGCCTGATTCAATATGCACCAGTGATCCACGCGGGACGCCGGCCAGGCCGCCGGCACAAAAATAATCTGCGCCCCCGTCAGCGTCGCCATCCGCACCCATTCGGGAAAACGGACATCATAACAAATCACGGCAGCCATGGGAATGCCATCCAAGGAAAACGCGCAGCCCTTTGTTCCCGGCGTAAATTTTTCATCTTCATGGCCCGGCGCAAATAAATGCACCTTGTCATACGAGCTGACAATACGGCCGCTGCGATCTGCCACGTACATCGTATTATACAGCTTACCTTCCCGACGGACAGCTGTAGAACCGCCGACAATATGAACGCCGAACCGAGCCGCTGACTCTGATAAGAAGGCCTGCGTCCGCCGCCCGTTCTCATCGGCCAATTCACGGATATTGTCGGGATAAAAGGACGTATTCCACATTTCCGGCAGTACGATAATATCGGGCCGCTCCTGTGCAGCGTTTCGTATCCAGTCTTCTACTTGCTTATAATTATGCTCTACATCCCCCAGCCGCAGAGACATCTGAGCCGCTGCAATCTTCATATCTGTCCCTTCTTTCTACTGTATATTTTTGATAACATCTCGCCATAAATCATTATAATAGAAATATAAGAGAAACACAATATCCGATTGTATGAGAGCCTGCGGCAACAAAACGAAACGTCCCCTATCCTTGCCGGGGCTTGAAAAAAGGACTGTATATTGATATAGTAAAATGAATAGCATATGAGAGAAGGGATAGTATGGCTAAAACGAAAAAGACCAACGTCATGCGCATTTTAGATAAACAAAAAATTTTCTATACAACGAAAGCTTATGAATATTCTGAAGACGACCTGTCCGGCGTTCACGCCGCCGCCGAGCTCGGCATGGACCCGGCCCAGGTCTTCAAAACGCTGGTCGGACAGGGAAACAAGACGGGGCCCGTCGTATTCTGCATTCCCAGTCACAAGGAGCTCGATTTAAAGAAGGCCGCATCCTGCAGCGGCAATAAATCGGTTCAGCTGCTCCACGTCAAAGATCTGCTCGGCTTGACGGGATATATCCGCGGCGGCTGCTCCCCTATCGGCATGAAAAAGCAGTTTCCTACGTATATCGACGAGTCAGCCCTGCAATACGAAGCCATCAGCCTCAGCGCCGGCATGCGGGGGCAGCAGGTCCTCGTAGCGCCGCAGGACGTCGCCCAGTTGATTCACGCAGAATTCCATCAGCTCACGATGAAGGACATTACATTGACGGAAGGAAGAGTACGATGACAGACAAAGAAATGGAACCTTGGCTGCATGAACTCATGCAGTGTTCAAAATGCGAATTACGTCACGAAGGCAACCGCGGCCCGACGCGATACTCCGGCGACCCGGCGTCGCCCCTCATGTTCGTCGGCGAAGGGCCCGGCGGTGTGGAAGATGAATACGGCGTGCCCCTTGTCGGCCCGTCGGGACAGCTGCTGGACAAAGCCCTGTGGAGCGTAGGACTGACACGCGACCACGTCTACGTTACGAATATCGTCAAATGCCGCCCCAAGAACAACCGGACGCCGACGCTGGAAGAAGGAAAGCGCTGCGCCAACATCCATCTCCTCCGTGAAATCGAAATGGTACAGCCGAAGGTCATCGTCTGCCTGGGAAAGGTCGCCTTTCAGTATTTCTACGGAAAAACAGCCAGCATTATGCGCAACCGCGGCATCTGGTTCGACTATCACGGCATTCCCGTCATGCCGACGTATCATCCGGCCTTTTTGTTGCGCCAAACCGGAAAAGACCTCGTAGAATCCAAATGGCAGGTATACTACGATTTCAAGGCTGCCGTAGACAAAGCCAAGGAAGCCATGCCGGATTACGTATACCAAAGCCCGGAAAAGCCCAACCTGATGGAGCAGTTTGAAGACCTCCATAAATCCAGACATTTTTAACCGACTGCAGCATACGCCCCTTTATATCCATCCGATGTGAAGGGGCGTATGTTATACTGCGAATACCGATTAGCCTTGCCTCATCTATGGACAGCAAAGATAGTCCTATCATATAATGAATGCAAAGGATATTCGGGAGGTGAAATACATGAACAAAGCGATGCCCATCGGCGTTGATGACTTTAAAAAAGTGCGGGAAGACTATTACTTTGTAGATAAGACGGATTTTATTCGGCAGCTCATAGATACACATAGTGCCGTAACACTTATTACTCGTCCCCGGCGTTTTGGGAAAACGCTGACCCTGAGCATGTTGGAGTATTTCTTTTCCATTGATCGGAAAAAAGAAAGTCAAGGCTTGTTTTCAGGATTATCATTAGAAAAAAGCGGAACGGCGTACATGAACCATCTCGGGGCTCATCCCGTTATCTTCCTATCGTTAAAAAATGTATCGGGCGACACATGGGAAAGTATCGTTAAGAGTCTGGGCTTTGCGTTAGCCGATTTGTATAGAAGCTTTAACTATCTGGCGCAAAGTGCGGATGTAGACGACTCATTGAAAATTTATCTTCAAAAAGTCATATATGAGAAAGCGACGCAGGATGAATTGGCTGTTTCTTTATTGAGATTGACTACAATGCTGCATCAGCATTATGGAAAACCAGTGATTCTGCTTATAGATGAATACGATGCGCCGATACAACAAGCTTGGGAACAAGGCTTTTACGAGGAATGTATTCGGTTTATGCGGCAATTTTTAGGTAGCGCATTAAAAACAAATGCGTCGTTAGACTTTGCCGTATTAACGGGCGTGCTTCGTATTGCCAAAGAAAGTATTTTCAGCGGCTTAAACAACTTGGATGTGTGTTCTGTTATGACTGACCAATATAGCGATGTATTTGGATTTACGGCTGACGAAGTCAGTGACATTGCTTCTGCATTGCAATGCAGCCATATGCTGCCGGACATCCAAGCATGGTACGATGGATACCGTTTTGGTAAGGCTGATATATATAATCCGTGGTCTGTTATCAATTTTTTTGATAAACAAACCTTAGCGGATTACTGGGTCAATACATCAGGAAACGCTATTTTACGGCAACTGATGAAGCAGACAGATGCAGAGCAGAAAGAGTCCCTGCTCTCTCTATTGCAGGGAGACAGCGTGACTGCTGTCATCCGCGAAGGCGTAATTTACGACGATATTGGCGAGAATCCAGACGCCTTATACACGATGCTGCTCACAACGGGATATTTAACAGCCATCCATAAGCAGAGCACATTCGGCGGGCAGTTGTGCCGACTTGTCATCCCGAACCGGGAAGTGAAAGATGCGTACCGGGCAGAAGTTCTGGAAAGGATGCGGGGCCGTTTGGCGGCTTCTAGTTTACTCCTTATGATGGAAGATCTCGTAGCCGGACATGTCGTCCCGTTTTCGAAAACCTTGGAACGGTATATCGCCTGTCTGGTGAGTTCGTATGACGCAGCCAATAAAGAAAGCTTTTATCATGGATTTTTGCTGGGAATGACAGCTTTATTTGTACCGGAATATGTCGTAGAATCGAATAGAGAAAGCGGCTACGGCCGGTTCGATATCGCCATTTTCCCCAAAGATACCAGCAAAGCCGGCGTCCTGATGGAATTTAAGGCTGCCGACAGCGAAGCACAGCTGGAAGATAAAGCCGACGAAGCGCTGCGGCAGATTGAGGAAAAACAGTACAGTGCAGAATTTGAAAAACGGGGAATTTCAAAAGTCTGGAAATACGGCATTGCTTTCTGCGGTAAGCAGGTTCATGTAAAAATGAAAATATAAGCATGATAGCAGTCCTAGCCGGTATTGGCTAGGGCTGGTTTGTAATTAGTGAGAAATATTAAAATCTGTACTGTTAGGACAATATGTTATTGGGGCTTACAGATCCACACGACGCATATATACGGGATATGGCAGAACAACCGATAAAATGTGCTGATTGCGGAGCAACAATCAGCGATAAAGTCAGTAGTTATTCTCAAAAGCAATTCGGACGTCCCCTATGTATCCGGTGTCAGCATCAAGTATCTCATATTGCATAATCTTAGAATAAAAATCCATTTTATGTAAACTTTATGTATTATTGAAAAAGTTTATATAAATTAAATATCTTCAAAATAAGGTGCCAAAAAGCCCTTTTTTATAAAATATGGCCTCATGGAAAACACCCATGAGGCCAGTTTCTATCTGTATGGAGCGGATGAAGGGGATCGAACCCTCGTACCAAGCTTGGGAAGCTCGTATTCTACCACTGAATTACACCCGCATGTTGTAGTACTTATTAAGTATATCAAATACACGAGCCCTTTGTAAAGAGATTAGAGCTGAAAATATAATAAAATCCCAGGCGCGGCCTTCGTCATGTCACTGTTTTGTTACAGTTTCGCCGCATCTCTATTCCTAAGGCGGACTTTATGTTATAATGCATTCACAAGGATTTTAGAAAGGATAGTGATACGCTATGAAAAAAATCTTAACTGCCGTCGCAATGGCCGGGACGCTCCTGATGGGCTGCGCCGCCGTCGGCGCAATGGACTCGACGACATTGCTGAATAACCCCGACCGGTACCGCGTCGTAAGCACTCAGCCCGACGGCGTCGTATACGTCGACATGGATTCCATAAAGAGTATGCAGACTCGGGACTTCCCCAACAGCATCGAAAATATTTCCTGCACGCTGTACGTAGAAAAGTACAACAGCACCTTGGATGCCATGGCTTTCCAGCAGAATCAGGTCATCCGTCAGATCAACGAATATTCGGCGACGCTTCACGGCAATAAGCGCGATAACACGTACGATCTAAAAGCGGAATTGCTGCAGGTCTACTCTCCCCAAGGGGAAGCAAAGGAAATCAGCATTGACACGATTCAATTCAAAAATATCAAAGACATGTTCGTCAACACTCATCGCCTGGCCACATTGCCGAAGCAGTAAAGACACATTCTTCCAGAGATGCAAGGGGCTTGCCGCACGTCACACGTGCAGCAAGCCCCTTCATCATGTCTATACAGCAACAAACAAAACACGCCCTATCCTGAAGGATAAGGCGTGTTCTGCTGTATGTGATTCTATGAGCAAATAGAGTTATACACTAGCGTATCGGCTTATTTTCCAGCCAAGGTCTTGTATGCTTCGAGACGGTCTTTCATGTCTTCCGCCGTCTTTTCGAAGAATTCGTCGGCCTTTTCAGGGAATACAGTCTTCAGCGATGCATAGCGGACTTCGCCCATGAGGAAGTCTTTAATGTCGCTGACCGGTTCTTTAGAATCGAGGATGAACGGATTCTTGCCTTCAGCTTTCAGAGCCGGGTTGTAGCGATACAGGTGCCAGTAGCCAGCTTCAACGGCTTTCTTAGCTTCGATCTGGCTGTTGGCCATACCGGCTTTGATGCCGTGGTTGATGCACGGTGCATAGCCGATGATCAAGCTCGGGCCGTCATAAGCTTCAGCTTCCTGAATCGCTTTCAGGCACTGGTTCTTGTCGGCGCCCAAGGCAACCTGAGCGACGTATACATAGCCATAGGTCATAGCGATGCGGCCCAAGTCTTTCTTTCTCGTCTTCTTGCCGCCGGCTGCGAACTTAGCGATAGCCGAGGTCGGCGTAGCTTTGGAGGACTGACCGCCCGTGTTGGAGTAAACTTCCGTATCGAATACGAAAACGTTGACGTTTTCGCCCTGAGCCAATACGTGGTCCAAGCCGCCGAAACCGATGTCATAAGCCCAGCCGTCGCCGCCTAAGATCCACTGGCTGCGTTTTACCAAATTGTCGCGGCGTTCATAGATGCGTTTGCAGATCGGGCATACGTACTTAGCTGCTTCTACGACGGCGACAACCTTGTCAGCCCGTTCGCGCGTGCCTTCGCTTACGTCCTTATTGTCGAGCCATTCCTGGAATACGGCTTTCGCGTCGGCCGGTGTATTCGGGTTGTCGATAGCTTCCTGAATATCCATAGCCATTTTTTCGCGAACCTGCTGCGTAGCCAAGAACATGCCCAAGCCGAATTCGGCGTTGTCTTCGAACAAGGAGTTCGCCCAGCCCGGGCCGTGGCCTGCTTCGTTCGTCGTGTACGGCATGGACGGTACGCTGCCGGACCATACGGAGGAGCAGCCCGTAGCGTTAGCAACCATCATGCGGTCGCCGAAGAGCTGCGTGATGAGTTTTGCATACGGCGTTTCGCCGCAGCCTGCGCAGGCGCCGGAGAATTCGAGCAGCGGCTGTTCGAACTGGCTGCCTTTGACGGTGAATTTATTCATGGGATTCTTCTTAGCAGGGAGATTTACAGCATAATCCCAGAGGGGAGCTTTTTCTTCCTGAGAACCGAAGGGTTTCATTTCCAGGGCTTTTTCCTTAGCCGGGCAAACCTGAGCGCAGCTGCCGCAGCCTAAGCAGTCGAGGACGCTGACAGCCATGGTGAAGTGCATGCCGGGAACGCCGACAGCCGGTTTCGTCTTGAGGCCGGCCGGAGCAGCGGCGACTTCTTCATCCGTCAAGAGAACCGGACGAATAGCTGCGTGCGGGCAGACGAAGGAACACTGGTTGCACTGGATACATTTTTCTGCATCCCATTCCGGTACGTTGATAGCAACGCCGCGTTTTTCATAAGCAGCCGTGCCCTGCGGGAATGCGCCGTCTTCCAGGCCGATGAACGTGCTGACCGGCAAGGAGTCGCCTTCCTGTGCGTTGACCGGTTCCAAAATCTTCGTAACGAATTCGGGAACGTCTTTGACAGGAGCAGCTTCATCGGCAGCGTCAGCCCAGCTGGCCGGAACGTCGATTTTTACGATGCCTGTTACGCCATTGTCGATAGCGGCGTTGTTCATGTCGACGACTTTCTGGCCTTTTTTGCCGTACGAGGAAACGACAGCGTCTTTCAGGTATTTAACAGCATCGTCAATAGGAATGATGTCGGCGATCTTGAAGAACGCAGCCTGCATGATCATGTTGAAGCGGCCGCCTAAGCCGATTTTCTGAGCGATGTTTACAGCGTCGATCGTGTAGAACTGAATATCGTTCTGCGCGATGTAGCGTTTCATCGAAGCCGGCAGGTTCGCGTCCAGTTCTTCCGGAGTCCAGAGGGTGTTCAGGAGGAAGCTGCCGCCTTTCTTCAGGCCGGACAATACGTTGTATTTATGTACGTACGACTGCTGCGAACAGGAAACGAAAGCAGCTTTGTTGATGAGGTACGTCGATTTGATCGGGTTTTTGCCGAAGCGGAGGTGAGATACGGTAATACCGCCGGATTTCTTGGAGTCATAGGCAAAGTAAGCCTGAGCGTGCATATCCGTGTGGTCGCCGATAATCTTAACAGCGCTCTTGTTGGCGCCGACCGTGCCGTCGGAGCCAAGGCCCCAGAACTTGCAGGCCGTCGTGCCTTCCGGCGTCGTGTCGATGTCTTCGCCGAGGGGCAGGGACGTGTAGGTAACGTCGTCGACGATGCCGATAGTGAACTGATCTTTCGGCTGGTCGAGCTTCAAGTTTTCGAATACGGAAAGAATGTGGGTCGGAGTCGTGTCTTTTCCGCCGAGGCCAGCGCGGCCGCCTACGATAAGAGGCTGTTTTTCCTTGCCGGCATATACGCCCTTGACGTCGAGGTACAGCGGTTCAGCAACGGAGCCCGGTTCTTTCGTGCGGTCAAGAACAGCGATCTTCGTAACCGTTTCCGGAATATATTTGAAGAAGTATTTTTCCGAGAACGGGCGATAGAGGTGAACTGCCAGGAGTCCGACTTTTTCACCGCGTTTGTTGAGGAAGTCTACCGTTTCTTCGATAGCGTCCGTCAAGGAACCCATAGCGACAATCATGCGGTCTGCGTCGGGAGCGCCGTAGTATCTGAAGGGATGGTATTCCCGGCCCGTGAGAGCGGAAATTTTTTCCATGTAGTCTTCAACGATATCCGGCAGCGCTTCGTAGTACTTGTTCTGTACTTCCTGCTGCTGGAAGTAGATATCCGAGTTCTGCAGCGTGCCCTTCGTCGTCGGATGATCCGGGTTGGTAGCGCGGTCGCGGAATTCTTTAACAGCGTCCATGTCGACTAATTTTGCCAAATCGTCGTAGTCGAAGGCTTCGATTTTTTGAATTTCATGAGACGTGCGGAAGCCGTCGAAGAAGTTGAGGAACGGAACGCGGCCTTTAATTGCCGATAAGTGAGCGACAGCCGACAAGTCCATAACTTCCTGAACGCTGCCTTCAGCCAGCATAGCAAAGCCGGTCTGACGGCAAGCCATGACGTCGCGCTGGTCGCCGAAAATGCACAAGGTGTTCGTGCCGAGAGCACGAGCTGCAACGTGGAATACGCCCGGGAGCAATTCGCCGGCGATTTTGTACATATTCGGAATCATAAGGAGCAAGCCCTGAGAAGCCGTGTAGGTCGTCGTCAAAGCGCCTGCCTGCAAAGAGCCGTGAACAGCGCCGGCAGCGCCGCCTTCAGCCTGCATTTCCTGAACGCGGACAACTTGTCCGAACATGTTCTTAACGCCCTTAGTCGCCCATTCGTCCATTTTTTCCGCCATCGTGGAAGAAGGCGTAATAGGATAAATAGCGGCAACATCAGTAAACACGTAGGACACATAAGCGGCAGCGGTATTGCCGTCCATGGTCATCATTTTTTTTGCCATGAAAATCCCTCCAACTAATAAAAAATAGTCTTCAATGGCTTTATTATAACGCACAATTCTATATCTGTATAACAAATGAAATTAATCGCTTTAATCAATATTTTTGATTGTCAAGCCTGATGTAAGCCACTTTTCAATATTTTATAAAAATCATTGACGGAGAAAAGAAAATCTTGCATACTAGTCATATGAAGGAGAGATTATAAATTATGGAAATACGAAACTTAAATACCTTTCTTCAAGTCGTTTCTATAAAAAACTTCACGCAGGCGGCGAAAATCCTCGGCTATTCCCAGTCCAACGTCAGCGCGCAGATTCAGCAGCTGGAACGGGAGGTCGGCGCGCCCTTATTCAACCGCATCGGCCGCCAGGTCACGCTGACTCAGCATGGCGAGGAGCTGATTCCCTACGCCCAGAAAATCGTCGCGACGGCCCTACTGATGGAAAATTTCCTGAAATCCAAGGAATCCCTCGGCGGCACCCTGCGCATCGGCATGGTAGAATCGCTGTACGAAATCCTGTTCGAATCATCCCTTCTCCGTTATCATCAGCACTTTCCCAACGTCAAAGTCGAGTTAGTCGTCGACGATACGGCGACCCTGAAAAATCGGATGCAGACCGGCGTTCTTGACTTCGCCTGCCTCATTGCCGAGCCCCTGCCGAAAACGCAGTGGCACACATGGTATTCCCGAAAGGAAGACATCGTCGTCATCGCCAATCCCGGCAATCACCTGTGCCGGCAGAACTCTCTGACCCTGAGCGATTTAAAAGACGAGGAGTTCATCTTGATGGAATTGACCGCTCCCTACATCGTCACCTTTCAGAGCGCCATGTCCGCCCAGAATATTACCCTTCGCCCATTCTTGACGCTGCAAAGCGCCAACACGGCAACGCGCCTCGTCAGCAAGGGCAATTTTTTATCGGTCCTGCCCCAGTACACCGTCGTGCAGGCAGCCAAGCAGGGCGACGTCGTCATCCTGCCGATCACCGACTTTTGCGACAGCTCGTACGTCCAGACGGTACTCCACGCCAACAAGGTCATGACGCCTCAGATAGAAGGCTTCCTGCAGGAAATACAGGCGGTTATCGAGACGGAAACGTCCCGGCTCTAGGCATTCCGCCTTTTTATTACTACAATACACGCTGATTAAGAAGGTGAATACGTTATGAAATTAATGGTATCAGGCATTGGCGGCGTCGGCGGCTACATTGCCGCCGTTCTCTGCCGCTATTATCCCGGCAGCGTCACGCTGATCGCCCGGGGCGAACGGAAGAAGGCCCTGGAACAGCGGGGATTGGTCGTCCACAGCGCGGTCTTAGGAGAACAAACCTATCATCCCGCCGTGACAGACTGCCCGGCCGACGCTGGCATTCAGGATGTAATTTTTGTCTGCGTAAAAACCTTTTCCCTGGACGAAGCCCTGGCCGCCCTTCGCCCATGCGTCGACGAGCACACCGTAGTCGTCCCCGTCATGAATGGCATCGACCATGCCGACCGGACCCGGGCCGCCCTTCCTGCGGGCCGAGTCGTAAATTCGCTTATTTACATCACATCATCCTACGACGGCGAATACGCCATCTGCCACGCCAGCCCCTACGTCCGCATGCGCGCAGACAGCCCCGACCGCGACGCCGCAGCCCTGGTCTGCCGCTTGCTGCATCACGAACAGGCCATGGAATGTACGATTCCCCAGGATATGAAAAGCGAAGTATGGAAAAAATACATCATAAACTGCGCCTACAACACGATTACGGCCTATTACACCTGTACGACACGAGGACTGCTGGAGCATCCGGAACGGCTAGCAGAGTTTCGGGCCCTTCTCGACGAAGCCTATGCCGTAGCCATAGCCGATGGCGTACAGCTCCCTTCCGGACTGACGGCAGAGATTTTCGAAGACATGATGCATTACCGCAACGCCGACGCGACGAGCTCCATGGCCCGAGACGCCATGGCTCATAAGCCGACGGAGCTTGAGACGTTCAGCGGCCATCTCGTCCGCCTGGCCGATCGGCTAGGCGTGCCGGCACCCGTGTCCAAACGGTTTTATCAAGAGCTGCTGAAACGGGAGGTAGGGAAATGAAACTGATGGTAACAGGCATCGGCGGCGTCGGCGGCTACGTCGCATCTGTATTATGCGCCGCCTACTCCGACGTCACGCTGATCGCCCGGGGACCGCGCAAAGAAGCGCTGCTGAAAAAGGGCCTCGTCCTCCACAGCGACGTATTCGGAGAGCATACGGCCTTTCCCGCTGTAACGGACGACCCGTCGACAGCGGGCATACAAGACATGATATTTGTCTGCGTAAAAAATTACTCCCTTGCCGACGCGCTGACGGCAATTCTTCCCTGTGTCAGCCGGCATACCGTCGTCGTCTTGATTTTAAACGGCGTCGACCATAGCGCCGCAGCGAAAAAGATCCTGCCGAAATGTCCCATCGTCGACACGACGATTTACATTACGTCAGCCTATGAAGCAGATTTTTCTATATGCCAATCGGGAACCTTCGCCCGTCTGTTCATCGGCTCCGACGATAAGGAAGCGGCGCAGCGCGCCTACGACGTGCTCAACTGCGAAGGCCTGACGTGCCGACTCTCCGACGATATTACGGCGGAAATCTGGAACAAATACATTACAAACTGCGCCTACAATGTCATTACGTCCTATTACGAAGGGACGATCGGCTACGTCTTTTCCCAGCCCAAGGGCAAAGAGGAGTTCCGCGCCCTCCTGGACGAGGCCTACGCCGTCGGCAAGGCATTGGGCATCTCCCTCTCGCCAACTCTTCCCGAGGAAATTTACGACCGCGTTATGCGCCAAAAGAATAAAGACGTCTCCAGCTCCCTGGCCCGCGATATCATGCAGGGCCGTCAAAGCGAGCTGGAAACCTTCAGCGGATACTTGGTAAAAACGGCTGACGAGCTGCATATTCCCGTTCCCTTCTCAGCCCATTGCTACCACACGATTTTGCAGCGCCTGCAGCATACGGCGACATAAGCATAATACCAAAGGCCCCCGCGCTCTATGAAATCTATCCATAGAGCACGAGGGCCTTTTTCTTATAAAAAGACTCTTGCCAACCTGCCGGCCATAGCCACAACAAGTTGGCAAGAGCTTGTAAGCACTTAAAAGGTTGTTTTCGTTTACTACAGACCGGACATCCCGTCGGTGAAACATGTAAGCGGTGAATCATCGGCTTTGGATTCTATGTCCGGGTACTACCTTTGACAGCAGCTCGTCTTATTTTTTCATGACGCGAGCTTCGCCGTCGGTGACGACTTTGCCGTCCTGGTTGGTGACAGTCGTCTTGAAGATAATGCGGTGTTTTGCATCGTCTTTTTCCTTGCATTCTACCGTCGCGGTCAGCGTATCACCGTAGAATACCGGTGCCAGGAAGCTGAGGGACTGATTCATGTAAATCGTGTTCACGCCCGGCAGCTCCGTGCCCAGTACGGCCGAAATCAAACCTGCAGAAATCATGCCGTGGGCAATGCGCTGTTTGAACATGGAATTCTTAGCGAATTCTTTGTTGATGTGGACGGGATTGAAGTCTGTCGTTACGCCGGCAAAGGCATATACGTCGAATTCGGAAATCGTCTTCGATACGGATGCTTTATCACCGATCTTAATATCTTCATATTTTACATCACGTGCCATTTTTTCATCTCCTCTCTTTGTGAAGTATATAACTGCATATTACAGTTCCAAACCCATGGGTTTGTCTTCAAAGATACGAGCGTCCATCAGCT
>ERZ791821.241-NODE-241-length-54058-cov-96.348481_pt1 | contig 54058 bp, 38 predicted proteins | sample MGYA00510300_ERZ791821 | MGnify/ENA primary metagenome ERZ791821 (study PRJEB30046, sample SAMN00792034) | human gut metagenome | study: EMG produced TPA metagenomics assembly of the A metagenome-wide association study of gut microbiota in type 2... | reverse complement strand
CAATAGATAAAAATATACCTATTTCATAAATTCTTTCTCTTAACCATAGAATCAAAATCAATGAAAGAACAATAATCCCGCCTAACATAATAGAATAAGTCATTATTTTTATCATATGTTTTATTCCACTCACTGACTCTAAAGACTCTTCAAATGCATTAGAATCTTTTTGAACAAAATACTTTGACTCATCAGTCTTAAGCTCTTTCAATTTGTTTAAGGCTAAGTCTGTAGATTCTGCGCTACTAGAATACATTAAAATTTTATTTGCAATTTTGTTATTTTCTGATTTATTTAATATCTCTTGGCTTGTTGAATAATCTACAAACACCATATTTTCACTAAAATCAGAAGATAATCCTGTATATGTTTCTTGTTTTTTACCAGAAAAGATTCCTATAATTTTAAATTTATGACTTTTTATTTTTCCACTTTCTTCAATGTCAAGTAATTCAAGATTAACTTCATCACCTAATTTTAGATTATTTTGTTTAGCAAATTCTTCATGAACAATAATTGAATTCTTATCATTTTCTTCTATATTTTTACCTTCTTTAATTGTAAATACTCCACTACTAAACAAAATATTTCTTTTAGTATTATTTGTAGCTTCGAGTGAAACAACATTCTTAAATTCGTCAGATAAATCTTCTCTATTTATTCTTTGTTCTCCGCTAACTACTTTAGCATCTTTTAGTTTTGCTAATCCATCATATTGAATTATTATTTTTTCAACTTCTTTTATTTTTTCAATATCTTTAAATTGATTAACGTTAAAATATTTACCATCTTTTTTTGTTATTGAAATTGAAGAATTAGAACTTTCATATAAAGTCTTTTCTATTTCATTGCTTGATTTCATTATTGTTAAACAAGAATACAAACAAGATAGAACTATAGTCAATATGATAAAAATTATTAAAGTTCGATTTCTCTTTCTTGTAATATATGCTATAGCATTTTTTATCACTTTCCTAACTACTCCTCTCTATTTTCTTACACCCAACTGTACTTAAGCTCAAACATAACGTAAGTAATAGGCATGCTCCTCTTTATACTATTTTTTTCATAAATTTTCCTCCTTTATTTTTACACAATAGCAGTTTATAACTATTTTCAATAATATTCTACACACCTTTTATGAAACGTTGATGAAATATAATTTTTTATTTTTCCAAACTATGGTATAATAATATAAATATTATGCTTAAAGTTGTTCTTACACAATTAGTATATGATCGATTAGTATATGAGCAAGCATAAACTAACTGAAGAAGAAAAGGCTCTTTTTGAAATTTGTAATGCTTTAAACATGAATGGAATTCTAGAGACAATTTCGGGGTATGCTATTCAAGAAGAAATTATTAAATAATGAGCATTTGTCAGTTCACATTCCTTGTCAAAAGACATCGGATCACAGTTCAGCCCATTCATATGAGGAATATGTATCATATCAGAGAGATATGGATTGCTTTGATGAATTGTTAAGTGCTTCGGCTTATGTGAGTAATCGCTGTAAGTATGAAATGAAGAAAGCCAATACGAAGGAAGAAATCGAAGATGCTTTTAGAAATAGTAAAATATTATTTGTTGATGATAGTTATGATGCGGGAAAGGCAGTACTGTATTTTGCGATTGATATAGATAATAAAAGGGCATTTAGATTTGCTAGTAGATATGTTTTCGTTAATTGGTTTAGATATATTCCTATAACATTTACCGATAGAAATCATTACAAATCAATAATTGATAAGGAACCTTTATTTGCAAATGTTCCAGCATTGATAGATTTTCAATAATTTTCTTGAAGGGAATGAATTCTAATATTTTTTTTCATGTAAGTTCAAAGTCTAATGTATTTATATTGGAAAAAAGATATCTTACTCATATGCAATGTAAGTTGGATTGGTGGGATGATATTATTCCTTTAGAGCATAAACAGTATTTTGATGTATTTGTTAGGGAACATGAATAGACGATGTTAAGGTTAGTGGTAAAATTAAATATGTTGTGATTATAATGCATAAACGTGTAGAAATAAAAATTTTTATTATAATACAAGTATGTTTGAACAAATAATGGTCAAAAACTCATCGACATCCGACCTCACACACGTTATAATATAGGTAATCTAATAAGAAAACAGTGTTATCATTACCGCATACAGAGTGAGAATGGTAGCCATAAATATGAATTCGCAGGAACGGAATGGTTGAACCCTCAGGGTGACAGTGTCACTCATTTGTCAGCGAGAAGTGCTTAACTTAGATGATTTTCAGTTTTCTTATTTTGACATGGATTTACAGGAAAGTCAGTAAAATCAAGTTGTTGCTTGACTTATGTTGACCAAGAAAAACATAGATTTTCTGTAGTGACTTGAACTCCTAAGGGGCAGTTTAGGGTTCGATTCCCCCAGGGAACATTATTTTAGCAGCAATGATTGAATGTGTCATTGCTGCGTTTTTAATATCAGATGGAGTCGTTACATTTATAACATTTCAGTTGAAAAGAAAAATCGGAGGTAATAACTTATGGGATATGATATAGAGAAAGAGAAAAGAGAAGCGATAGATGCTGGATACAGGGCAATCAATAGTTTAAAGACAGCCAGAGATAATCTGAACAGTGCAAAGAACTGGGGATTATTGGATATGTTTGGAGGTGGATTTTTCTCCACGATGCTTAAACATTCTAAAATAGACCAGGCAAGACAAAACATGGAACAGGCAAAGTATGATCTTCGTAATTTCAGCAGAGAATTAAATGATGTGAATATTGCATGTGATTTGAATATTAATATAGGAGATTTTTTGTCTTTCGCAGACTATTTTTTTGATGGATTTGTTGCGGACTGGATGGTACAGGATCGAATCAATAATGCCAGATGTCAGGTGGAAGAAGCTATCCGTAGAACGGAATATATCATAAGTCAGTTGCAGCATATGTAAAGAAAATATATCTTAATAGTAATGTTGTTATTTGAATATTTATGGAGGAATAAGATAATGTCAAAGGATGAATATTTAATCACAGATGCGCCTCTAAAAGCGCTGACAATATTTGCAATGCCTATGATTCTGGGAAGCTTTTTCCAGCAGGTATATAATATGGCTGATTCAATAATAGTTGGTCAGTTTGTCGGCTCATCTGCACTCGCAGCGGTAGGTGCCTGTGCTGCACTTACGAATGTCTTTATATGTGTAGCACTTGGTGCCGGTGTAGGTGCTGGTGTGCTTGTGAGCCGGTATTTTGGGGCAAGGGATTATAGTAGGATGAAAACAATTGTGTCAACATCATTAATCAGCTTTCTGATTCTAAGCGTATTTCTTGGCATATTTGGTTTTGGATTTTCTAATATAATGATGAGTGCATTACATACTCCTGCTGATATAATGGATGATGCGGTATTATATCTGCGTGTTTATTTTGTGGGTTTTATATTTCTGTTTATGTACAACATTCTTTCAACGATGTTTACATCAATTGGTGAGTCGAAGATTCCGTTGGGACTTCTGATATTTTCTTCTATTCTTAATATAATTATGGATTTATGGATGGTGGCAGGCTTAGGTCTTGGAGTGTTTGGTGCAGCACTTGCAACGCTTATTGCACAGGGAATTTCGGCTGTGTTTTCACTACTGATATTCCTTCATCGGATGCGTAGATATGAATGCAGCTTTAACTGGTTTGACAGACAGGAGTTATCTTCTATGCTTCGAATTGCTGTACCATCTATTCTACAGCAGTCAACAGTATCCATTGGCATGATGATAGTACAGGCAGTTGTAAATCCCTTCGGTACACAGGCTCTTGCGGGATATTCGGCAACAATGAGAGTGGAAAATGTTTTTGCGTTAATCTTTGTATCTATTGGAAATGCAGTTTCGCCATATGTTTCCCAGAATCTTGGAGCAAAGCAGAGCCAGCGTATTAAAAAAGGATACCACGCTGCACTTGTATTAGACGTATGTTTTGCAGTTCTTGCATTCATAGTTATTGAAACATTACATACGCAGATTTCATCGTTGTTTTTAGGAAAAGATGGAACTGATTTAGCATATCAGGTGTCTGGTGATTATATGAGATGGCTTGGTTATTTCTTCATTTTTATGGGTATCAAGATGGCAACAGATGGTGTTCTTCGTGGACTTGGAATTATGCGGCCATTTCTTACTGCCAATATGGTTAACCTTGCAATACGTCTGTTGGTTGCCCTTATATGTGCTCCACGTTTTGGCATTGAATATGTATGGCTTGCTGTACCAGCAGGCTGGTTTGCCAACTTTCTGATTTCTTATGTGGCACTTAGAAAATCATGGCCAGTTGATAATGAGATTAATATAGATAAAAATAATTAATATAAAGGTAATAATAGATAAATAGATTGATAATTAATATAGAGATAATAATAGATAAAGCCGGTATGGGATTTGTTTAATCCAGTACCGGCTTTGTTGATGTTCGCCTTGCGGCATACGTTTTAATGGACTTCTATAGCTGTCTGCTAAAAAAAATATTATTTTTGTATGCAATATACACTACCAAAAGCTGTTTAAATATAGAAAATATGAAAAAAGTACTAAAAAGTTAGGAGTGGGGTAGGGGGCTTTTGTTAAAAAAATAGAATATAAAAACTAATGCCCGAAATCTGTTGACTTAGAAAATATATTCTGTTATAAAGGTTTGAAATAAATATATTATTATAAAGAAAGGAAATAACAACCTATGACACCACATATAAATATGATGAAAAAGAAATTGGAAGATATGCATTTGAAGGAAAGGATAAATTATGGCTACAAAAAAGTTATCATTATGATGCTGATATCCGGGCTGTTTTCTATAATAGTTATAGGTGTGTTATTTGCTAATATGTATCACTATGTAGAAAATGTTTCGGCTGCAGACCAGGCTGTTAAAATGTGCAGAGTAAATGTTAATTCTGCTGCGAGAAATATAAGAGAAATGGCATTAAATAATGATACATCTTCTTACAATGACTATGAACTTACAGTAAAAAAATTGCTTACGGATGTTGATTCCCAGCTTCAGATTATAAAGAAGAGTGGGGTTGTTTCAGAGGCAGATTATAATGAATATGCATCTTATCTTTCTCAGTGGGGAAACATAGGTTATTCAATCATAGAAAATATTAAAAGCGGCAACAAGGATAAGGCAACTGAAGAAATTCTTAATAAATGTACTCCTGCATTGAATAAGCTTGTTGAAAAAGCAATGAGCTTAGGTGATATTACAGATAAGGCGAGCAATAAGGCTGCTATAACTACATTTATATTTGCAGCTGCAGGAATTGTATGTATTATTGTTTGTCTATCGATTGCGTGGATACTGGCAAAGAGGACAAGTAAGAAAGTACTTGAAACGATTATTGCACCATTAAAGTCAGTAGAAAATACTGCAGATGAACTGATGAAAGGAAATCTTCACAGCACACTTGATTATAAGTCTGATGATGAGCTTGGAAGACTGGCACACAGCCTGCGTAACTCTATTGCTATTCTTGGAAGCTACGTAGATGATATAGACCGTGCAATGAAGTTGTTTGCAGAAGGCAATTTCGATGTTAAACCGGAAGTAGAGTGGAAGGGTGATTTTGTTGGAATATTGAATTCCTTTATGCTGTTTGAGGAAAGTATGGCAGAAACTATTAAAGGAATCCAGAGAGTTTCAGATGAAGTATCAAGTGCAGCAGAGCAGGTTGCTTCAAGCTCTAATGAATTAGCAGATGGAGCAACGAATCAGGCTGCTGTTGTAGAGGAGCTTACAGCAACAGTTGCAGGTGTTGCAGAGCAGGTGGAAAAAAATTCGCAGTCTGCAAAGCAAATCAGCAGCAGAGTTGGAAATCTTGGGGAAGCTATTTCTGAGAGTAACAGTAAGATGCAGGAAATGGTTGCTTCTATGAATGATATTAATGAGGCATCAAATGAGATTGATAAGATTATTGCAACAATTAATGAAATTGCCTCACAGACTAATCTGCTTGCCTTGAATGCATCTATAGAAGCAGCAAGAGCTGGAGAAGCTGGAAAAGGCTTTGCAGTTGTTGCTAATCAGGTAAATCTTTTAGCAGACCAGAGTGCTAAGGCAGCAAAAGAATCTGCTGTACTTATTGAAACATCTGTAAGAGCTGTTAAGAAGGGTATGACGATTGCAGATGAGACTGCAACGCAGTTAGAAGAGGTTGCTGGTAGTTCTAAGATGATTACAGAGGAAGTTACTGATATCGCGGATACATTAGAGCAGCAGACGGAAGAAATAAAGCAGATTAACGAAGGAATTGAGCAGATTAATGATGTTGTACAGACGAATTCAGCAACATCACAGGAATGTGCAGCAGCTAGTCAGCAGATGAGCAGCGAAGCAGAGAATCTGCGTGAAACGATACGAAGATTTAAGGTTGCAGACTTTAAGAAGAAATAACAGAGTAGATGACTTTATTATTTCTGAAAAGTATAAGACAGTATTTACAAGCTCTACAGGAATTATATTTTTTGACACCATAACATCATAACATATAGGTGATAAAATATAAAAAATGTGATAAAGTATTTTATGATGATGTGATGGTCAAAAGGTAAAAAGGCATTCGAGCATGCACTATAGATTTTTTGACTTGTGACACAACCCGATATGTACAAAGAATGTGCACAGAAATGAGGATGAGTATGAATTATATAGTGTTGGATCTTGAGTGGAATCAGAGCTGCAGGGGTAAGGAGTATACTGTTTTAGGACTACCATTTGAGATTATACAGATAGGTGCAGTTAAGCTTGATGAGAATAAGAAAGTAACAGGAAAGTGGGAACGCATAATAAAGCCTGTTGTATACACGAGACTTCATGGAAAAGTATCAGAAATGCTTGGGATTACAGCAGATGACCTTAAATCAGGACAGGATTTTAAGAGTGCTGCATGTGAGTTCCTTGAATGGTGTGGTGAAGATTATAAGTTTATAACATGGGGCGGTTCAGATCTTACAGAATTTCAGAGAAATATGAAGTATTTTGGCGTGGAGAATCCTTTTCCTTTTCCATTAACATATTATGATCTTCAGAAGTTATATAGTAAGGTATACTCTGACGGAAAGACAAGAAGGAGCTTGAAAATAGCGATTGAAGAGCTTGGATTTTTGGAAGATGCAGAGTATCATTCAGCAATCAATGATGCTATATATACAGCAAGAATCTTTTCTAACATGGATTTTGACAGTGTGAGCATATATGAAAGTATAGATACATATAGAATCCCATCATCAAGAAAAGAAGAGATATATATGAATTTCAAAACTTATGAAAAGTATATATCAAAGGGTTTTAAGACAAGAGATAAGGCGGCAGAGGACAGGATAGCAAGATCGTGCAGTTGTTATATATGTAAAAGTCCGATGAAAAGGCGTATAAAGTGGTTTGCCACATCCTCAAAGAATTATTATTCTGTTTTTGTGTGTGATGAGCACGGATTGTTTAAGGGTAGAATGAAGGTTAAACAGAGTGATGATGGACAATATTATGATGTAAGGATATTAAAGCATACAGATGAAGCTGGTGTTAATAAAATAATAGATAAGCAGAAAAAAGAGCGGGAACACAGAAGACGTAAGAGAATGGAAGAACATAAAAGGAAAGTAGAAGCAAGAAACAGCTGTAATAAGTGATATTAAAACAGAAGGCTGGGAGGCAATAACCTTGATTGTAGGTTATTGTCTCCCAGCCTTTTGTTTTAATATGTACTTATAAGATAAATATGATTAAGCCATTGACAGATATGATGGCGTAACAGCTAGATAAAAGATTTATGATATCTTCGTAGGCTTATGCGCGTTCACATCACCATTGAATTCATAAACAGCGATGCCGTATCTATGTAAGTCAATAAGCAGTGAATCTTTATATCCATCACATTCTCCGTGAATACTTGTGAGTGTTTTCTTCTGATTCTTTAAATCATCACCAAGAACAAGCTTGTATTTTCCTTTTATAGGAACACCGATTCTGTGATGCATACGTTCTACTGGTGTGAAGTTTAAGACAAACAGAAGATGCCTCTTTTTATCCGGACTTATTCTTATAAATGAAAATACACTGTTATCTCTGTCGTTTGCGTTTATCCAGCGGAAACCTTCTGGACTATAATCTGTTTCGTACAGACATTTATACTTTTTGTTAAGCATCATACATGCTTTGGTAAATTCTTTAAGCTCCTTGTGTGAAGGATCTTCAAGCAGGTACCAGTCAAGAGCTTTCTTTTCACTCCATTCGTTCCACTGACCGAATTCCTGTCCCATAAAGAGTAACTTTTTGCCAGGATGACCACTCATGTATGCATAGGCCAGCTTTAAGTTGGCAAACTTATCATCCTTATCACCTGGCATTTTGCCGAGCATAGAGCATTTAAGGTGGACAACCTCATCATGTGAAAGAACAAGTATGAAATTCTCACTGTACGCATACATTAATGAGAAAGTCATCTTTCCATGATTGAACTTTCTAAAGTAAGGATCAAGTTTCATGTATTCAAGGAAATCATGCATCCATCCCATATTCCACTTAAATGTGAATCCAAGACATTCACCATTGTCAGGATCACCGCTTACCATAGGCCATGCTGTTGATTCTTCTGCTATTGTAACAGCCTGAGGGAAACGTTTTTTCATCATGCTGTTAAAATGTTTTAAAAAGCTCATGGCTTCAAGGTTGCCGTTACCGCCGTATTTGTTAGGAACCCAGTTACCTTCTGTTCTTCCGTAGTCAAGATAGAGCATGGATGCCACAGCATCAACTCTTAATCCGTCTATATGGAACTTATCTACCCAGAACATACCATTTGCAATAAGGAAGTTGGATACTTCATTCTTACCATAATCAAATACTTTAGTGCCCCAGTCAGGATGTTCACCTTTTCGAGGGTCTGCATACTCGTAGACACAGCTTCCATCGAAGTTGGCAAGACCATGTGCATCCTTTGGGAAATGTGCAGGAACCCAGTCAAGTATGATGGCAATATGTTTACTGTGCATATAATTAACGAAATACATGAAGTCCTCTGGTGTTCCGTATCTTGCAGTAGGTGCATAATATCCTGTAACCTGATAACCCCATGAGCCATCGAAAGGATACTCTGCAATACCCATAAGCTCAATATGTGTATATCCCATTTCTGAAACATACGCTGCGAGATCAGGTGCTATATCCCTGTAGTTAATATAGCCATCTTCAGTGCCATCCTCCTGCTTTTTCCATGAACCAAGGTGACATTCGTATATAGACATAGGTGACTTAAGATGGTTTTCTTTTTTCTTGGATTCTACCCATGCACTATCTGTCCATGTAAAACTGTTAAGGTCTGCTACGATAGATGCTGTTTCAGGTCTTAGCTGCGCTGCATTGGCATAAGGGTCAGCCTTATATATAGCTTCTCCGTTCTGTGCTATAATAAGGTACTTATACATCTGTCCCTTCATGGCACCTTCTATAAATAGTTCATATATGCCGCCATCGGAAATCTTTTTCATGTCATATCCATAGGCTTTCCAGTCATTAAACTCACCTATAACATACACATCCTTGGCAGCTGGTGCCCATACTGCGAAATATACACCAGTCTTACCATCCTTTTGTGCAACATGTGCTCCCATTTTATTGTAAATCTCATAATGTGTTCCCTGTCCAAAAAGATAGGAATCCAACTCGCTTATCCGCACATCATTGTAATTCAATATATCAGCCATATAACTCCGCCCTTCCACTTATATTTAACTGATATCACATATCAGTTCACATACTCATTTGTATAAAAATATTTTATCATAATATTCGATTAAATACTATTAATTTTTTGACAATTGGTCATTTTTTATTGCCTTTTTAAGTTTAATGTTAAAATGTTACATAATAAATGATTATAATGAGTTTAATGTAACACTTGACATCATAATTGCAGGAATTTATCATAAAGTATACTGGTTTCATATTATGATATAAGCGTTAAAAAACCATTTGCCACTTATACCTTTATATGAAAGGTAATACTAATTAAGGAGAAATATTATGATTTATTATTTAATAAGTCCAAACTACATAAATGTAGTCACATTTGTCAGCATATTGTTTGCATTTGCGCTAACATGCTTCGCGATATATATGGGAAAGAATATACTTCCAAGAGATGGCGGAAGAGCATATGCTATCAATGGTTCAAAGTCTGTAGGTAAACCACGTGGGGCGGGAATTATATTTATACTTGTATTCACGATAACATGTATGATTTTCGTAAATCTTACATCAGAGATTATTATATATCTGATACTGGTGCTTGCTGCCATGCTTTCAGGATATCTTGATGATGCATCCTCATCTCCATGGGGAGAGTTAAAAAAAGGTATTATAGACTTTATTATTGCAGTTATGGCTGCCATAACATATCTTCACTACAACCCGGGCACATTTGATATAGCACTTTTTAAGCTTACAGTCACACTTAACCCTGTTATATATGGAATACTTATCGTTATTCTCATATGGGTAAGCATCAATGTAACCAACTGCTCAGACGGAGTTGATGGATTATGTGGAACTCTTTCAGCGATTACACTTAGCTCAGTGTTCTTACTGTTCAGAATATTTGACATAGAAAGCTCTTTTAGACATGTAATACTTATAATGGTCGTATGTATACTTGGTTATCTGTGGTTTAATGCATCTCCAAGCAAGCTTCTTATGGGTGATGCAGGTTCAAGGGCAATAGGAATATTTATTGCATTTTCATTTCTTAAGCTGCATTGTCCACTGTTGTTCATACCGCTTGCCATTATTCTTATAGTTGATGGAGGTCTTGGACTGATTAAGGTTTCATTCATAAGATTTCTTCATATTAATCTTATGCAGAATATAAGAACACCTATACATGATCATATGAGAAAGAATAAGGGCTGGTCAGATGCACAGGTTGTATTCAGATTTGCTATTATACAGATAGTCATTGCGGCTGCCGTTATATTTGCTGTTATGTAAGTAAGGTTAATATAACGATACCAGGGTCAAAAGGTCGGGGGCTTTTGACCCCGGCATCATATCATATAATTAAAAATATTAAATGCCAGTCTTCAGTAAATGGAGGCTGGCATTTTTTGATGTGAAAATATAATGATTTACTAAAAATAAAACTGGTGATATATTTATTATATATAGGAATTTTTGTAATGATTTATTTTCACAGATACGGTTTTAAATGATATATGAAAAAACAAAAGATGATAGTGTCGAATGACATATATAAAAACGAAAGATAATAGTGTCAAATGACATATGAAAAATGGATAGGGGGATGTTTATGGAAGAAACAAGTAAAGTTGGAACTATTAACAAGGACACAGTGGTTAATGTTGAAAAGGCTTTAGCCCAATTGAATAAGCATATTTTTACATACTATCCATCAAGTAAAAAGGTTGTGCTTTCAAGATATGAGATGGAGCGTATGGGTGGAACGGGTGAAATAACAGATATAAAAGAGTCAGAATTTTATAATATGATTATTGAGAAAAATCACCTGCTCAAAATGTTTGAAGCAGTAGATTTGGGAACCGAGTGTATAAGCAAAGAGTTTTCAACACTTCAGAACCAGATGTTTAGAATCTCTATGTGTACTATAAGTTACGATGATAATCATAAGCCTTTATGTACTGTTGGACTTTTTGAATATATAGAAGATGACTCCAAGCTTAACAATATTGTCAGTGCACTTATATATAACTTTAACAGTGTATATTATGTAGATGTAGACAGTGAGCAGGTATATCCATATAAGATCAATCCAGCAGTAAAGAGCATGCTTAACAGCTCTCTTAAGAATATTCCACTATATTCAGACCTTATGAAGGAATACATTGATAAGAGGGTAGTCAGTGATGAAAAGGAAAATATGCGTATAGAGACATCTCTTGATAATCTGAGAGAACAGTTTAAGATAAAGAATTCATACCAGTATGACTATAGTATTGTGCGTGATGGTGGAATCGCTTATTGCAGAGCCAAGTTTGTTAACATAGACGGAATAGGTGAATTACATCATATGGTTGCTGGATTTGAGGATATAAGTGCTGAAAAACAGCGGGAGCTGGAACGTATAGCGTATATAGACCATATAACAGGTGGTGGTAATTATGCTCATTTTAAAAAGACATTAAGAGACTGCATGGAGCCCGGCTACCTTATTTCTATGGATATTCATGACTTCAAGATTATCAACTCCATATGTGGGATTATCAAAGGTGATGAAACACTGAAGAATATATGGAGATGTATAGAAAAAAGCCTCACTTCTAAAGACCTGGCAGGTCATATTAATGCTGACCGCTTTGCTATATATTGTAGATGTGATGACAAAGATGAGGTTATAGAGTGTATACATAAAATCGGGGAAGGTCTTAAAGATATAACAGAAGCGCTTAAGATACCTAATATAATACCTTACTATGGAATATCACACTGGAAGCATGGTAAAAAGGTCGAAGAAGTTTACAGCGAGGCTAATTTTGCAAAGAATCAGGTTAAAGAGCGTAAAGATATAAGTTATCAGTTCTATAGTCATGAGGATACTTTAAAAATACTCGAAAACAGGGCTATGGAAGATGAGTTTGCCGGTGCGATAGCCAATGGGCAGTTTGAGATATGGTATCAGCCTAAGTATAATCCAGTTGATAACAAGCTTGTTGGTGCTGAAGCACTTGTAAGATGGCGTGGTGGGGATGGAAAGCTGATATCTCCAGCCAGGTTTATTCCATTGTTTGAAAAGGATGGTCTTATTAAGACACTCGATGAATATGTGTTTAAGAGCGTATGCAGGCAGCAGGCAGAGTGGAAAAGCAAGGGCAGACAGATTATTCCGGTATCTATTAATCTGTCGAGGGCGACACTGTATTTTGAATCAGTGGCAGAGCTTTATAAGTGCATTGCAAATGAAACAGGCATAGATACAAAGTATGTGCCTATCGAGATAACAGAAAGTGCAGCCATAGATAATGCTAATATCAAGGTACTTGCAGACAAGTTCCACAACAACGGTTTTTCACTGCTTGTGGATGATTTTGGTTCAGGCTATTCATCATTATCAACTATTAACATGAAATGCTTTGATACCCTAAAAATTGATAAAAGTCTTATTGATTATATAGGTGATTTCAGCGGCGAGAGACTGCTTGATCATACAATAACTCTTGCCAAGGAGCTTGGAATATCGGTCACAGCCGAGGGAGTTGAGACGAAGAAGCAGGTTGATTTTCTTACACGGCTGAACTGTGATAATATACAGGGCTTCTACTATTCAAAGCCACTGTGCGTTGGAGATTTTAATCAGCTGCTTGGAAGCTGTTAAACAGTAATTAAATGATGTCGGGGTCAAAAGCCCCCGACTTTGATACCTACGGATTGTTCCGTGCTACGCACTCCCACAATCCTACCCAATATTCGCATATCGTGGGATTATCATCCCACTTTTATGCTCATATTGGGGCGGGTCCCAAGGTCTTTCACCCACCTATGAGCGAGCTCATGTGGGTTTAGACCTTTTGACCCTGGTATCATTAAATTTTTATATATTTATTCCGAAATATATTACAGACAGGATTATAGAACGTATAGGGAGCGGAGGTTAAGTAACGGTTATATGTCAGTTTCAATATATGCAGGAGATTTTAATAAGGGTAATGTTAAAGATGGAGTGAATTCAGGTACATCTATTAACTATAAAGAGAATAACGCAGCCAGGGCATATGGTGTAAATGGAGCATTTGGCGGGGTTATAGTGTCTGATGGACAGGACAACAGCAGATTAAAGGACAACACATATGAGTCACTTTTAAAGGAAGCAGATGATGTCAGACAGCAGATTATGGATTCTGCAAAGACAGCACAGATAAGCTTTAAGGCACTTGTTAAGAAGCTTTCAGGAATGGAAGCAGTTGATATATCAGGAGAAGGATTTAATATCATGGATTCTTCACCAGATGAGATGGTATCCATAATAGACAAAATAAGGGTAGAGCTTGCCATGCATTCAGATGATTATGTGGCTTATGGTACAGGTGTAAGTAAGAGTACCATAGAAAAGGCAGCAGGTGTTGCCGGAGTTTCATCAGATGTAGTTGAAAGACTTAGTGGTGCAGGTGTAAGTATAGATGAGGATTCATTAAGAGAGGCACAGGCAGCACTTGATAAAGCTTCAGGTATAGTGGAGCTTTCAGAAAAGGCAAAGTATTATATGATATCCAACGATATAGCACCGACAATAGACGGAATATATAAAGCAGAGATGTCAGTTGCAGGACTTCCACAGAATTCAGGATATCAGATATCATTTCAGGAGTTCAATGCGATGAGACCACAGATAGAGTCTCTTATAGGAAAATCAGGACTTGCTGTTAATCTGCAGAATCTTAACAACGCACAGGAGCTTATCAACAATAATATACCAGTTACGGAAAAAACACTTAAATATAAGGCTATGCTGGACACGCTTAATCTTGCTGGACTTTCAGATGCTGATGGACAGAGCAGGGTTCTAGACAAGATAGCTGACCAGATGGCTATTGGAGGAGAAGCCAGTGACACACCATTAACGAATGATCCGTCTATATGGGAGAATGTAAAATCAGCCATCGTAACACTTGCGGATGCAAGCTATGATGATATTATGAATGTTATATCATCAGGAAAAGCATTTACAATATCAAGTCTTAAGGTGGTTATGCAGGTTGGATGGAGTGCAGACAGCACTACACCAGGCAGCCAGCAGGGTATGTATACAGGTCAGGCGTTAATGTCAGCACAGAACCAGCAGGGTATATATACAGGCCAGCAGGGTATGTCGGGACAGAATCAGCAGATAGCATATACAGGCCAGCCAGGGATGTATGGACAGAACAGTTATGCAGCGATGGGCAACTTTGGTGCATATCAGTACAGTCCTGAAAAGGCGTACAATACACTCCTTGAAGCAAGAATGCTTCTTACTGCCGGCTCTGGTATTATACTTGAACGAAACAACACACCACTTCTTTATACGCCTCTTGATGAGATCACAGAGAAACTTAAAACAATGGAGGCAGATGGTGCAGTTTACGCCGGAAATGTACAGATGTACAATGATGTGCTTGATGTCAGAAAGGCTCTTTATGACATTGAGATAGCACCAGCACAGATGTATGAAAAGCTTATGAACAGTGATCCATATAAGCTTAGTATATCTATGGTATCCAATGTCGCAAGCAGTTTAAGAAGTAGATATGCAAGGGCTATTGGTACTTATAAGACAGTTGGTACACAGATAAGGGAGGATCTTGATGATTCGATACTTAAGGCTGTTAATAATAGTGCCAATGGAATCATAGATAAGCTGGAACTTGAGAATACACAGGAAAACAGAGATGTTATAAAGCTTCTTGCATCTAATAATATTGATATAACTAAGGAGTCAGTAGAAAGAGCAAGAAAAATATATTCAACTCTTAATAATCTTGTAAACAATATGAAGCCTGAAACTGTTGTTAAGATGATAGATGCTGGTATTAACCCTATGAATACAGATATATGGACAGTAAACGATTATCTTAGCAGGATGAATCAGGGAGCTACTAAGGATAACGAAGAAAAATATTCAAGATTCCTGTATAAGCTTGAGAAAACAAGTGGAATAAGTGAAACAAAGAAAAAACAGTTTATCGGAATATATCAGATGATGAATATATTCACAAGAGATGCCGGAGTATGTGCAGGTGCACTTATGAAGCAGGGTAAAGAGATTACGATGGGTAATCTTATAAGTGCATACACAAGCCGCAAGCATTCAGGTATAGATGTGACAATAGATGATACGGTAGGCTTTACAAAGGAAGATAAGGATATGGTAAGTTATTTTGAATCCTTATTTGCAAAGTCACAGCAGTATATCACACCTAATACATTGAAAGAATCGGACATAAATACACCGATAGAAGACCAGCATGTTGAACATTTTGCAGAGAATCTTTTAGATAACTATGATGAAAAGCTGGAAAAGGAGCTTGATAGCAGTTATATACAGGATGTGACACAGAAGGCAGCAGATGCAGATGCTGAGGTTACAAGAGAGCTAAGAAGAGCAGGTATTAACGAGAATATAGGTAATATCAATGCCGTCAATGAGCTTCTTGCAACAGGAGAGCTTATGGCATATACGAGAGCTCTTAAGGGAAAAGGAATAGGAAATGCTGATAAGTCAGGGCATAATCATGCTGATAAAAATAACAGCAGTAAAGCAGCATATATAGATAGCAGTGAAAAGCTTTCAGATGTGCTGTCAGGAAGAGAGAAGCTGGAGGCTCTGTATACGAATCTTGAAGAAGCAGCAGGAGATGAACTTGAGGAAGCTATAGAAAGTTCACTTACGGATACAGATGAAACACCAGTTGACTATGATACATTTGAAGAACTAAGAATAAGCAACAGACAGATAAGATATATAAGTAATCTTGCAAGAAAGAATGATTACCGTATCCCATATGTAAAGAATGGAAAAGCAGGTCTTATCAATCTTACATTCTTATCAGACAGCAGTGATAAGGGCAAAATATCTATTAAGATGGATACAGAGGCTTATGGAGAGCTGTCTATGGAAGCAAAGATTACAGGAAAAGATATAAGTCTGTTTGTAAAGCAGAATTCCAACACTGTACATCCTGATGACAGGAGCATTTATAAGAGCTTTGAAGAACTTGAAAATGTTTTAAAGCTGCAGCATGGAATGAATAGTGTAAGAATCAATACGGTAAGAGTCCCAGATGTTAATTATGTTACATATGAGAATTCAGGGGCATCGGTACCAGCAGATGAGCTTTACAGGATAGCACAGTCGGTTACAGGCGTATTCTTTGGAAAGTAAAAGAGCTGACAAAGAATAGAGCAGGGAGTAAAGAGTTCAGCTGCAGACGGATTAAAGAAATATAAAGAATATCCGATATACCTTATATGAGAGCAATCACGGAGGATTGATAATATAAATATAGATGGCATGGAAGCTATGTTTTTATAAGCAGAAATGGAGAATATATGAGAATAAATACAAATATATCAGCGATTATATCAAACAATGCATTACAGAAGGCGCAGAATTCTTTATCAGGTTCTATCCAGAGACTTTCTTCAGGCTATAAAATCAACAGCTCTGCTGATGATCCAGCAGGATGTGCCATATCAGAAAAGATGAGGATACAGATAAGAGGTCTTGAGCAGGCAAAGAATAATACTACAGATGGTATTTCAGTGCTTAACACAGCAGAAGGTGCTATTGTTGAGATACAGTCAATGCTTACACGTTTTAAAGAGCTTACAGTACAGGCAGCCAACGATGTTAACTCAGATGATGAGCGCTCAGCCATCCAGCAGGAGATTGACAACATTAATGCTGAGATAGACAGAATATCAGAGCAGACAGAATTCAATACACAGCCTCTTATCAATGGTAATCTTTCAAGAAGGGTATATTCCGACTATCAGGGGGTTAATCAGATTTCCATATCAGACAGCTTTACAGCTGGCATATATGGAGTGACTATCACACAGGATGCAAGACAGGCTGTAGCTGTGGGCAGCCAGATAACTATGTCTTCTACAGATACAATAAGCAGTGAGCAGGCAGGAACAATATCTGTTAATGGTTATCAGATAAATATATTAGAGGGTGATACACTTGATGTTGTTATGGATAGAATAATGACAGGTGTAGGACTTACTGGTGGAAAAGCATTTGCGGTATCGCAGACTACATCAGACACTAAAACTAACGGAACAGATTATGCTGGTTATAAGCCAGAAACTTCTTATACAGGAAACAGGCTTGTTATAATGACAGAGCAGTATGGAAGAGACCAGAAGCTTGATATTTCATGTGACAACGAAGAACTTGCAGGACTTCTTGGCATATCAGATGCATACGATCCAACAGGTCTTGGTAAATGTATACATGCAGAGGGCAGTGATGTTGAAGCCGAGTTTGCAAAGGCTGATGATGGAAGCAGGGCAGGCTTTGAGGATTCAGCTGTTATATCTACTAAAGGAACAAGGATTACAGTTAAGGATGTTAATAACAAAGAGTTTGTTATGGATATTCCTGGAAATGTTGCAGGAACAGTGTTTGATGATACAGTAGCTGCAAAGAAGAATGGAAAATCTGTGGCATCAGGCGGTACAGCAGCAGATATTAACCAGGAGGTTACAGATGTAGGAACTATGAGTATTCACGTAGGTGCTAATGAGAACCAGGTTATAGTTCTTGATATTCCTCCTATAACAACATATATGATAGGTACTGATAACATTAACGTAATGACAGGATATACAGCACAGCTTGCTATAGATACTGTAGATACTGCCATATCATATGTTAACTCAGTACGTTCAAAGATAGGTGCTTATGAAAACAGATTTGAGCATACCAATAATAACCTTGAGGTGTCTGATGAGAATGTAACTAAAGCATTGTCTGCAAAGATTGATACAGATATGGCAGAAGAAATGACAGAATATACTTCACAGACAGTTCTTACACAGGCAGCAACATCTATTCTTTCACAGGCTAATCAAAGACCATCAGAGGTGTTACAGCTTCTTCAGAAATAAATAAAAAAGTGGAACAATAATCCATATAAAACGTAGAGGAAAAACGTATAGGAGCCGGTTGTATGAATAACGATATGATAAGGACATATTCATATAGAATATCGCAGGCTACAAGGTCGCAGCTTGTTGTTATTACATATGATATTATAACAGACTATCTTAACGAAGCACTAAACGATGATGCCAGCAGTGGATATAAAGAGAAGCTTCACATGGCGATGCGTGGCATAGACCAGCTTATTACAGGGCTTGATATGGAGTATGAGATATCAGTGCAGTTGTATCAGCTGTATAATTACATGAAACGTACACTTATAAGTGCGCAGGTTTCCGGTGAACGCGATAGCGTAAGCAGAGTTATTACAATGCTTGGAAAGTTAAGGACCGCATTTCTTGAGGTGAGTCAGCTTGATGATTCCAAGCCACTTATGAAGAATACAGAGAAGGTATATTCAGGACTTACGTATTCAAGATATGGAGCTAACGAAACTGCACAGGATACGCTTAAAAGCAGGGGATATAAGGTGTAAGAGGAACTGTTGTTTAATTGAATATTAGTTGGTGACGAACGGACGACAAATATAAGCTACAGGCAGTCCTGCACACTATGTTCAATGCCAGAAGCTTCAATCGGCTGTCTCTAAGACTTTTCATATAGGTAGTTATAGGTGACGCTACCATTCGGACGCGCCGTCCGTGGCGCGGCCTCATTGCTTCGTACATCCATGTACGAAGCTAGCTGGGTAGCTAAGAAAAAGTCTAAGAGTCAGCACGATTGAACTTCAAGTGCATTTCACATAGTATGCCGAACTGCCTGTAGCTTATATTTGTCTGGTCGTGGTGTGATTTACTTTCTGATATTCAATTAAATCAATCTTACCTCTGATTTAGCCACACCTGCTTTTCTCATATATGCTGTTGTCCGTTCGTCACCAACTAATATTCGATTAAACAACAATATTTATTTGAAAGGTTGCTATTTATTTAAATAAAAGATAGAATAAATGTACCAAAGAAAGGAATTTATAATAAATATGGCTAACAATGGAATTGAATTAGAAAGAGACGGATTTAAAAGCCGTACAGGATTTATTCTTGCATGCATAGGTTCAGCAGTAGGAATGGGTAATATATGGAGATTTCCATATATGGTATCAGCATGGGGAGGTATGACATTCCTTATTCCCTATGTAATATTTGTAGTATTAATCAGCTCTACGGGTGTTATTGAAGAAATGGCACTAGGTCGTGCAACAAAAGGTGGTCCGATAAAAGCCTTTGGTGACTGTGTGCAGATGCGTACAGGAAAGAGCGGCAAGACAGGTAAGAGAAAAGCAGGAGAAGCAATAGGTGTAATACCAGTGCTTGGCTCACTTGCAATGGCTATGGGTTACACAGTTGTTGTTGGCTGGATATTCAGGTATACATATCTTGCTTTGTCTGGAAAGTTGTCTGGAATGGGACAGGATATGTCTGCAATAGGTGGCATGTTTGACAACACAGCAAGTGCATTTGGTAATAACATATGGCTTATAATTGCCATGGTAGTAACTGTTGTGATAATGGCATTTGGTGTTGCTGGTGGCATTGAAAAGGCTAATAAGGTTATGATGCCATTACTTTTTATAATGTTTGTAGGACTTGGAATATATGTGTTCACGCTTCCTGGTGCTGGCGCAGGATATAAGTATATATTTACACTTAATCCTAAGGGACTTCTTGATATAAAGCTTTGGATATATGCTTTTGGACAGGCATTTTTCTCACTTTCAATAGCAGGAAACGGAACTGTTATATATGGTTCATATTTGAGTGATAAGGAAAATATCGTATCATCTGCGAGAAACGTAGCGTTGTTTGATACAATTGCTGCGATATTGGCAGCAATGGTTATCATTCCAAGTATGGCGGCAGGCGGTGCTGAATTATCTTCAGGCGGTCCTGGACTTATGTTTATCTACCTTGTCAATGTATTTAATGGTATGCCAGGTGGAAAGCTTGTAGGAATAGTATTTTATATATGCGTGCTTTTTGCAGGAATGAGTTCTCTTATTAATCTATATGAAGCACCTGTTGCAACATTACAGGAAAAGTTAAAACTCAACAGAGTGGCTTCAGTAGGAATTATAGGGGCAGCAGGATGTTTAGCTGCACTTGTTATTCAGGGAATAGTATCAGGCTGGATGGATGCGGTATCTATCTATATCTGCCCACTGGGAGCTATGCTTGCAGCTATCATGTTCTTCTGGGTGGCTGATAATAAGTTTGCGCTTGATGCAGTTAACAAAGGAACTAGCAAGCCTGTAGGTAAATGGTTTATTCTACTAGGAAAATATGTACTTGTACCACTTGCATTTGTAGCACTTGTTGCTGGTGCGATACTTGGTGGAATAGGGTGATATTGTTGTTTAATTGAATATTAGTTGATGACGAACGGACGACAAATATAAGCTACAGGCAGTCCTGCACACTATGTTCAATGCCAGAAGCTTCAATCGGCTGTCTCTAAGACTTTTCATATAGGTAGTTATAGGTGACGCTACCATTCGGACGCGCCGTCCGTGGCGCGGCCTCATTGCTTCGTACATCCATGTACGAAGCTAGCTGGGTAGCTAAGAAAAAGTCTAAGAGTCAGCACGATTGAACTTCAAGTGCATTTCACATAGTATGCCGAACTGCCTGTAGCTTATATTTGTCTGTGTTGCGGCATAATGTAATACTGAATATTCAATTAAATCAAGGTGGTGAAACAGGGCGGAATTGTGCGCTTTACGCACAATTCCGCCCTCATGCCCCTCCCCTTTGATTTAGCCACACATTCATTTTTCGTAAATCAAGCCAAAGTCAGACAGCATATATGAGGAAAGCAGGTGCGCATACATCATAAGATGCACTTGAAGTTCAATTGTGATAGTTCTTAGACTTTTCCTTAACTACCCAGCTATCCACAGACACGGATGTCTGTGGAAGTGAGATATGGGACACGGATGTCCCGTATCGAACGGTAGCGGCAGTAGTCACAACCTATAAGAAAAGTCTTAGAAATATCCAATTGAAACTTCTGGCATCGATGATGTATGCGCAGCACCGATTTTCACTTGTATTATGTCGTCAGTTCACCAACCGAATGTGTGTTAAACAACAATTATCTAGAATCTCAGATTTCTTTTTGAATAATGATGTTTTCTATTATTAGAAAGCTTCCTGTTGTTGATAATAGTGATAATGATAAGTATCACAGCGACGAAACCAGCTATTATCCATATATTTACTTTAAGACACTTCTTAGGAGTGAGCTCTGTGATTTTTATTTCGTTGCTAAGATATGGAAGCTGGCTGTCCTTTACAGCATTGCCCGATGATATAGTAAGAGTTGTTGTGCCTACTACATTATCACCATATTTGTAGTTAAGCTTTGCAGTAAGCTTATCATTACTGTTTGATACATCATAGTCAGTATTTATATCCATAGTAACATCAGATGTACTGCCGTTAGCAGGAATAGTTATAAATGAGGCATTAAGGTTAAAACCAAGCTTGCTTTTGCCAAAAACATCTGATGAATAATAATTATCAGTTGAGAATAATGAGCTTATCTGTGAATTAGAAGTAGTTGATTTCTTAAAGTTACCAAATCCCCAGTCAAAAAGAGCCCTTGTATCTATATATCGTGTTGAATCATCAGGAGATCTGAAAACAACACATATAAGACGCATTCCGTCTTTTTCTGCAAATGTTACAAGAGTCATAAGCGACTCATCAGTAAATCCTGTTTTTCCACCCTTGCAGTATTCATAGTAGAACTCACGGCCTTTAAGCATTTTATGTCTATGCTTTATAGTACGCTGTGCAGACATGTTGGTAGCTGGAATAGTGTATGATGAAGAGGTTGAGTCAATATTGACAAATGAAGCGTTGTTATAGCAGCCTCTTGCTATCATAGCCATATCATAAGCCGTTGTGTAATGGTTGGGATTATATAATCCACTTGGATTAGCAAAGTGAGTGTTTATGGCACCAAGCTCTTTAGCCTTGTTATTCATCATATCAATAAATGCATCTGCCGACCCTGCAACCTGTTCAGCAAGCCCATATGCTATTTCGTTAGCAGAATATAAAAGAAGTCCATATAAAGCCTGTTCGACAGTTATCTGTTCGCCAGCTTTCATACTAAGATTGGCATCCTCGTAAGGATTGACTGAATTAGCAGCCTTGCTTGAAAATGTCATGGTATCATTAAGGTTACAGTTTTCAATGGTAAGAAGTCCAGTCAGGATTTTGGTTGTAGATGCCGGATATGCTTTCCGGTGGGAATCCTTTTCATACAATATTGAACCAGTATCTGCATCTATAAGTATTGCGCTTTCGCAGGTTATTGAAGGGGCATCAGGCCATGCAGCTTTAGGAGCTGTATTGCTATCGGAAGCTGCCGCAGATACATTGGCAGTAACGGAAAATGTAGTAACTGCTATGATAGAAACTGTGGCAATAGTGCCAAGAGTACGTTTTATATATTTTCTAAATGAATTAAACATATTAATCCTCCATTCTTGCGCTGCTTCTCAGCGCATCTCAAGTTTGTGCAAAGCACAAATCTTGCGTGTGAAAAATCTTATTTTTCACACTAAATTCCTCATTTCTATAGATATTATTTATATAAGTATCATGTTACTTAGTACTATAACATATATTTTTTAGTAATTAAACAACTATATTTTGACTTTTGACAGCATTATCATATAGAATGTTATTATAAGAAGCAGGTAAAACAAATAATATAAGAGCCTGAGATGGAGGAAATATGCGTTTAAGAAATGTACCAGGTGCAAGAGAAGTGATGATTGAGAATAAGTATGTGTTCACTGAGCCAGAAGGAATGAAAGGGACATGGAAGGATGTGTTTGGAAACAGTAATCCTGTTCATATAGAGATTGGTATGGGAAAGGGAGTATTTATTACAACACTTGCATCACAGAATCCTGATATTAACTATGTAGGAATAGAAAAATATTCCAGCGTGCTGTTAAGAGCTGTTGAGAAGCAGGATGAGCTGCAGCTTCCTAACTTAAGATTTATCCGTATGGATGCAGAGAATATCAACGAGGTGTTCGGTAAAGATGAGGTTGACAGAATATATCTTAACTTTTCTGATCCATGGCCTAAGGACAGACATGCAAAAAGAAGACTCACATCAAGACAGTTCTTTGCAAGATATGACCAGATGTTAAAAAAGGAAGGCAGAGTTGAGTTTAAGACAGATAATAAAGCATTGTTTGATTTTTCAGTAGAAGAAGTAAAGGAAGCAGGGTGGATACTTGAAGAGTGCACATATGACCTTCATAACGACACAAGACTTAATGAGGGCAATGTCATGACAGAGTATGAAAAGAAATTCTCCGAGCTGGGAAATCCGATATGCAAGCTTATAGCTGACAGAAAATAGCATATAAACGTATTCATAGTGTAACAAATAAACACACCTTTAATATAATAATCATATGATGTAAGGATTGCATGAATGGCATGAATTGCGCAAATTGTGCAGCAACATAACAATCCGGATGCATCAGAAACATTATTATATGGAAGGTGTGTTTTATGCGTTGTAACCATTGTAATCGTTGTAATCGTTGTAATCGTTGTTTTTCATTAAAACGTCTTAACGAATTCTTTTATTATCATCGCAGTCTGAATCAAAAAATAGTACGATTCAGACACTCCTGGAATGAGATATATAAAATAATAAATTGCAGGTAATGATATCTACATTTTATCAGGTGAATCATAAGGCTGTACCGTAATATTACGTTTCTTTAAGAAATGTTCAATAATAATATTAAGGATATAGCATATAACTGCCATAGTAGGAACACCAAGGAACATACCAAGTACACCAAACATAGCACCACCGACAACTATGGCGAATATAACCCATAAAGGCTTAAGGCCGGTACTATTGCCAAGAATCTTAGGTCCAAGGAAGAGACCGTCAAACTGCTGGATAATAAGTATCATGATCGCGAAAAATATAACCTGCAGAGGGTTGATGATCACTATAATAATGCCGCCAAGAACTCCGCCAATATAAGGTCCAAAGTATGGAATCATATTGGTAATACCTACTATGACACTGATAAGCACTGTGTATGGAAACCTGAATATTGTCATACATATAAAACAGATGATTCCTATTATTAATGAATCGATAGCTTTTCCATACATGAATTTAATGAAAATGTTTGCACTTTCACGACATATTGTTCTTGCGGTGTCAGCCGCCTGTTTAGGAAATACAGCATATAAAAGTCTTTTAAATTGATAAAAGATATTTTTATGGTCTGATATCATGTATACAGAAACCATAACAGAAATAATAAGGTTAATTAAACCTTTTATAATAGCCATAGAAGTGTTTACAACATATGGCAGAATATTAGTCAGTATATCTGTAAGATACGACAATATCTTAGGATATAAAGATGTAAGGTGTTCATTGATAATATTATAATCTATGAAGCCAAGGTCTTTATGATTCTTCTCGAAATCAGTTATAAATATAGTAACATTGTTGTACCATACAGGCAGTTTATCCAGTATATCAGTTATACTTGTGTACAGTTGTGGCAGTATGAATACAAGCAGTACTGCGATTATGCCGATTGCTATAGCATAGGTAACAAGTATAGACAGCCATTTGGCAAGCCTGTCAGATTTCATATGGCACTTTTCCTTAAACAGTCTTCTGTAAAAGAATCTGACAAGAGGATATAGTATAAATGCTATAAATGCACCAACAAGAAAAGGTGCTATAACATCAATAGCCTGTCCTAAAAGTTTTACTGTGTTGTTGAAGCTTCCAACGATTCTTACAAGAAGGATTGAACCAAGTACGAAAGCCAGCCCATATAGCATAATAGTAAAATACTTGCTGTTAGGCTGAAAACGGTTGTGTTTAATGATGGTATATGCATTATCATCGCTGGTATTATCGTTATTAGCAGTACTATTGTTATTCATAGATATATTGTCATCAGTATTACCGTTGTTATGCATAGATATATTGTCATCAGTATTACTGTTGTTATTCATAGACATATTGTCATCAGTATTGCTGCTGTTATATACAGACATATATTTACTCCTTGTGTGCTGTTATTGTAAGTGGTTATTGCAAGCGGCGTTTACACCACTTGTATAACATTTTAAAATCTTTATAAATTTTAAAAGCTTTATACATATGATACTCTATATCAATAAGTAAAAAAACCCTTTTTTCGTAAAAAAAGGCTAAAATATGCTGAAAAAAATAAAAAAAGTCGATTGTATCTAAATAAATACAAAAAAAGACTTGATTTTTTCCATAAAAGAATATAATATATCTTTTGTTGTTACGGCAACGAATTGTTATATATGCACCGCTAGCTCAGTTGGTAGAGCACCTGACTCTTAATCAGGGTGTCCAGGGTTCGAACCCCTGGCGGTGCACTTGTGAAGTCATAAGACACAAGTCGTTAAGCTTCACATACATTTTAATATACGCACCGCTAGCTCAGTTGGTAGAGCACCTGACTCTTAATCAGGGTGTCCAGGGTTCGAACCCCTGGCGGTGCATTTAGGAAAGTCTTTTGATTTGATCGATGGAGTCAGGTTGAGGGGCTTTTATTTTTTGTTTTTTATTCAACCTTCTTAAAAATCAATCTTCTAAAACCCCCACTCTTCCTTAAAAATCAATTTGAAAAATCAACTTTCTTTTTCCTTAAATTCCCTACCCTTTTTTCTTTAAACATTTCTCTAAAAATCTTTTCCTTTAAACATTTTTCTTTAAACATTTCTCTAAAAATCTTTTTCTAAAAACATTTCCTCAAAATTACTCTTCTCTTTTTCTGAAATTTCCATGATAAAACACTGTTCTGTAAGAATATTGTAAGGTTAATGATTTATATTAGTATTAAAGAAAAGAATTATGTCATGGCCGAAGAATAAAGGTATAAATCGGCATGATAAACAAAAAAGGGGAACGGCAGTGTGTTCTGCAGGAAAAGAGGTAAGTATGGAGAAAAAGAGGAATAGACAGAAAAGAATTAGTAAAAAAATCAGTGAAAAAAGAAATATTGCTGCAGCATTTATACTGGCTGGCATGATAGCAGTTATAGTTATGGTGGCAGTTGCAGCCAGGACAAAAAATGGGCATATTACAGGATTTATTCAGAGAGCTGATTATATGAAGGGTGAAATAGAAGCTGTAAGCAGTGTGGATGCTGTTTATGATGAAGATACTGTATGGCAGACAGAAGAACAGATGTTATTAAAAGAAAGCATGATTGAACAGACAGAAATATATGAGAAAGAAAATAATGAAAATGCAGAAGAGGAAAAGACTGGTGCAGGAACTGTTAAAGCAGCGGAAAAAGAGGAATCGTTTGAGAGAGAGGAATCATTTGAAAAAGAGAAATCGGATGAAAAAGAGGCATTTAAAGCAGCTGCTGCAATGAGTAAGTCATATAAGAAGCTGGATGTTAAGTGTGTGCTTCAGAATCCTGAACTGCCAACAGGGTGCGAGATAACAGCATTAACAATAGTACTTAACTATCTTGGTTATGATGTAGACAAGCTTACTCTGGCTGATAACTTCCTTGATAAGGGAAGGGTAGGTGAAACATCACCATACAAAGCATTTGTTGGTAATCCAAGAGATGAGGATGCATGTGGGGCATTTGCACCGGTAATTGTGAATTCTGCAAAAAGATATCTATACAGCGAGAATTCGGATATGAATGTTTATAATGTTACAGGAGCTGATTATAGTGAGCTTGTTGACTATGTAGATAATGGACATCCTGTGTTGGTATGGGAAACAATGTGGATGGCAAAGCCACATATAGCAGCTGAGTGGAATGTTGATGGAGAAACAATAGTGTGGAAATCACATGAGCATGCCATGGTGCTTATTGGTTATACAGCTGATACATATATTATGGCTGATCCGCTAAGAGGTATCTATGAATATGATAAAGAAGTTGTAGAAGAAAGATACAAGGATATGGGAAGACAGGCGATAGTTATATATTAGAATAAATCATCACACAAAGGGGATACTTCCATTATGGAGGTGATTAATGTGTACCCAGAGTATGATGGTGAAGGTTATGATTGTGAAGGTTATGATGGAACAGATATACACAAGTATACATTTCCTCACAGAAAAACTTATGATGTTGAGGCAGATAAAGCTTCTGACAGTGGTCAAGATGTGTATACAGATGAGATGAGATTTAATTCCATGGCAGATTATGAGGATTTTCTTATATGGGGGACGGATTACCGTGACCAGTATTTCTAAATAATCTAAAAGATTTATTAATCTTTCAGGCATTGATTGACGTGAGTTTTAAATATGTTATATGATAAGCGAAAGCAGTATTTGTTGTGTACAGATATATGCTTTCGTTTTTATGCTGTTATATTTTTATAACAGAAGCCTCAGACTTAACAAGATAGGGAGATAGTGCCAGTGTACGGATATGTTGTAGTAAACAAGCCAGAGCTTAAGATTAAAGAATATGATGTATACCGTTCATATTATTGTGGACTATGTGATGAACTTAAAGAGCGGTATGGGGTTAACGGACAGTTATGCATAAGCTATGATATGACATTTCTTCTTCTGCTTCTTACTGGCTTATACGAGCCGGAAACAAGAAAGTATGAGACAAGATGCATAGCACATCCACTACACAGACATCCAGTCAGCAGGAATGATATATCAGGCTATGTGGCAGATATGAATGTGCTTATGACATATTACAAATGCATAGACGACTGGAATGATGAAAAGAAAGTCACAAGGAAGGTGCTTGCAGATACATTGTCAGGCAAAGTAAAGCGTATAGAAGCAGCATATCCTGAAAAAGCTGATATTATAAAAAAAGCACTGGATAAAATAAGCGGGCTTGAAAAGGCAGGCGAGGGAAATGTTGATATGCCTGCGGAGCAGTTTGGGATTATAATGTCACAGATATTGCTTATGAAAGATGATGAGTGGAAAGATACACTTATCAAGACAGGCAGCGCACTTGGAAGGTTCATATATATATTAGATGCATATGAGGATCTTGAAGAGGATAATAAAAAGGGCAGATATAATGGACTCAGGGCGTATTCACAAAGACCTGATTATGATGCCTTTGTTGAAAATATATTAAAATCACTTATGGCACAGTGTGCAGCAGCCTTTGAGAGGCTTCCTGTTATAGAAAATGCTAATCTTTTACGAAACATAATATATTCAGGAGTATGGACAAGATTCGAGCTGTGCAGGAATAAAAGAGAATTGAAAACAAAAAATGAAAGTCAAAGTGAAAATCCTGGTAAAACATATTAACTAAGCTTAGTTAACTATGGCAGAGGATAGACTATATAACATATATATTGGAGGAATTATGACTGATCCGTATTCAGTATTGGGAGTGTCAAGGGATGCTTCGGACGAAGAAATAAAAAAGGCATACAGAACATTAAGCAGAAAATATCATCCGGATGCCAATATCAATAATCCAAACAAGGATAAGGCTGAGGAAATGTTTAAGACTGTACAGCAGGCATATAACCAGATAATGAAAGAAAAGGAAGGTGGCTATACATCATCCTACAGTCAGAATCGCGGCGGTACAGGAAGTTATGGCTATGATGGTGATTATCAGAATAACAACCAGAATGGCGGTTACGGTAACTTTGGTGGAGATTTCTGGGGATATGGACCATTTGGTTTTGGCGGATATTATGGAGGAGGCGGAAATGCCAATGGTGCCTCTGACATGAATGGGAACGACCAGACTACCATACATCTTAGAGCCGCAGCTAACTATATAAACAATGGAAGCTTTGACGAAGCACTTAATGTTCTTAATAGCATGGAGGACAGAGATGCAAGATGGTATTATTACAGTGCCCAGGCCAATGCAGGAAAAGGCAATCAGGCGACTGCCATGGAACATGCAAGGAGGGCTGTTGAACTTGCTCCTGATAATATGCAGTACAGGATGTTCTACCAGCGGATGAACAGTGGTGGTGAGTGGTATACAGGAAGACAGCAGACATATCAGAATCCAGGCAGCAGCATGGGAAGCTGGTGCATGAAACTGATAGTCCTTAATCTTGCCTGCAACTGTTGTCTTGGCGGTGGTGGATTATGCTGCCCTGGAAGATACTACTACTAGGCTGTTTTCCCACTGCTTAAGATAAGAAAACAGAATATCGAACTGGACAGGTCCCATTTCAAGAATGTAACGGTGGAATTCTTTTAAAGAAAAGTTGCTGCCAAGGTCATTCTGGGCCTGTTTTTTAAGTTCTTCAAAGCCTATAAATCCAAGTACATATTTACAGTAGTTGCCAGGATTTGCAATAAGTGCTGTATAAATGGAATGTGCAGTGTCCACATCAGAGTAGCCCCAGTTGCTTAAGAATGAGGAAAGACGGGCCTCATCCCATCCATAGTAGTTGACACCTATATCACCCATGGCATGCAGACAAAGTATTAATGCGTAGTTGCATTTTGCGAGTGTGTTTAGTTCGGGGCTTTCTTTGCCATATTCGTATGAATGTACTTCTATATACGAAGCCCAGCCTTCTACATAGCCGCCTGGTTTTATAAGTGAACGGATAAGACATGGGTTGGTTTTAAGAAAGTACTGTGTCTGATACATATGGCCAGGATAACCCTCATGTGCAAGTGTTGGATATATATAACTGTCTGTTGTGCCAGTTTTGTTGATGTATATGGAGTTGATATCAGGGTTATCAAGCTGTGGCATAAAGTACATGGCAGGACTTGCATAATCACAAAGTGCTTCTGACACGTATTTGATCGAATAGTCAATATCATCAAGGGCAGGATAGTCATCAGACATTTTCTGCTTAAGCTCTTCTATAATATCCTGTGGGTTGGAAGTGCCAAAGGAATAAGAACTGAAAGCATCGGTGAGAGAAGGATTTTTTTGTATGAGCTTTCTCATGACGATCAGATAGTTTCTCATATAGCTTTCAAGAAGGGAAGAGTATTCATCAATAGATTTGCTCCATCCAAGTGTCTGCTCAAGAAGACCTTCAAAGTACCTCTGACCATCAGGATAGCTGCTTATTCCATCTTGATAACGGCATGTTCCTTTTAGCAGGGTAAGACCGTCTCTTAATGCTTCATAGCCCGGTATTACGTGCTTTTGTACAGCTTCTATATTACGTTTTTTATAGTCCTGTCGGTCACTGTCAGATATAAAGTCAAGAGCATCGATGCGTGAATTAAAATCATCTATAAAAAGACGGTTAGTGGAATTCTCCTGTTTTATGGAATCTATAACTGACTGGCATGAGCTTATGACATCCTCAAGTAAGGAGTCTTTGAGAGTGAAGCCCTTGTCTGCACGCAGTCTTTCGTATTCAAGCATATTTTCAAAATAACCATCAACATCACATAGTAATTCAAGATATTCCTCGACATCCTTTTGCTCAAGGAATGAGTATTCAGAAAATACAAGAGGAAGCTCTATCTGTATGCCTATTGTCGGAGTGAGCTGAGAGTCATACAGGTCGAGGTCACTATAACACAGGCGTGATTCAAGATACGAAAGAAGATAATCATAAGTTACAGCCTGGGTTTGTGACAGGGAGTTTTTGTCAAAGGCTTTAAGTTCAGTTATATATTGTGTTATATCAGACGTATCATAAAGAGATTCTGTGTCTATTCTTCCGAGAGTGATATTATAATCGTTAATCCCATAGTTCTCTGGATGTTCAAGCAATGTGTGAAGAGAAAGAGTATCATCGGTTACTATTTCGCAAAATAAGTTATCAGTATATTCGTTAAAGGCAGTGTTGCCTGTCTGGCTATAGGAGTATTCCTGTGTTATTGAAGAGTCGTTTTTTTCTGTTATATTGCGTATATCCTGTGTGCTGCAGCCGTAAAGTGATATACTTGCAGCTGACAGGATTAAAGACATTGCAAGACTAATTGTTTTTTTGAATGTTTTAAACATAATAATCCTCCATTCTTGCGCTGCTTCTTTGCGCATCTCAAGTTTGTGCTTCGCACGTTTTTAGGGCGTATCGGGTTTGTGTCAGGTGTGCGCGGACACAAAAATCCCGCATATGGAAATTTAATTTTGACACTCACATCATATTATATGTCAATATAAGTGCTGGAATGTCAAATGATGATTATTCATATCATAACATTATAAGATGTCGTGGTCAAAAGCCACAGAATTTTAGGGATTTGCATACACAAAATTTATGGATTTGAATACACAGAATTTTTAGGGATTTGCAAAACTTGACATATCATCAAAAGTTAACTATCATTAAATGATTGGAAAACCTGTACAAATAATCAGGATTAATTAGAGAAAACAAGGAAAATGGAGGTTATAGATATGCCACAGAGTAAGGGTCCATTTTATATGACAACAGCTATTGCATATACATCAGGCAAGCCACATATTGGCAATACCTATGAGATAGTACTTGCTGACAGTATCGCAAGATTCAGACGTCAGGAGGGATATGATGTGTTCTTCCAGACTGGTACTGATGAGCATGGTCAGAAGATAGAGCTAAAAGCAGAAGAAGCAGGAATCACACCTAAGGAGTTTGTTGATAAGACATCAGCAGAGATTAAGAGAATATGGGATCTTATGAATACATCATATGATAAGTTCATAAGAACAACTGATGATTATCATGAAAAACAGGTACAGAAGATATTCAAGAAGCTATATGATCAGGGAGATATATACAAAGGCTCATATGAAGGTATGTATTGCACACCTTGTGAATCCTTCTGGACAGAGTCACAGCTTGTTGATGGCAAATGTCCGGACTGTGGACGTGAAGTTAAACCAGCAAAGGAAGAAGCTTATTTCTTCAAAATGAGCAAGTATGCAAACAGACTTATTGAGCATATTAACACTCATCCAGAATTCATACAGCCTGTATCAAGAAAGAATGAGATGATGAACAACTTCCTTCTTCCAGGACTTCAGGATTTGTGTGTATCAAGAACATCCTTCAAGTGGGGTATTCCTGTAGATTTCGATCCTAAGCATGTAGTTTATGTATGGCTTGATGCACTTACTAACTATATCACAGGTATTGGATATGATGCAGATGGCAGCTCAAGTGAACAGTACAAGAAGTACTGGCCAGCAGACCTTCATCTTATAGGAAAGGATATTATCAGATTCCATACAATATACTGGCCTATATTCCTTATGGCACTTGGTGAACCACTTCCTAAGCAGGTGTTTGGTCATCCTTGGCTTTTACAGAACGATGGTAAGATGAGTAAGTCAAAGGGAAATGTTATATATGCAGATGACCTTGTAGATATGTTTGGTGTAGATGCTGTAAGATACTTCGTTCTTCATGAAATGCCATTTGAGAATGATGGTGTTATATCATGGGAGCTTTTAGTTGAGCGTATGAACTCAGATCTTGCCAATACACTTGGAAATCTTGTTAACAGAACTATCGCCATGTCTAACAAGTATTTTGATGGTGTTGTTACTAAGACAGGTGCGACAAGTGAGGGCGCAGGTGTTGATGAGAATGGTGCAAGCTTAGACTTTGATGCTGACCTTAAGGCAGTTGTAACAGCTACAAGAGATAAGGTTCAGGATAAGATGTCTACACTTCATGTTGCAGATGCCATGACAGATGTATTCTCTTTATTTAAGAGATGCAACAAGTATATAGATGAAACTATGCCTTGGGCACTTGCCAAGGATGAGGCTAAGAAAGACAGACTTGAAGAGGTTCTTTATAACCTTGTTGAAAGTATTACTATAGGTGCTAATCTTCTTAAGTCTTTCATGCCTGACACAACAGAAAGTATATTAAAGCAGCTTTATCCAGATAACCCTGCTGAAGGAGAGAGAGACTTTGATGACCTTGATAAGTTCGGACTTAGAAAGTCAGGAGAAAAGGTTACAGATAAGCCAGAGATTCTCTTTGCAAGACTTGATATAAATGTAGTTATGGAAGAGGTTGAGAAGCTTCAGGAGGCTCAGAGAAAGGCTAACGGAGCTACAGAGTATCCGGTAGTTGAGAAAAAACCAGAGATAACATATGATGATTTCTCAAAGATACAGATTCAGGTTGGAGAAGTGCTTAAGTGTGAACCAGTAAAGAAGGCTAAGAAGCTTCTTTGCTCGCAGATACGTGTAGGTGATGAAGTGCGCCAGATAGTATCTGGAATATCACAGTACTATAAGCCAGAAGAGATAGTTGGAAAGAAGGTTGCAGTAGTAACAAACCTTGCACCACGTAAGATATGCGGCGTTGAATCACAGGGTATGATACTTGCAGCCATGGATGATAAGGATAATCTTTCAGTTATGACAGTAGATAAGGATATCGTGGCTGGAAGCGAGATAGGATAATTGTTGTTTAATTGAATATTAGTTGACGAACGGACGATAAATATAAGCTACAGGCAGTCCTGCACACTATGTTCAATGCCAGAAGCTTTGATTTACGCGAGCAACGAGCCAAAGTCATATTCTTGATATGACCTTGGCGACTGCCGCGATAGCCATAATAAACACGCTTTGCGAGTTTATTATGGCTGGATATTTCTAAGTCTTTCCATATAAACTATGGTAACTGACGCTACCGCTCAGACGCGCCGTCCATGGCGCGGCTTCGCTGCTTCGTACATCCGTGTACGAAGCTAGCTGGTTGACTAAGGGAAAGACTAAGAACTATCACAATCAAACTTCAAGTGCATTTCGCATAGTATGCAGGACTGCCTGTAGCTTATATTTGTCTGTGTTACGGCATAATGTAATACTGAATATTCAATTAAATCAAGGGGCGAAACAGGGCGGAATTGTGCGTAAAGCGCTAAATCCTAATATGTAATCTCTATTAATAAAGTAGGAAGTGGAAAAGTGACACAATATGTGAAAAAGCTAATCTGGGTCACATTTTTCTTTCTTTTTCTTGCAGCAAATATGACTCAAATTAGCAATTTTGCAAATAGGGTCATAATATCTATGCTGATTAAGCAGTGAAATATGACCCGGATTGTCAATTTTGCAAATAGGGTCAAAAAATCCATGCAAATCAAGCAGTGAAATATGACTCAGATTGTCAATTTTGCAAATAGGGTCATAATATCTATGCTGATTAAGCAGTGAAATATGACCCGGATTGTCAATTTTGCAAATAGGGTCAAAAAATCCATGCTGATTAAGCAGTGAAATATGACCCAGATTAGCATTTTCTCATATAGAGTCAAATTCTACCACTTTAATATAGAATACATAGGTTGGATTGAGTACGATGTATTCAATCCAACCTTTTTCCAGCTCTCCATTGTATTAACGCAGTTGAATTTTAATATTATATTCTGCCGTTTGCGTTCGTAAACAATACCTACATGGAATATCTTAGAAATATCCAATCAGCTTTCTGGTGACTGTAGCATTATTCTTAAAATATCTCATAAGCCTTATAGCGTCCGTTCGTCAATAAAATACACCAATAAAATATATCAATAAAATACATCAACATAAATAATATGAATCAACTCTGCTAAACAACAATTCCCCCCAAAAAGTAGTAGACAAAATATATAAAAATCCCCATGTGTTAAGCTCTGTTATTGGCGTATTAATAGAAAATGCTGAAAAAACATGACAATAAATATCAGATTATTGACTTAACATATTACAGCCATTACAATGAAAATAAATGGTGTGTATTAAAAGTATATAAAAAATACAAATACATCATATTAGCAGTATTATTAACATTATTACATATACCGGTAAAATAAATACATATGACAGCCGGATAAGATGGCAATTAATATTAAAAGGGGTGGTCATTGATGAAACGCAATTATAAAAGAATGGCACTTTCAGCAGGAATGGCACTGGTTCTGGCAAGTATGCCTGTTACTGCTATGGCAGGAACTTTAAGAAACGGACATCCAAAGATTTCTAATATAAGTACAATCAGTGCTAATAGTACAACCAGTGCTAACAGTACAACCAGTGCTAACAGTACAACCAGTGCAATTAGTACAGCCAGTACTATAAGTACAACTAGTATTATAAGTAAAACCAGTAATATCAGTACAGCTGCAGCTAATAGCAGTCTGATTAATACCAAAGTAGATGTGTCTTCATTTGATGGTAATACTAAAGTTAATGGTTCCAAAATCACAATAGATGCTAAGACATCTGACTGGGAAGGTATTAGAGAAAGAGAATCAAAAACAGATAAGATAGATTCGTGGAAAGTGGCAATAGCCTCAGATTATTCTGAATTGTATATATGTTACGAGGGAACAGAATCAACACAGTGGGATTATAACTTTATGGGAGCAAATGATGAGATGGTTCGTGTCCATATGGATTATCCCGATGGAACACAGAATGAAAAGAGCAATATATCATTCACTGCATGGGATGGTTACAAGGTTAGGAATGGATGGAATGGCGATATTGCTGGTTCAGATATAGCTGTTGTCAATGAAGCGCATCTTAATACGCCTGCACCATATGTTGTAGAAGCAGTTATCCCTATGGAGTTCTTTGCTGATTCTGATTTTACACTGACATTTGCAGGAACAACAGTAGATATACGTGATGTGGAAGTGCTGAGGGGCGATGTCAAAAAGGAAGATACAAAAGAAGATTCTAAGGAAGATAAAAAAGATGATACGAATGATGAAACAAAAAAAGATGATACAAAGGATGAAACCAAAGAAGACGATAAAGAAGCAGTATATAAAGGAATAACGATAGATGGCAGATTCAGTGACTGGGATGCAGTTACGAAGTATGATGCGGGATGTCCTAATCCTGGTCATAAGGATTGTATTGAGAAAACAGCCATGGTGTTTGATGGCGATTATGTATACATATATATAAAAGACGGTGAGACAAGTAGTGCATATGGCGCTGGTTCACATTCTAATGGTATGTATACAATAAAGTCTGATATGGGCAATGAAATGGTGTTCCAGTTAACACAGGATGGTGATATAAATGGTGTAGATAAAGCTGAATGTAAGCATGTTGGAAAACAGTGGGAGATAGCGATTCCTAAGTCAGAATTACCAACGTACAATAACACAATATCTTTCGGATTATATCTTACAGAGCCATTTATAGAAAATGTATCTAATCTTGATGAGTCAAAGGGTGTAGAGATAAGTACAGATATAACATATGATGGATTAAAAGGACTATATGGTGACTGGGACAGGTATCCACATACAACCATAGAATATGCTACAGCGGGTACACATTATCAGATAGTTGATTCCAAAGGCGCACTTTACTGCGATGGAGGCAGCACACTGCTTGGACATGTTGTTACAACTATGCCGGAACATCTGGATGAAGCTGGTGGTGAGTTCATGAGTGCTGTAACCATTAAGTTTAATAATAATGAGAAACAGGTATTTTCTCCAAGATTGGTGTCAGTTGATGAAGCTGGAAATATCAACTGGAATACACCTAATGCCGGATATGAGGATGGTACATATGAGTTTTATATATTCTCAACTCATGATGCATGGAATAATGCAGGAAATATATATGAGGATAGTATAAATAGAGAAAATAGTGAATGGTACGGCAAGATGACCATCACTGTAAAAAATGGTGTACAGGATGAATGTGAATTCTATCTTGACCTTGAAAAGGTAGCAAAGAAATTCGGATGTGATGCCAGTGATTTTAAGCGTATTGATGCACAGTTTGGTAGACTTGGACAACAGTGGATAACAACAGCAGGTGCATCATCTGGTGCATGGTTAGGACTTATATTATGCGTAGGTGTAACAGCAGGTGTGCTGGTATATCAGAAAAAGAAAGGTAACAGGCAGGTGTCTTGATAATGAGAGTTAATCCTATAGTTGCATTGGTTGTTATAGCAGTATGGCTATATGTTCTATCAGTTACACACAGGGCGAAGCTTCATGCGTGGGAGTTTATCATAGGAAGTCTTGGACTTTTTACAATATTAATGATGACAGTGCAGCCTGTGCTTACAATGCCTCTTGCAAGATGTGTATCGGCACTTGCAGGCGTTGTTGGAAGCATTACAGGGGCATTTACGGCATATTTTAAATACGGGATTATATTCGTACATACAGGTATGTCATCCATCACATTGCTTATAGACTTTGAGTGTTCCGGAATAATAGAGATTATGGCGTTTATTTCGCTGCTTGCGTTCTTTAACGTCTATAACATCAGTGAAAAGATAATAGTAGGAATCGGTGGATTCTGTTATATCATGGTATGTAATGCACTAAGAATTGTGCTTATATGTCTTTCAGTGCACTTCTTTGGTATGGGTGCGTACTATGTTGTGCATACATTTATAGGAAGAATATTCTTTTATGTACTGAGTGTACTTCTGTACTTTTATGTGTTCACAAAACCGCAGATTATTAAAATGAAAGTGGGGAATTTTGCATATGGCAGTGATAAAGTCAATTCTTAATTCCTTTCTTTTCTGGGGTGGATGGATTATTATTCCATTCATTATGGAGATAGTACCAGCGATAGGCAGTGTGGTACTGCTCATAAGAAGAGGGATGAAATATAAAAAGAACAGAAAAGAGATAAAGGTTTATCCGGAAATATCTCTTATAATTCCTGTATATAATTCGGCAGATACGTTGTATCAGTGCATAGAGTCCATAGATAAAAGCTCATATCCAGATGATAAGATAAGAATATTCCTTGTAAATAATAAAGGACAGGATAACAGCTTTGATGTATATGCAGAATGTCAGAAAAAGTTTCCCAGACTTCATATGCAGTGGATGAATTCTGAGCAGGGAAAGTCAAGGGCACTTAATCTTGCACTTTACAACAGTGAGGGTAAATATATAATCAACCTTGATAGTGACGGACTTTTAGAGAAGAATGCACTTGTTAATATGATTAACAGATTTGAGGCAGATACAGAGCTTAACTGTATGACTGGTGCTATTCTTACAGTTCCGGAACAGATTAGGGAATATAAGGCTGGTTTACCAAGACTGCTTCGTAATCTTGAGTTCATGGAATATGCACAGGCATTTCTGGCAGGAAGAAGTTATGCTTCAGAACTGAATTCGGTGTATACACTTTCGGGAGCATTTTCAGCATTCAGAAAGTCAGCAGTACTTAAGTCGTGGATGTATAACACAGATACGATATGTGAGGATACACATATAACATTCCAGATGCGTTACAGACAGGATGAACGAATAGAGGTGTGCGAGGATGCACTGTTTTTCGTTGACCCGATAGAGAGTGTCAACAAGCTGTATACACAGAGACAGAGGTGGCAGAGAGGAAGTCTTGAAGTAGCAAAAATGTTTATGGATAAGAACTTCAAGCTAAGAAAGTTTATGTCTGACATAAGTGTAAAGACATTGCTGTATGACCACACATTTGCATTTCCAAGAATGATATGGTATCTGGCGCTTATATGTCTTATGGTTGTAGGATATTCTGGAAAGGTTATATTGCTTTCAACAGGAATCATATTTGCGTTGTATATATTAACTGGTTTCTTATATTTTATAACAGCGGCACATTATCTTAAGATTAATAAAAATGTGAGAAGCTACTACATAAGGCACTGGTGGTGTATATTATTACTTCCGTTTTTTAATCTTATCGTATTTTTCATAAGAATAGCAGGAATAATTAACAGCATACAGACTGACAGCTCATGGAAAACTAAGACCTTATCACAGGAATGTAAAGCATTTACAGATGTTGTAAAAGGTGATATGAAGATAATAAATGAAAAAATTGAAAAAATCAGACATAAAGTTAATGTAGATAGTCAGAAAACTTAATAAGGGTACTAATGCCAGAAAGTTATAAGCAGTAAATTTTGAAAATGTTAAATATTGAAAGTGATAAATGTTAAAAGTGGTAAATGTTGAAAGTAATAAATGTTAAAAATGATAAATGTTGAAAGCGTTAAATTTTAAAGTGATAAACATTAAAAGCTAAATAGTTAAATTTGCATGGCAAATCAGGAAATGGAGTAATTATGGAAGAGCAGAAGTCTGGCAATAGCAGTAATAAAAAGCCTGGAAAGCATCCGATTCTAATAATAACAACAATATGTGTAGTGATAGCGGCAGCAGCATGTGGGTGGCTTTCATATATTCAGATTAACAGATATGAAAAGGGGATTCTGGAGGTCTGCGCGACACAGCAGGATTCATATGTACAGCTTGTCCTTGATCAGATTAACTTAAAAGAAAACAGGGATGACCAGGATATTATTAATGATATTCTTAAAACCATGGATGCATCATCTAACAAGTACTGGGTGTTTTCAAGGAACCAGTCCATGCTTTATGTAAAGGATGTCATGGAAACAAACAGGTATAAGGAGGTTTCTGCAGATACATATTATAATTCAAAAGCATCAAAGGAGTTTATGGATTCTCTTCAGGTTAACCATATACAGCACAGCATAGTCAACGTGGACAATAAAACATATCTTATGTCTGGTGTGCTTTTTAAGTATGCAGACCAGAATTACAAGCTGTGCCTTATGACAGAGAAAAGTGTATTATTAGATAACAATACATATCTGGGAATCAAAGTAGAGATGGAAACATTTGTCATAGTTATTCTTATGGCGCTTGTTCTGATAGCTGTTATATATGCATTTATCATAAGAAGGTCAGCAATAAGGCTTGATAAGAGGGAAGCTGATGTTAAAGTACTTAGCAGGGGTCTTGCAAAGGTAAATGAAATGCTGGCAGATAAGGATCTTCACGATACGCATAATAACGTATGGAAACAGAAGGCTATAGTGCCATTTGTAGAAAAGCTTATGGAAAGAAATGTTCATCCTGTCACATTTGCACGCATAGAATGTGAGACAAAGGAAAGCCGCAGGAAGTTTTTTGAACGGGCAGTATATATTCTTGATAAGCATGTACTCAGGTTCGAGTATGGGGCATGTGATATAGTTCTTATCGCCGTCAATATAACTACAGACCAGTTGAAGCATGGAATAAGCTTACTTGAAGATAAAGAGGTAAAAGTCCAGAGAGTAGAACTTATAGATAATGATACAGATATGGAAAAACTAAGAGAAAGATATCTGTAGGATATCAGCAGGAAGGAAGAGCATATGGCAGTTAAGTTGTACAGAGAATATAAGATTAAGTTTTATCTTAATATGCGTCATTATATCATTATTAATGATAACAAGGGAGAAACGCATCCGCATACATGGGAGTTTGCACTTGATATAAGGTTTGGAAGAAGCTCGTTTGTGGAGTTTAATATATTTGAAAAAGGAATCAACGATTTCCTTGAAAAATACCAGAATAAGGTGTTAAACGAAGAAGCACCTTTTGATGCAATACTTCCAACACTTGAAAATGTAACAGATTATTTTTCAGAAGAATTCTATCGCATAATACATAATATAGGCGGGATACTTACATCTGTTGAAGCGAGTGAGACACCTACAAGAAGTTATATAATCAACATGTCAGAGCAGGAAGAAAATGCTGCTAACGATAAAGAGATAGAGAACAAAATAATGTCAGAGGTTATAGACACAGTGATTGATGACCTGACAGGAACGAAAGAAAAATAATAAATGAAGTTAAGTTAAAAAGGTTAAAGGTCTTAATGTATAATGATGTGAGTGTCAAAAGATGTTTAACATATTAAGAGGCAGGTTATATGAATAAGCAGGGAAAAAATCATGTTTTATATTACACCTTGTCGATAATAGGCTGTATTGTGTATGTGGCACTGATAGTATCCGTATCGGTTATGGTGGTTAAAATAGTGAGTCAGAATGGTACCTATCCAGCTGGCTCAGATACTATGTATCATATATACAGAGGTGATTATGTATATAACTCCATAAAGGATGGCAGCTGGTATCCGTTATACGATTATATGTGGTATAACGGTGTTGAGCTTATGAGATACTGGGCGCCGCTTGCAGCGTATTTTATGGCTTTCTGTGAAATGCTTGCGGGCGGCAATATGCTTATAGGCTATCTTATATTTGTAGGGATAATATCTGTACTTGGTGCATTAAGCTGGTTATATATAGGTATAAGGATGAAAAGACCAGTGCTTGGAGCATTTATAGGCTTCATATGGTTTTTTATGCCTAATAACCTGTGTGCACTGTTTGTTGAAGGCAATCTGGCAAGATCACTCAGCATGATATTTCTGCCGTTGTTCATATATGAGGTATCGGAGTATCTTAAGGACAGAAAGGTCATAAGAATTCCTTTTGCCATGATAAGCTTTATTCTCATAGCACTTTGTCATCTTGGATATGCAGGTATGGTTGCGCTTGCAGTGCTAGTATACTGTATAGTTCATATGATTGAAGGATATTCTAAAAGAGCAGCCGCTGATATAGTGATATCCATACTGCTTAGCTTCATGCTTATAGGTGTATGGCTGGTTGCCTCACTTAACGGAGGAATAACCTCACTTGACAATTCGGAAAATATGGCTAACTTTTTCCAGAAGATAGTGTATACACTTAACCCGGTAGACAGAATAACTACAGACTATGCTCATTTTTACTTTGGACTTGCAGCAGCAATACTTGCGGTTGGAGGAATGTTTTTTGGATATAAGAAGTCAAGAGCCGGCTTTGTCACAGCTATAATAACACTTATATGTACAGCGACAGCTATGTATCCGGTGTTAAAGATACTTCCGGGAAGCCAGTATCTGTGGATGTTAAGATTCATATCCATAGCACTATGTATGATATTGTACAGCTTTCTTAAATGGGATACACTCAAAAAGCCGCTGATAGTGTTTTTTTGTGTTCTGCTTGTTTTAGATATAGTGCCATCTATACCGTTGATAACAGGTGGATTAGATACTATATCCATAACTAAGAATGGAGTGAGCATTAACACAGATAACGACAGTGTGTGGGACAGACTGGATATGCAGCAGGATAATACACTTATATCAAAGGCGCAGTCCATAACAAAGCAGAGAATAGCACTTCTTGATGACAGCAGCTTAGGGTCTATGGGAGCATTTTTAGTATCAGACTGGAACAATGCAATACCTGCCGCATATGGTGCAGGACGTGAGGCTGCTAATACATCCACTAACATAGTAAGAATAAACAGGGCATTAGCTGATGGCAATTATTATTATGTGTTTGACAGATGCCGTGAACTGGGAAATGATACAGTTCTTGTAAGACTGTCATCGCTTGAAAAGTATGGTGTATCTGTAAAAGATATGGATATGGCAGCAGGTGCCTCAGGATATAGCGTTGCAGGAGAAAATGCAGCATACAGGTTATACCATATGGATACTTATGATAACTGGGGAACAATCAGTAAGTATGAGGTGATAGGCATAGGAAGTGGTACACCTCTTATATCACAGTCATTTCCGGCAGTTGAAGAGACTGATTCAGATAATCTTAATGATTACTCTTATGAACAGTTATCGCAGTATAAGCAAGTTATCCTTGATGGATTTACATATGATGATAAGACGGCAGCAGAGGAGCTTGTCTTAAGGCTTAGTGAAGCTGGCGTGAAGGTTGTTATATATGCAGATGGAATTCCACAGGAAAAGAAGACACAGAGTCAGGAGTTCCTTGGTGTTACGTGCAGCGATATTGTATTTAAGAATGGCTATCCGGATATGGATACTAAGCTTGGAGTGCTTTATCCTGATCTTTTCCCTAAAGGATATGCAACATGGCAGACAGTATATGTTACAGGTCTTGATAATACATGGGGAAGTGTCATGGACAACGGTCTTAAGCTTGATTTTTATGGTACAGTTAAGAACGATAACATAATAGTATGCGGTCTTAATCTGGCATACTACTATGGAGTGTCAGCTGATAAGTCTGTTGGAAGACTTCTTAGTGATATGATGGATATAACATCTGCACAGCTGCCTGAAAGAACTAACATAGAGCTTAAAGTAGAGCATGACGTGAACGGAATAACTATCACATCAGATTATGATAATGTAAATACAAGCCTTTCTTATCATGATATATTCGTATCAGATGAGTGGCTTGGAAAGAAGAATAATCTTACATATGTAAGAGCAGGAGTGACTAAGATAACGTTTAAGGTACCATACTTATGGCAGGGTTTGTGTGTGTCAGTGGCAGGTCTTATATTATCAGTTGCATGGGTGGTCGTTCTTGCAGGATTTAATAAAAAGCACCAGACACAGGAAATAAGAGAGGTTGTGAATGAAGATATTTGATACACATGCTCATTATGATGATGAAGCATTTGATAAAGACCGCGATGAATTATTAACAAGTCTTTTCAGCGGTGATATAGGAGCAGTTGTAAATGTAGGTGCAAGCCTTGAAGGATGTATAGAAAGTGTCAGGCTTGCAGAAAAATATGATAATATATATGCAGCTATAGGTGTGCATCCGGATGACTATGAGAGGCTTGAGCGTGGGGAGAACCCAAGGAATTCAGTGATAGATGATAGTAATATATATGGTGGGAGCTTCATGGACTGGCTAAAGAAAGAGGCACTTACGAACAACAAGGTTGTTGCGATTGGAGAAATCGGACTTGATTATTATTATGATGAGCCGGGAAGAGAACTTCAGAAAAAGTGGTTTGCAAGACAGTTAGAGCTGGCAAGAGAGGTCAGCAAGCCGGTTATTATCCATTCAAGAGATGCATGTGCTGATACCATAGATATATTAAAAAGTGGACATGCCAGTGAGGTTGGAGGCATAATCCACTGCTATTCATATTCTAAAGAAACAGTTAAAACATTTTATGATATGAACTTCTACTTCGGTATAGGCGGAGTGCTTACCTTTAAGAATGCGAAAAAGCTTATAGAAGCAGCAAATGTCATACCGCTTGAGAGGATAGTGCTTGAAACAGACTGTCCATATCTTGCACCAGTGCCTAACAGAGGAAAAAGAAATGACAGCAGTAACATACAGTATGTTATAGAAAAGCTTGCTGATATAAAGGGTGTTACGAAGGAGCAGATAGCAGAGGTGACATACCAGAATGCATGCAGAGTATATGGACTGTATCTGTGATTTATGTGTGATTTTAGTATTTTGTTATCTGATTGACATACTTATTCAGAAAATGTATATTTGTTGTTAAGGTTTGTTATAAAACAGTGCAGGCTGTGTTAATAAACATAAACAGTCTATGTTATGTGTGATACAGAAATGGAGATAAATATATATATGAATAATAAGAATTATGATAACGTCATGCATCTTGGAAATCCGACTAATACAATAGCTGTACTTAACAGGTATGGTTTTAATTTCCAGAAGAAATTCGGACAGAACTTTCTTATAGATGAGAATGTTGTTCAGAAAATAGTAAGAGAGGCTGGTGTTACAGAGGATGATTTCGTGCTTGAGGTAGGCCCTGGAATCGGAACTATGACACAGATTCTATGTGAGAATGCTAGAGAGGTCGTAGCTGTTGAGATAGATAAGAAGCTTATACCGATACTTACAGAAGATACACTTTCGTGGTATGACAACGTGACAGTTATCAACGAAGATATATTAAAGCTTGATATAAAAAAGCTTGCAGAGCAGAAGAATGGAGGAAAGCCTATAAAGGTGGTTGCTAATCTTCCATACTATATAACGACCCCTATTATTATGGGACTTTTCGAGAGTGGAGTTCCTCTTGACAGCATAACTATCATGGTTCAGAAGGAAGTGGCTGACAGGATGCAGGTGGGCCCTGGAACTAAGGATTATGGTGCACTTTCACTGGCAGTACAGTACTATGCCAGACCTAGAATCGTGCTTAATGTTCCGGCAAGCTGTTTTATGCCAAGACCAAACGTGGATTCTGCTGTAATCAAGCTTGAAAGATATGAGAAACCACCGGTAGATGTAGCTGATGAACATCTTATGTTCAGAATAATAAGGGCATCCTTCAATCAGCGTAGAAAAACTATGATGAACAGTGTTGGCAACAGCGGTGATGTTAATGTTTCCAAGGAAAAGCTTGCTGCGGCACTTGAAAAATGTGGACTGCCTCTGACTATAAGAGGTGAGGCACTTACACTGGAGCAGTTTGCGCAGGTTGCGAATGCGATAGTGGAATAATGGCTTCGCTGCTTACAGCTTTGTCATGTCTGGTTGTGGTGTAATTTAATTAAGTGGTATACCAATATTATGATGTCGGGGTCAAAAGCCCCCGACTTTGATACCTACGGATTGTTCCGTGCTACGCACTCCCACAATCCTACCCAATATTCGCATATCGTGGGATTATCATCCCACTTTTATGCTCATATTGGGGCGGGTCCCAAGGTCTTTCACCCACCTATGAGCGAGCTCATGTGGGTGAAAGATCTTTTGACCCTGGTATCATATTATATTAATATACATATTTAGCTCCTGGCGGTCATAAGATTACATATCAATCTTATATTGTCAGGAGGTTTTTTATGGCTGACTATCAGCGGTTTGTTTCATACATTTATTCTTATCCGGGAGGTGTAAAGGATAAGAATGTAGGGTTTGCAAAGGTAGAGGTCAGGGCAGGTGAGATGAGGCTTAATATTAATCTTAGGGGTGTGTATACAGACACACCGCAGATGTTTGGAGTACATATGCTTATAGACAGGGATGCATCTATTCCTGGAAGATACAGGCTTATGAAAGTGGGGGATTGTATAGTAAACAATGGAATGGCATCATATGCTGGAATATTTAATGCCAGTAATATAGATAATACTGGCTATGCATCATCAGATATATGTGGAATAGCTGTTGCCAACAAGGGTGACAGATATTATATGATGTTTTCTATGTGGGAGGATTATGATGTTAATCCTGATGTTATAGAATTCGCGGGAAGTGATGTAAGAAAGTACAGCATAAGTGACACTAAGGAGAATATCAAAAAAGCCTCTGAAGAAAATGCTGGATGTGTGAGTGAAGAAGGCATAGATACTGCATATAAGGATACGGAAAGCAAATATAGTGAAAGCCAGAATGGCAGAATTAAAGCTGCTGCATACAAAGATGAAAAAAACAGACATAACCAGGCTGCAGAGGATATTAACGTAAGAGAAAGTATGGAAAAGATGGAAGAATTACATGCTATGGAATGTATGGACAACACAGACAATGCAGATAAAACAGCAGTAGTGAATACTTCTGTAAAAAAGAAATGTGCGGATAGCAATGAGCACTTATATAAAAAGCTGTACTCAAAGGCTGATTATGTGGATGCATTTGATGATGATTACTTTTATGATTGTATAGAAGTGACACCGCAGATGTTATCAAAGCTGCCACTTAAGGATAAGGAGATTATAAACAATAGCTTTCTGATACATGGGTATTATAATTTCCACCATCTTTTGTTTGGAAGAGTGTGTGATAATGAGAACAATACGAATTATTTTATAGGGGTTCCAGGTATGTACTGCAACAGGGAGCGCTATATGGCATCCATGTTTGGATTCTGTAACTTTAAGAAGAGCCACAGGAGTGACTACAATAATCCATACTTTGGATACTGGTATCAGGAAATATAAACAAAGCGCCTGTGATCCTGCCATATACCATTTAGTCTGACATATGAGTGGGCTATGCCTTCATCGATAAAGCCGAATTTCTCCATGAGATGAAGCGATGTAGAATTATCCGGATGGATATAACATTCAGTGCGGTGAAGCCCGATATCAGGAACGATATCTTCAAGGGCTGTGGCTATCATAAGGGATGCCAGTCCTTCGTTGCGATGATATTCATCTATCTTATATCCCATATTGGCAGAAGGGGATGAGCCTCTGCTTATATGGGAGAAGGACAGAGAGCCAAGAATATAATCAGGTTCGTGTCTGTCCATCAGAAAGAATCTTACAAATGTCATAGAAAGCAGGCCTTTCATTTCAGCATCAAGCATGCGGCTGATAAAGTTTTCAGTGTAGAAGGAAGCCGGCTTATCTGATTCATACTTATCAAAGTCCCTTCGGTTACGATAGTAGAAGTCAAGAACATCTATAGAGCGGCTTTTGTTAAGAACTTTGAGAGAGTATCTGCCAAGGTTGTATTCGAGTTTCATGTTAATCCTCATTTCTGTATATATCTATGTTAAATGGCTGTGTTTTATCATGTCCGATTATTTCAATAATTATATTGGTGTGTAAATCTAAATCAGCTTTATAATGAAATTATTCGTTAGTTTTCAGAGCTCCTTTTATGATGGCTTTTTCAGCTTTCTTTTTCTGGCGTAATTCCTTGAAAAATGTGCTTAACATAGTAGAACATTCTTCATCACATACTCCGCGTACAACTTCAGCCTGATGGTTGAATTGTGGCATATTAAGAAGATTTATTATAGAACCTGCACACCCAGCTTTGGGATTCATGGAGCCTATGACAACTCGTGGAATACGTGCCTGTACGATGGCACCTGCACACATCTGGCAGGGCTCTAAAGTAACGTATATAGTACAGTCTTCAAGTCTCCAGTCGTTCATATAACGGCTGGCTTTTTTAATAGCAGTAATCTCAGCATGACCAAGCGTTGTTTTATCGGTGTTTCTTCTGTTGTACCCACGTCCTATGATTTTTCCATCATAGACGATTATACATCCTATAGGAACTTCATCAAGCAAAGCGGCCTTTTTAGCCTGTTTGATGGCAAGCTTCATATAGTGTATGTCTTCACTGGAAAATGTAGTATTCGTATTTATATTATTATTGATGCTCTGGTTATTGTCACAGATGCCATTGCAGTTATCATTGTTATTCATATTATAATCAGTCCTTGTATTTATACAATGCTTTTGGTACACCTCAAGCATGTGGTTTATATAATGATTAATTCATGCAGCTATTATCTTATCATAATTAAAAAAGGAATTCTATAATGAGCGCAGAGAAAAAGGAAGTGGCTGCAAAGCAGAAAGCAAAAAGAAGGATGAAAACTATGATTAAACGATGATTAAGCAGGAACTCATGGAATCAGGTGAAGCCGTTTTTGGTGGTAATATTCGTGATATTAATCTCCTTTTAGAAGATATCGTTTATCTGGAATTGTTACGTTGTGGTTATGTAGTAACTGTTGGCAGAGGAATGGAACTAAATGCAATTTAACTGGTTGACATGCAAGGTCTAACGTGTTAGACTTAAACCATAAGATGATTCTGAAAAGAGGTTTTAATATGCAGCCAGTAATATATGAAAGTGAGTATAATTTTTGTAAAATATTATGGGAAAATGAGCCAGTCAAAAGTACAGAGCTTGTAAAGCTGTGCAAGGAAAAGCTTGAGTGGAAGAAGTCAACAACATACACAGTAATAAAACGTCTTAGTGAAAGAGGAATCATAAAGTCGGAAAATGCAATAGTTACATCACTCGTTAAGAAGGAAGATGCACAGACTATAGAAAGTGTCAATATGGTGGATACAAGATTCGATGGTTCACTGCCAGAGTTCGTAGCAGCTTTCGTACGTGCCAGAGGGATAACAGACGAGGAAAAAAAGGCAATAATAAAGGAATTTGACTTAGATAAATAATAGTGGGAATATATTCATAAAAAGGGGTGTAGTATGAAGAAAAAAATATGTATTTTTTTAGTAGGCATAGTAGTAATAGCTGCATTAGCATTGTTTGTGGTTCCGCAGATCCCAGTAAGAAAATTCGAGCCTGTTACACATACTATGTTAGAAGAAGATGAAGCGTATGAGCGTGCATATAATCTGTATGGAAAAGTAATATTCAAGGATAGGAGAAAAGCTCTGGATAAATTTAAAAAAGATTATAAATCGGCATTAGAATACATAGAGGATAATACTGATTATGGAAAGTTTAATACCAGTTATAAGACGTTGTCAGAATATTTTCTGTACGGACTTAATGGTTTGAAAAACAGAGATGTGGACAATGCAGATGTATTAAATAAGCAGTTACATGGTGTTGCTGTTTTTTGTAAAACATATAGGAAAAGCAACTATAGGGAATATGTATATCTGCCTTAAAGTAATATTGTTGATTGCCAGAGTTCATGGTGGATATCGTATGTGCAAGGGATAAAGTGTCTTTAATGTATGGGGTGAGCATATGATGGGGTTATGTAAGATAATATTGGAGAATAACATCAGAATTGCAGCAGCAATTTTAATATGTTTTATTATATGCAGTATAATGCATATAAATTCGGTTAAGATTAAGCTGTTGTTAATGTCTTTAGTATGGGTCAGGATTCTGATACCATTATCTATTAATTATAATATATCAATAGCACCTGATAAGCTGCCTGAAAGACTTTCACAAACAGCAGATGTTAATGCTGTTTATGGGATGAAGATGAATTTAGTATTGGCAGGTATATGGCTTGCTGGAATTATAATGATATTTTTTCATAACATGCTGGAGAATATAAGATTAAGAAACAGACTGTCTACAAGTATTCCACATGAATTAGCGATTGAAAACAAAAGAGTCAAAATATATATGAATGATTATATCGATTCGGCTATTGTATATGGGATTCTTAAACCTAAGATATATATGTCCTATAGTGTTGATTATAGTGAGATAAAGTACCTATACGAGCATGAATGTATGCATATACGTCATAAGCATCATATAATTAAGTTGATAGTGAGTATGGCTGTAATAGTTAACTGGTTTAATCCTCTGTTATGGATGTTCTATAAACGATATATGGAATATATAGAGCTTGTATGTGATTATGATTGTTGCAAAAAACACAGATGTGAAGAAAACTGGCATAGTGAATATGCTAAAGTATTGCTTGGATTATCGTGTGTAAGCAATGAGAAGAAAGTAAGAGTGTTGGGTTTTAGCAATGATTATATAATTATCCAGAACAGAATAAAAAATATAATGAGTCAGCAAAAGATTCATATCAGAAGTACAGTTGTTGCTTTTTTGTTATTGACATTTGTTATCGTGATACTATCCATAAAACCTAAGATGCAGATTGCAGCAGCTGTAGATAATGAGCGGCTTAATATAAACGGTAGTGAAGAACAAGTTGAACAGGAAGATATAAAGTATGATAAGAATAGAACAAATGAAACTAGAAAAGGATCAGGTGGTGGATATGTTCAGTCGTATAAGGAAGAATATGACGAAGATGATGAAGTTGATACAGAAATAAGGATATATGTAACATTGCCAATAGTAAAAGACTAAAGACGTTTGGGAAAGGAATGAGAAAATTTATGAAAAGACAAACCAGCGTTCTTACAAAAGGTGTAGAGAGGAGTGTGGCAATCATGAAGGGACTTATTACGATATTGATTATGGCAATGCTTTTTGTGACCAGTGGGTGTGGGACAGGAGCAGACTATTCAAGTGAAGAAATAACTACAGAAGCTATAAGTCAGAATCAGAATCAACAGAATGAACAGGAAGAAGTACCCCGAATAGACTATAACTTTGATAAGAACCCATATTATCAGAAAGATAATCACAATGTTGTCGTCGCTGAGGATGGATATTATTTTGTAAGAAACACAACATTAAGCGGAATGATGGATAATTTTACAAGCAATCATTATGGAAGTATATTTTCACATAGTGATGTTAAGAAGGCTAAAAATGAGAGTGATGAACGTGGTAAGATAATATATTATTATGATATTAATACACAGAAAGTAACACCATTGTGCAGTAAGATTAATTGTGGCCATAATTCCGAAGAGTGTGAGGCATATTTTGGAGATGTACCAGATGAAGGTTTTGTGTACTACAATAAACATTTATATATGAGAACATATGATGAAACAGCAGGGTTAAGGCTGGTATCTTATGATAAAAACGGAAAGAATAAAAAAGAAGAATGTGTTATAAGCGCTGATCCGGAGTATCAGCCTTGTGTAGGAAATAACAATGATGTATGTATATTGAATGATAAGGTATATAGCTGGGCAAAGAAAAATACAATAATCGGTTCGGATGCGGGATATGAGATTGTATTATATAAAACAGATATTAAATCAGGAAAAACAGATGTGCTGCTTAACTATGATGAAACATTGCTGCAGTATAAAGCTACTCGTAGTTACACGTGTGATATACAGGTAGCTAATAATGAGCTTTATGCTAAAATATGTACCTATGATGAAAAAGAGGATATGTATACATTTGTTTTATATAAGATAGATGAGCAGTCTGGAAAACTTACAGAGCTATTAAAGACAAAGGCACCAAGAGATTGTAATAAAAGAAGTGATGGTGATTCATATGCATATATGAGAGGTTTTGCTGTTGATACAACTGGAAACGTTTTTTTTGTAGATGAGTTATCAGCAGATGGTCTTAAGAAAAAAGTGAAATTATGCAGATATAATATTGCTGCAGGAGATATAAAAGATGTATATGATATGGGAGTTTTAATATCATATTGTGTTATGTGTGATGATGATAAAATTTATCTTGATACTAAGGACAATGATACTACAGGCAAGCTGGTAATATTAGATAAAGAGGGAAATCACATTTACTCTAATGAATTCGGTGGAGATGGGCGTCTTTTGGGTCTGGATGACAGATATGTGGTAGTAAGCCTTCTTGGAGGAAATGATTTTAAAGATGATCCACAGGATTCAGGATGGACAGAATGTTACAGATATGCCATTTTGCAGAAGGATACAATAGGAACAGGCAATGAAAAGTGGAAACAGATGTATAATGGCATGATTCGTCAATAAACGGTATATTATTATATGATTACGTAAGGGTTGTGTGAATTGCAAAGCAATGGAGCAATCCGTATGTATCATCAATTAGGATGAATAATCGTTAACATGGGTTGTGATGGGGGGAAGCCTATGAGTGAATTTCGTAGAATAATAAACAGATGGATGCTGGCTCTGGTTGTTATAATATGTTTTTTCTGCAGTATTATATTTTATCAGTTAAATAAGGAAACAGAGTACGAAGAGCATAAGGTGTCAACCAGGATGGTATATAGTTATTATAATCAGATGTTAAAAGATTATTATGACAATCTTGATGCTATGGATGAAATCCATGCAAAGGTTAATGCAAGGGCAAAGCTGTATATGATATATAACATGGAGCAGTGGAGCCGTTTAAAGTCAGAAGATGAAGAATTATATAACGCGGGCAGATATGAAGAGAAGATACAGCGTTATAGGAATTCACAGCCAGAGATTGTGGCGTATTATGAAGACTTACAGCAGAATCATAAAGATGTGCTGGATAAATATATTGAGGATTCGGATGCTATTAATATGGCGCTTGATATATATGATGCCACTTATGATTATGTCGGAGGCTATGATGAGCTGATTAATGGATATATAGAGCAGGGTAACTCAATGCTTATGACAGAGATATATTCAGATAAGTCATCATTTGAGCATATCAATATATTAAAATCAAAGTACGATTTTCGTAAGCTGCTGGATATAGATGTCAGTCCTGATAACAGTAAGGCAGTGGATGCAGTTGTTACGTCAGGTTCGTATATTAATATATTTATATTATTAGTTGTATTTATATGCGTATTCAGGTATTTTGATGACAGAAAAAATGGACTTGGTTATATTATATATGCAGCAAGAAAAGGCAGAGCATATCTTTCATTGGTCAGAATACTTATTCTTGCATTTGTAAGTGCTATAAGTACCTTATGTGCTTATATATGTGTTTTTATCATATCGTTCAGAATATATGGCGGCTTTGAGTATATGGGCAATTCCCTGCAGAGCTATGAAAAGTATGCAACAATCTGTTTTACTGACAGCAAGTGGGTGTTTGTAGCGGCTATGCTGGCATTGTCAGCATTGGCAGTATTCATAACCGGACTTATAGTGTGGCTTTTGGTGAGCCTGTCTGATAATGTGTCTGCCGGAATGGGAATAGCTGTAATAATACTTGGTATATCGTATGTGATGTATATGGGTATTTCGGATAAAAGCAGATTCGTGGCTTTAAAGAATATAAATATATGGAACTGGATAATACCATCTGGTATCATTGCCAGCTATAAAAACATAGGAGTTGGAAAGTATATTATAAGCCATATAAGGGCAGACGTGGCTGTAGAAGTTATACTTGTGCTTGTATTATGTGCTGGAGGTATATGTGTAAACAGTCTTTTAAAGCATGGTAAAAAAATTACAGTATTCAGTAAGTTAAAATATAAACTGACAGCCTGGTGTCAGTCAGTGTTAAGTCATATGCCCGTACTTGTCATGGAGCTGTATAAGTTGTTATGGGTTAAAAAAGGAATAGTTGTGTTAGCAATAGCGGTTGTTATTGTTTCCAATACTGGTATAAATAAAATGTACCCTATAGATTAGACAGTTTGAGTTTTTAAAACCCTTACCATTAG